>OLYB01002651.1_pt1 | contig 11900 bp, 10 predicted proteins | sample 1674481 | NCBI WGS metagenome assembly OLYB01 (sample SAMEA103958167, study PRJEB25191) | human gut metagenome
TGGCAAAAACGCGCTACTACGAGGCACCAGCCTAAAGCAGGGGGCAACCATGCGCGAACGAAACAACCAGATAGGAGGCCACCGTGCTTAGCGAAGACGATTTCCTGGAAGACATTGCCTTTGACGAAGCCGAACGGCGCCGCCGCATATTGCAAGACATCACCGCGCAGGTACGGCGGCATGGCGTCCACTTCGCCGCCAACAGCCCCAAACGAGCCACCCAATTCATGCCCTTCGCGGCGTTGACCGGCTTTGAGGAATTGATGGCCGAAAAAGAAGCGGACGCCGCCAAATTCAACGATTTTGCCGGAGCGCAGGTGTTCGACACGCCCTAGGGGCGCGGGGCGTACCGGGGCGCTGCGCGGGGCGTACCCGGGGGCGCTGCGAGCTCCGCCACCGCGACCCGCCGACTGCCCCAGGCGCCTGACGTACCACCTCGCGCAAGAACCACCGCATGCTATTCTTTTCTGCAAATTGGGCAATTAAGAAGATTAACCCGCACCAACGTCAATAGGAGGAGAGTTATGTTCAAGATTTCCAATTTCACCGACAACGACGACGTAACCGTACTCAAGGAGTTCGGCGCCTTCAAGACCATCGAATGGAAGCGCGATCTTTCCGTCAACGAAGCTTCCGCCATGAATGCTTACTTCGCCAGCGAAATGAACGTGCGTCGCCGCCAGGTCATCTGCGACCTGAGCCAGGCACCCGTCACCGTTCAGGCCGGCGCTATGCAGTGGATGGTAGGCAACGTAACCTGCACCACCGGCGTTAAGGGTGTAGGCGACCTGTTTGGCAAGGCCCTGCGCGGTGCGGTTACCAGCGAATCGGCAATCAAGCCCGAATACCAGGGCACGGGCCTTCTAGTTCTCGAGCCCACCTATCGCTACATCATCACGCTCGACGTAACCGATTGGGGCAATTCTATCGTGCTCGACGACGGCCTGTTCCTGGCGTGCTATTCCAGCCTCCAACACAAAACGGTTATGCGCAGCAACGTTTCTTCCGCCGTTGCTGGCAACGAAGGCCTGTTCAACCTGGGCATTCAGGGCTACGGCGCGCTGTGCTTGGAATCGCCCTGCCCCGAAGAAGAGTTGATCGAAATCACCCTGGACAACGACGAGCTCAAGATCGACGGCAACATGGCGCTGGCTTGGAGCGGATCCCTCAACTTCACGGTTGAGCGCTCGGGCAAATCGCTCGTGGGTTCTGCCGCTTCCGGGGAAGGCCTGGTGAACGTCTACCGCGGCACCGGCAAAGTGCTTCTTGCTCCAACACTTTATTAAAATCAATCGCGCTCGAGAAACTATAAATGCAGGTCAGCCTTGCGCGGCCTGCATTTATGCTGATCACCGCCCGCACTTGCCCACAACACTAAAGCACTTGTGGCGTATGCCCTAAGGCGGCTCATTGCAATACGGTATCCCTGGAAGTAGAGTGATGGACATGTTCATCTAACCAAGGAGGTTATCGTGAGTCTGGATCACCGAATCGTCATGCCCCCCGCTGAAGAATTCCAGGGCCTGTCGCCCGAGGAACTGCCGAAGGGCCTTGAAGGGCTCGTAGTAGTCGAGCTGGGAGATTACGTCGCGATGCCTGCCTGCACTCGTGCGCTCGGCGAAATGGGCGCCACGGTGTACAAGATCGAAACCATCAAGGGCAACCTGCACCGCGGCGATGGCGTTGGCTTCGGCATGCCGGAGCTGGGCCCCGACAACCCGGCGTTCGACATGAGCAACGCCAACAAGAAATTCCTTTCCATCGACATGAAGTCTGATGGAGGACGCGAACTGGTAGAAAAACTGCTGGAGCAGGCCGATGTGTTTGTTACAAGCCTGCGCAATCCTTCCTTGAAGCGCCTGGGCTACGACTACGAAACATTGCACGCCCGTTACCCGCGTCTGGTATACGGCCAGATGCGCGGCTACGGAGAGCGCGGCGAAATGAAAGACGCCAAGGGCTTTGACGCCACCTGCTATTCCGCCCGTGGCGGCCTGCTTATGTCCATTCCGCAGGCTGGCGAGCACTTCCAGCCAGGCAACATGCCCGCTGCATTCGGCGATTTCAATTCCTGCATCGCCCTTGGCTTGGGCATCATGAGCGCCGTTTGGCGCGCTCAGCGCACCGGCATGGGCGATCACGTTACCGTGAACCTTCACCACATGGCGCTGTGGGGTATGCAGGTGCCTGTTGTTTCCGCACCGTTCGGCGTGCCCTTCCCGAAGAGCCGCAAGGCCGTGCCCTGCCCCACCAACAATTCGTACATGACCGCCGATGGCGTATGGTTCCTTATCTGCTACGGCACCTACGATTCCTGGTATCCGTTCGTTGCGCGCCTGATTGGCCTGGAAGAATACGCCGACGACCCGCGCTTCACGAATTGCGCAACCATCAACGCCAACGGCGACAACGCAACCGTGGTAAACATGATGGCCGAAGCCTTCGCCAAGCACGACTGGGCATACTGGAAGGAAGTTTTCGACACCAACGACGTTCCCTACGCAGTATGCAACACCATGGAAGACGTCCTGGAAGACGACGAAGCTTACGTAAACGATATGCTCCGCCCGATTCACTACGACAGCATCGGCGACCATTCTATTACCACGATTCCCATCCGCATGAAGAGCCAGGGCGACCCGGTTATCAGCCGCGCGAAACCCGTCGGCTACGACACGCGCGCGGTTATGGAAGACCTGGGCTACAGCGAAGCCGAAGTGGATGCCCTAGTGGAAGCAGGCAACGTGCGCTGCTACGACGGGGAGGCACCGGCGAAACTCGACGACCTTTCGTTCGGCCCTGCGCAAGAGTAGCGGTTCAGCCCACCTGCGGAGCCAACGCAACGCCGTCCAGGATCGCGTCACCGTAGCTGAGCGGTTCAGCCCACCTGCGGAGCCGACCCTTTTCATTTCAAACAAAGCCCTTCGTCGCAAAGCGCGGCGAAGGGCTTTTACTTGCTGCAAGTGTGTGGGAAAGCAGCAATGCAAAAGCCGCGCTCCGAGCAAAACTCGAAACGCGGCTTTCTTGATTCGGGAAGAACCAAACGACCACCCGAGGGGTTTAAGCAGCTACTCCGGAAAAGCGGCTAGTCTTCGCGCCTGCGGAGCGCAGCGAAGGCGGCACTAATCGCAGCAACCACGGACATCGCTGCAGCGGCAAGGCCGAATCCAGCGGAATCGCCCGTCTTTGGCGAAACGCTCTTCGCGCTGCCGGGTGCTACCACTTCAGCCTTTTCGGCGCTAACGGTTTCAACGCTGCTAGAGCCTTCTGCCTTTCCAGGGTCTTCGGACCCACCATCAGGGCTAGCAGGCTCTTCGCCTTCCCCGGGATCAACTTCAATGCCATGAGCTGCCTTAAGAGCCAGAGGGATCTCGAAGTTACCCTCTTCGATGCCAATTATATAGTTCGCATCTTCATCTTCGGCATGGGCCTGCCAACGCTGAGGGTTGTCACTGCCAAGACCGTCTTCGAACCAGCCGGTAATGGCATGATCACCCACGCCATCGTGGTTTTGGTCCAGAATCCATTCGCCCGTTGCGGGAACGACGATCTTGCCAAGACTATAGATGTCATCGCCAGCTTTTGCCGCAGTATTGTTGTGGATCTTCGCCCCAGAAGGAAGCGTGAGAGAACCCGTGGCGCCGTTGTATATTCCGCCGCCGTTACCCTTCTCGTAGTTCTGGAGGATGGAAAGGTCAACGCCATCTTCGATAAACAAATCAGCGTAGTTTTCCAGGCCATTGCCACCATTGTTGTTGATTTCAACAACGGCGCCCTTTGCGATGAGGTTTTCCCTGGCGTTCTTCGTAATGCGCAAGCCGCCACCGGAAGAAGCGCTGGCCTTGGTCTTATTCCCGTTTGCCTTCAGGGTGGAAGTGCCGTCAACGTTCAAGGAGTTGCCAACGGTGATGCCATACATACCGTTGCCCGTGCACGTAACCGTAGAGCCCTTAACGAACAGCTTGCCAGCGGAAAGGCCGTGGGATCCGTTGTCCTTGAAGGAAACCTCCGAACCGTTTGCGATGTCGAAATGCGATCCGTTGGAACCGTTGCCCCTGTTGTTGATCACGGTCAGCTCACTTGCGTCCACCTTAACGAAAAACGTGCCTGCAATGCCGGAACGATTATGGTCGAGCACAACCTTGGAGCCACCGGTCACATTAAGGTTGTAGCCGCCATCGCCACCGTCCCACTCCAGCGCATCCTGCGGATAGTTGGAAACAACCAAGGTGGACCCATTGGTAACGTTTAGCTTGTTGTTCGAGGTGAAGTAGATTGCATGGGTGTTCGAAGCCGTGCCTGTTCCATCCAGGCTCATAGCCGTGTTGTCCAAGGTCAGCGAACCGTCTTTGCTTGCGCAGATAGCCATCCACTTCCATTCGGCATAAGGCGTTGAACCAATACCCATCATGGAAACTATGGCGTCCTTGAATGTGAGGGCATGACCGAAAATTGCGATACCGTCTTTTTCGAAAGTGATCGTGTTGCCGGCGCCGTTAATGGTAAGGTCGCCCTTCATGCTGATGCCCTGGGTTGTTGCGTTCGCCACAAGAACGATGGTGTCGCCCGACTTCGCAGCGGCGATGGCCTCATCGAGCGTCGCATAGGACTGCTCGCCAATTTTCGCCACAACGCCAGCAGCGGGAGCGGCGGCGCCTTCAGCGGCAGGAACAGCAGCGAGCGTCAAGCCGCCAGAAGTCACAGCGGCAGAAGCGGCTGGGTCGGGGGCATTGCCCGTTGCCGGGGTTGCAGCGTCAGGCGAAGTGCCGCCTTCCAGTGCGGTCGTGGTTGCAGATGCGCCGCCGCCCGTTGCGGGAGCCGCGGCAGAAGCAGTGCCTTCACCAACAGAGGCGGAGCCGGATTCGCCGGCGCCAGGAGCGCTCGCTTCACTGGCGCTCGATTTAGCCGGGTCAGATCCAGGCAGATTCTGGCCCTCAACGCCAGAAGTGCTTTCGGCAGAACTGGCAGTTGCCTTCCCTCCCGCCTGCGGTGCGGCATTAACGAAGCTGGAAGAAGCGCCTTCCCCAGGCTGCATAGCGGCTTCGATGGCGGCGGGAGAGTCCGAGCCGGATGCGAGTTCATCGGCGTACGCCGTAGATACCGCACCTGGCGCAATGGTAAGGCCGGCGGAAAGAACAAGCCCGGCTACAACAACATAACGATGGAGCGTGCGTGAATTGGAGGAATATGCCTCAGATGGATACTTTTTCATTTTGGCCCCCTTAGCTAGTTTTCAGAGGATCCCAAGCGACCTTGAGCCTCATCTGAAACCAGCTTCACGGCAAAACGCCGTAATATGTTGCGCAACACAGTGACCTGCACTTTCGGAGCCAATAAGTGCGGTTCGCATATACGAACCCCGTAATAACGGTGGGCACCGCGCAGCAAGGGCGGCTTGATTTTGCCCCCCCCTTGCTGGCAACACGCTATGCGTGGGATGGCACGGTTTCGACAAGGCCGGCTTGCGCCTTGGCCGACAGCTTTTGGAATGCTGGCGCATGGCTTATGCGCTTTGGTCGGGTTGCGCAAAGCATTGGGCAATGGGGCTGGAGTGTTGTTTGAGGTGAAGCCGAAAGAACAGCTGGAAAACCGTCCAATTACCTGCGATTATAGTGAGCGTGTAGTCCTGAACGCACGGAAGGCGCTCAGGGAAGCATCAAAGACACTCGGGACAAAAACCGAAGAGCAATGCAGGAAAGGGGGTTTCCCATGGAGGAAGAAAACGAATACACCGGAATGACCGCAGGTGAAATGCAGAGGTTTCTTGATGCGGAGGCAGAATAGGGGGCAAGCGAGCTCGAAGCCTATCGGAAGTTGATGAGGATCTTAGGGGTCGAGTTCCCAAGCAAGGAATAATGTGGCATTTGATTTAAAAGCGTCTAGGCCTGGGTGAGGAACCGAGGCCTAGACGCTTTTCTTATGAGGTCTCGACCGCATGCCTCGACGGCCATAGCCCGACGCGTAAATCATCTTCTCCTGGATCCGCCTGCCGTATTGTTGTACGAGCTGGTGGCGTTGAACGCCTTAATAAGGCTCTTTTCTAAAGCATTCATCTGCTGCGGCGAACAGGGTGCGATCTTTACAAAAACGGGCTTCCCATTGCGGACATCGGCGTAGACATCACCGTTCCCGTGCCCGGTAAGGTGGTTTCTCACGCGGGAACACACATGTAGCGATTGCCCAACATAGACGTTCTCGAAAGCCGTTCCATCAGGCAACGGGGATGTCACAATAACGTAACATCCAGGCTGGTCCATGGTCTTGTACCCACCTGTGACTTTATTCCCGGATTTCGTTGTCTTCCAATTCTTTAAGAACGTATTGGCTGGAATCAGCGTAGACCCCAGTATGCTCTGCCGAAGTTCTGCCTGATGCTTCTTCTGGTTTTCTAGAATAAGCAGCTGAACGCAACCGTAGATCAGAACCAGCAAGGCAGCGATGATAAGAATGAGGGAGACCCGAAAGCAGAACAGGTCGGAGCCCGAAAGGTTACCAGCCAGACCACGCTGCATTAATCTAAACCAACTTTCGATGCCGGCGGTAAGATCAGAGACTCCCATTTTTTGCTCCCTTTCTGTTCTCTCGGAGAGTATACCAACGGCAACGAGAATGCCGCCATTGGCGCAGGCCACAACGACATTGAAAGGTTCGGCAACCCCAGTAGACCCAACAGTAACCCGCCAAACGCCAAACCGAGTCTATCTGGAATGATGAGACAGTATCGACCAAGTCGTCTCGACAACGCACAGAATCGTTGCAGGCAAAATAAAGAAAGGAGCCCCAGGTTAGCTATCCAGCACGCCTAAGGCCTCTCGGCTAAATTATATGCACTCAAACGGTACAGTGCAGCGTAACGGCCTGAATTCACCGCCAAAGACGTGGCATTATAGCCAAATCGATTCAACTGCCGCCCCGCCAGCATGCCCCTACTTCATCATCCAGGGATAATCCGGAAAATCTTCGGGAAGCACGATCTTGTCTTGTTTGGCGCCATCGCACGAAAGGCACTTTGCAAGGTGGGTCCAAAGCCTCGATTCAAAGATGTTTTCCGTCATCTTGTTCAAATGGTTAAGGGTGATCTTGCTTGGATCATTTACCCACAGCCGAAGCATGCCCACTTTCGCCGAAGCTATGTACTCCGAAACAACATCAAGCTGAAAAGGAGAGAGCTCAAAACCCCTATCCAACAATGCGGCGAACAGCTGCTTCATCGGCTCGCGCTGCCTATCAAGGTAAATTGACCCATATTCCCCGTTCGCCAAAATGGAAACTTCCCTGGAGCGTTTTTGATAAAAATCGGCCATCGCATCGGTGGCCTGCTCAAGCGTAATATCGTCCAAGCACGAAATAATGGCTTGGCAGGTTGAAGTGCAGGTATTTTCTTCTTCGACAGACTCAAGAACATTGCTGATGCTGTAATAGTTGCGGTAAAACGTCGCCCGTGAATAGCCCGCCTTTTCCGTAAGAGCCATAACGCTGATTTGATCGAGCGGCTTTTGGGCATAGAGCTCAAGAAATGCCTCTTCAAAGCACTTTCGCGTTGGCGATTTTGGCAGCTGTTGAATAGGGATCATCGTTACCTCGTCCTTTGTTCCCGAAATGGCGTTCTGCGAAGTGCGCTCAGCTGGGTTAATACGGCTAATACAATCCCAGGCAAAATGTCTCGTTCTGCATGAACACGTTCAAGCTGCAATTAGAATACTACTTGTCAGGGTACGAAGCTGCATTGCTGTTTGATGCGCCCTGGTAAATGGGGAAATCAGGGGCTTCGTTCTGCTACCTTGAGGGGAAGGTGGGCAAAATGCACGAGCTTGGGGTAACGAGAAGCATCGTTGATGTTGTGCTGCGTAACGCACAGGCCCAGCAGGCCAAACAGGTCCTTTCGGTGAGCCTGGTTATAGGCGAAATGCGCAACTTGGAAGAAGAATGGGTGCAGCGCTATTTCGACCGCTGCGCAAAAGACACCCTTGCCGAAGGCGCAAAAATCAAGATCAAAAAGGTACCTATGGCGTTTTATTGCAACGACTGCGGGTCAACCTTCCAACTTGCCATGGGCAGCGACAGGCATATGTGCTGCCCCGATTGCGGAAGCGAAAACTATGACATGGTCACCGGCGGAGAACTCCTTATCAAGGAAATCGAAATCAGGTAGGCCTACTTCACGTATTACGAACAAGGGGAAATAAATCGTTCGAAAAGGAAGGAGCGGGAAATGCATAAAGGGGAAGAAATGCTCAACCAAGCTCAAGAGAACGCTGCGGAAGCGCAAGCAGCTTCCGTTCGGGTAAAGCCAGGTATCGATTACGAGAAACTGAAGAGCATCGGGGTTCCTGATGAGGTAATTGCCTCGCTCGACCCGCGCGACGGCGGCAACATTACCCCGCAGGGGGAAGTGCTTTTCTTGGACGAAGGCCGCCTGCACCGCAGGGAGCTGCCAGACAAGCCCCTGCACGAAAACCACCCGCGCGGGCTGGGAATCAAAGACTTCATCATGACAAAGATACTGGCCACAACGCCAAAAACGTGGGACCGCACCCTTAAGGTGTTCATGATGATCGTATCAGGAGCAAAGCTTACGGGAAAAGAGGGTATCATTCCAGAGCTCTATAAAAGGGCTACCCAGTTCTCGCCCGATGAGAAAATGTACACGCACGGCACTGTGCTGCCCCTTAATGTGGACATGGCCGAGGAAGGCAAAACCGCGGTTTTGCCCATAGATCTAATCATGGACGCCATCGATGGCGCTGAATACATCGCTCAAATGAATCGGTGCATTTGCCGTTCCGCCCACGACTGCTCCGAATATGAAAAAACGCTGGGCTGCCTGTTCTTCAACATGGCGGGAGTAACGGCGGTAAAAAACGGGCTGGCAAAGCCGGTAACGAAGGAAGAGGCTAAGCAGCATGTCTACGATGCCCGCGATGCGGGTTTGATCGGGCAGGCATTATATGTTGAGCTCGAACAGATGGTTTGGGGCTTCGAAAATCAGAAGATGGATGAGTTCATGGAAATCTGCTTCTGCTGCCCTTGCTGCTGCGTGGCGCTCGATGTTTGCAAGAACGCGAACCGCACCATAAAGAACCGATTCAGCGGCGCTGGTTTCACGGCGGTAATCGACCACGAGAAATGCACGGGTTGCGGCAACTGCGCCAAGAAGTGCCCACAGGAAATCATCACGGTGAACTCCGATGGCAAGGTGACAATCGACCAAGACCATTGCATCGGCTGCGGGTACTGTAAGAGCGTCTGCCCGAACGATGCCATCACCCTTCAACAAACCATGCCCCTACGTGAAAGCATCCATGAATACTTCCTAGAAGAAGGAAGGATCGACATGGTCATGGACAAATGCACGATGGAGATCCCTCCGGCAGATTACGAGTGGAAGGATGCCCAAATGGATCCGATGGCAATTATGCAGGCAGCAGGCCAAAAGACCGTAGCCCTTGCCGACGAGGCGGCGCGAAATCTTGGATGTACAAGCGCGAAAGCCTTCTTCAAGTACAACAAGAAATATGTGGCAGGCGCCATTGGCGTAGGAGCGTTGGCGTGGCTGCTTCTTAAACACAAGAAATAGTTAATTAGAAAGAAGGGGCGTGACACTCATGGCAAAAGCAGCAAATGGGACTTTGCCTTCAATGCCCGAAAAACAGCCTCGCTTCATGGATCGTTTCTCTAAAGCCACCAAAGTAGGTTTTGTGCTGTTGGGGTACTTCCTGGGCGTCATAGGTGTTTTAATCGATTGGGCTATCGGCCACAAGAAAAAGATGATGGAATGCAGCGCCGAGGCAATTTGGTACGGCCTTATCGGCTGGGGCGCAAGCATGATCACCCGATTCGCCCTCTTGGCTTTGGGGATCAACAAAACCGATTACCTTCTCCAACTGTTCGGCCCTGGCGTCACGGTATGGAATATTCTTTGGTGCATCTGCGGCGCGTGCTTCATTACGCTTTCGATGTTGTGGATCTACGGTTTGCGCACAAAGATGACCGATGCTGAACGCGCCTACAATCTCAAGGGCGACGACCACTTCCACAACGGGGAGAAAACGCTTCGCTACGACGGAGGCATTACAGTCAACGCTCTACCCGAAGAGATATGGCCCTACATGCAACAGGCTGGCCAATCAAAGGGTGGTTGGTACAGCTTTGAGCGCCTGGAACGCCTGTTCACCTTCGACATTCGCAATCATTACGACTGGAAGAAATACCCTCAGTGGCAGAACCTCCATGTTGGTGAGTTTCAGTGGTTTCACCAGGCACCGCTTTCTATCGGCGAATGGGTAACCGATTGCTCCAACGGAGAAAACGGCCTCTATTATTGGGCAGCCCACTCCGATACGGCCACCGATCCAACGTGGAAAAACCGCGGCCCAAATCAGGAAGGCGCGCTTCGCCTGTGGTTCCACCGCTTTGCGTGGACGTGGAACTGGGAAGTGTACCAGATCAATGAAACCCAATCGCGCTTCATCTATCGTTGCGATTGCCATTTCGATCCTTTCCTGCGCACTCCCATTCACAAGTACTTCGTTGTTTTCATCCTGGGAACCGCATCCCTTGTCATGGGGCGTTGCTGCATGGAAACAATCACCGGCTTAGCGGAGGGTCGCAGAGATTTCCGCAAGCGTTACTTCGACTAAGGGAAAGAAGGCGCCATGAAAACGCATTACGAAACCATCGTGGTTGGAGCTGGTGCAGCTGGCATGAACTGCTGCTTGGAGCTCCAGAAAAACGATCGCGAATACCTGCTGATCAGCCCCAATATTGGCGGGCGAATCTGCAACGACGAAGAACGCCACATGAACTACGGCGCGGTGTTCTATTTCGGAACCTACAAATATATGCTCCGCTCAGAGCTGCTGATTGAAGGGCCTGATGTCCTGCCCGCTTTGAGCGCCGGCTGTTGCCATCACGACAACGGGAAACAGTACGAACCGGTTTCCCCTACAACAATTGCCGACGCGCCTTCGCTTCTGAAGTACATGAAGTGGATGCGCGAGGAATTCATCCCCCGCTACACCAAGTTCAAGGACAACTGCACGGTGATGGAGGTCACGGCAGCCCTTGAGAAAGACCCCCTGATCAAGCAGCTGTACCAAGAATCAGCAATGGATATGATCGAGCGAATGGGTTTTGGCCCCATCGCCCACGATCTGATCAGCATGTTCGCTCACGCGTGTACGGGAACGAAGATCAAGGACCTTACCGCCCTTGATTATCTGAACACCGTGCAGCCTCTTACCATGAAGATCCCTCCCCTGCGGCTGCTTTTCGATCTGAAGCGTTTCGACTTCGATTCCGAAGGGACCAAGCAGCGCTTGGCGCAGGGTTCGGGAGAAGTTCTTATCGACGAGATAACGCAGGTTGAAAAGTGCGACGAGGGCTGGGCTGTCGAATGCGGCGCAGGACGCTTTACGGCGAGCAATCTGGTTATGGCATCTCCTGCCGTAGACACGCAGCGCCTCCTGGAGCCTGTCGAGGGAATTCCTGCACTGGATATTCGCAAGGCTTCCGAGCTTACGGGCTATTTGGTGCGAGGGAAAGCTAAGCGGAAGTTCCGTGGGCACCTTGTTCACCTGTTCGATGACACTATTCCGATTATCTATATCGCCAAGCGCTTCGACGGCGATTACGAAGTGTTCACCGAGGTCGATTTCGAGGAAACCCGCAAATTCGACGAGTACTTCGACGAGTGGACGGTCATAGGAAAGAAGTACTGGAGCCATGCTCTGTACACCGCCGCCCATGAGGCCTTGCCGCAAAACCTGGCACCAGGACTCATCATGGCAGGTGACGTGAACGGCTTGGGCCTGGAGCCCGCATGTATCAGCGGTATTTACGCCGCAAACAAGATCATGGGCAAAACGGTTGATTAGCATTTGCTTTAGCGGCTCCCCCGA
>OLYB01002657.1_pt1 | contig 11874 bp, 10 predicted proteins | sample 1674481 | NCBI WGS metagenome assembly OLYB01 (sample SAMEA103958167, study PRJEB25191) | human gut metagenome
CCGTTTGCCCATGAAGAAAATCATATTGTGCTTCTTGCATACCAGGCCACCTCCTCCGACACATGATTAGACACTTTTATGCAAATTGGTCCATTCCACCTTTCCAGTTCTGCGCACAGGTTAGCCTACTCTAACCGACGGATGAAAGAAAAGGCAGACTGCCTGTACGCAGTTTGCCTCAAATCCGACGGCACAGCGCCTGTGAAGAATATTATACCATAAGCGCGCAGGGATTTCAATGTAGAACACCAGACATTCCTACAGAACACCAGACATTCCTGCTTTTCCTGGAATTTTCCGTTTGCCCAATGTCATCCGTGTGCCGAGAGGGAAGGCCTCAGTACTTTCAGCGAAAGATTCAATCGATCCAAACACGTTTTCTTATTCGGCTTTACGTCTACTCGACGCAAATACTCTCTGTTCACCTATATTGGATAAGTCCGTCCCTCCGTTTTCTGTTAATTTATACTACTGTTAAGAATCCGAGCATCCACGCAGCTATAATTTGCAATGCACATAAAACAATCGTAAGTACTGATGCTCTATTTTTTCTCTTTACAACATAGCTGAGTTCCGTGAAAATCCCGCAGATGGCCGCTGCAATTCCTATACCTGCTACTATGTTCAACTCCGTCGAAATAATTGTGTAAAGAGAAAACCAATGAAGCATTCCGGCAATCCCCGCCGCACCAAGAATGAGCCCACATATGGGAAGTATGATCCTTTGCCATTGAAAAGAGCTGCGTTTACAAACGATCTTTGAGCCCAATACGATCAAAATGGCAAGCCACAGAACCGTCAGCAGGATATAACTTCCCAATGACAGAAAGCTGCCGGCAAAGCCGTTTAGAGGTCCCGCGGGAACATAGTCATGAGCCAGTCGGAACGTCATGCTCGTCACCCTACCGTCCAATACAGAGAAAGCAAGGCTTCTTTCCTCCGGTATCGCCTCGGCACAGTAGAACTGATATTCTCCCACAGGCTCGTACAGTAAATCCTTATCGGCAAGAGGCATTTTCAGCCGGAATTTTCTTCTCCCTCTTTTGAGATTTGGATTATTTGCATTCGCGCTTGTATCTTGCCTACATATGACCATGCGGATCGTGCCGGAAGATAGTCGCCAAATAGCATAGAGAAGTCACGTGACCCTACTTCCTGCTTCGGCGGTCGCGCATCCTGCTCGATGACCGCCTCCATGATGGCGGAGCAGTAATCCGTTTCCATCACATTGGTCAGGATTAGGATTGCACGTTCAGCTTCCGGTTCCACCCAAAACTGCGTCTTGAAGCCATAGGTTCCACCCTCATGCCCGAGTATTCCGGGATGATCCGCATACTGCCAGAAGCCATGAGAAAGTCCTGCGTTTGCCCCATAGGAACACCATGTCTCTTTAAACAACCGCTCCTTTGTTTCCGGGCTTTTGAAGAGCTGTGTCTCCTCTCCTGGTGCCTTTGCCAGCCACTCGGCAAACAGAAGCAGGTCTGCGGCTGTGCCATTCATGGCTCCTGCAGGATACATGCGGAGGTGCATCTCATCCTCCCGCCGAAATCCTTTTCCGTTATAAGAATAACCCTTCGCCTTGTGATCAAGGAGTCCGTCCACATCCATCCAAAAGGGACCGACAGAGGTATGCGTCATACCCAAAGGCAAAAGAATATGTTCTTTGATATAATCCTTATAGCTTTGGCCGCTGGCTTCCTCCACGATCAACGCTGCAAGTGCCGCGCCGTAATTGGAATAGGCGCTGACGGTTCCCGGCGGATAGACCTGCTTGGGCTGGTGCGCAGATAGTACTTCTTTGAAGGGGATTTCCTCACTCGCGCTGTAATAGCGCAAATCCAGCAATTCTTCCTCAAATCCTGCCGTATGGTTCATCAGGTGAAGTAAAGTAACCGGCTCAGCGAATCGCAGATTTTTCAAAAAGCCGTCCGGCAGATAGGTGCGGATATCCGTTTCCAGATCGATTTTACTATCCTCAACAAGCTGCATCACGCTGACCCACACAAAGGTCTTTGATATGGAACCCCATTCAAAAACCGTGGTCTCCGGATCCATGGCCGTATTGTTCTCTAAATCAGCAAAGCCATACCCCTTCGCAAATACCGTATTGTCATGCTCCGAAATTACGACACACGCGCCCGGAACCGTTTTGCCAATATTTTTTTCGGAAACAGCGTTTACGCTTGCCTCATATGCGTCCGGTGCACCGGATGCATATACAGAAGGAGCGAGGAACGCAATCATAATCAGCGCCGCAAGAAAGCATTGGAGGGTCTTGTATCTCATCAGTCTTTCCATAGGGTCATTACTCTATCGTCAGTCTAAAATCACAGCAGTCTCCGCCCTGTCCGAGCGTCTTTGTCCGTCCCCATTTGAGCTTTGGATGCATATGTCCGTAGGCCTCGTCATCCGCGCGGCAAAAGCCGGCTACAATCTCCGGGCAGCCGTATTTCACACAGGTATCCTGATAGGGGCAGGTCAGCATGTCGAAGCACATTTCCTCTTGCTCCGTTCGTATCCAATTAGCCCGAAAACCGCAGTCCTCTCCAAAGGAGCTTTTTGTCATTTTGGCAAAGAACTTCGGCACCAGCTTATACAGGCCCGGTATCCTCATTGCCCCTCGGATTTTTGCACCAACGCCCGCTGCCCGCTTTTCATAATATCTGTTCAGAAAAGCCGCCGCTTCCTCCCGGGAGATTCCGTTGCCCGTCATGGCGTCAAAGGCGGCGATGGCAGGATAGATGCGTTTCCGCGTATGCATATACATCTTTTTCGGCTCGTCGTCGTTTTCATCCACGATTTCCGCATAACGCCTCCATGCATCTCCTATGATCGCGTCTGTCTTTTCCGCGCCATACTGTTTTTCCATTGCAGATACCGCTCCGGTCAAGTATCTTTTGTCTAACCTTCTATCCATGTGCTTTCCCGCCTTTCAGCGTCCAGCCGATTGCCTGGCTGCGCATTCCCACAAAGCGCCTGTACAGGCCGTCTTCGCGCATCAGCTCCTTATGGTTTCCGCGTTGAATGATCCTGCCGTTCTCCAGCACGATGATTTGATCTGCCGTGCGCACGGTGGACAGACGGTGGGCGATCATCAGGATCGTTTTGCCTTTTGTCAGCTCCCGGATGGCCTTTTGCAGCTCCTGCTCGTTTTCGGGATCCACGCTGGCTGTGGCTTCATCCAAAATGACGATGGGTGCGTCCTTCAGAATTGCCCTTGCAATGGAGATTCGCTGCTTTTCCCCGCCGGAGAGGCTGGAGCCGCCTTCGCCGATCTTTGTCTGATAGCCATCGGGCAGCGTCATGATAAAGTCATGGCAGCAGGCTTTCTTTGCGACCGCTATGATTTCATCCTCGCTCGCGTCCGGTCTGCCAAACCGGATATTGTTCTCGACGGTGTCCTCAAAGAGATACACATTCTGAAATACGATGGCGAAATTCTTTAGAAGGCTGCCGCTGGTATATTCCCGCACATCCCGGCCGCCGAGCGTGATCTGTCCTTCCTTCACATCCCAGAAACGGGCAATCAGACCGACCAGCGTGGTTTTTCCGGCGCCGGAGGGACCAACAATGGCGCAGGAGCTTCCCTGGGGTACGCTTAAGCTGATTTGATGTAATACCTCCTTTTTCCCGTATCCAAAGGACATATTCTTCACTTCGATATTGAAATTTTCCGGCACAAGATCAGCCCCGTTTTCGTCCAGGGATGGAATGTCCATGATGTTATCCAGCCGGTCCAGGGAAGCCTCCACCGCGCGGGCAATGGAGGACATACTGCCCGCCACCTCCACGGCGGCATAGATCATGAAGCTGGACACAAGAAGCAGCAGGCACTTCTCCGGCGTGATGCTTCCTCCTGCCAGAAGATAGGGTGCAAAAACCAGAATAGCCGCCCGTGCGAGCTTGAACACCGTCTGATAGAGCGCTGTCATTTTTGAAAACGCCTTTTCAAGCACGATATTTGCCTCTTTGCTTTCCTCAATTGCGGCGTCAACTGCTTTTCCGGTGCGCTCCGCCAGCCCAAACGCCTTGACTACGCCCATGCCCTGCACATATTCCAAAACGGCAGTGACCAGACCAGCCTGGGCAGCCTGACGGCGGGGCGCGTATTTCCTGCCGACCTTGCCGATAAACGAATAAACAATGAGCGCCACGGCAAGTCCGGCCAAAGAGATCAGCCCGATCCGCCACTCATAGATCATAAGCCAAACGCCAATCACGATGGCGTGGATAAACCCGCCCGCCACATTTTCCATAATGGTAACGGACTGCTGCTCCAGATCGCCAAGGGTGGTCGTCACCGCCGCAGTGATATCCCCAAGCCTGTTTTCATTGAAATAGCCCATAGGCGCCTTTTTCAGGCGTTCGCCGATCTCCATGCGCTTTTCCGACCCGAACGCGAAGCTGCCAAGAGTTCTGGCATTGGCAGAGAGATTGACAAATACAATTCGCCCTACAATGGAAACAATCATGATACCAAGCGAAATCCAGATCGTGCTTTCAGGCATAACATCGCCGGAAAGCTGCTTCAAGATTCCTGTGAGCACCGTTAGAATGGCCATGATTGGAATCATCTCAAAGAATGAGCTGACAAGGTATGCAAGGAAAGAGCGGATAAGACGCTTCTTCTGTAAGCCCGAGAACAACAAAAGTCTTTGAAATAACCTTATCATCACACCACCTCCTCTGCGGTATCTTTGCCCTGCATATGGGCTCTCCACAATTCCTTGTATAGATTGCTTGTTTCAAGAAGCTCTTCATGAGTTCCTTCCGCAGCGACATTTCCCTTATCCACGACAAGGATCTTATCTGCTTTTGTAATGGTAGACAGCCGATGCGCAATGACAATTAAAGTTTTTCCTGCTACAAGCCCTGCAATGGATGCTTGAATAACGGCCTCATTTTCAGGATCGGTAAATGCCGTGGCTTCATCCAACACCACGATCGGGCTATTCTTTAGGATCGCCCTTGCAATGGCAATCCGCTGCCTTTCTCCGCCGGAGAGGTGGCTTCCCGCATCGCCCGCCAGCGTATCATAGCCCTCCGGCAGAGCGGCGATGAAATCGTGACAGCTTGCTTTTTTTGCTGCTGCTTCGATCTCTGCGTCTGTGGCCTCCGGTTTTCCGATGCGAATATTTTCCCGGATAGACAGATGGAACAGAAAGTTATCCTGTGATACATATGAGACAAGCTCCATTACCTGAGGAAGAGGAATGCTCCGCACATCCACGCCGCCAATACGGACGCCGCCGCTCTCCGCCTCCCAGAAGGAGGCGATGAGCCGCGCAATGGTAGATTTACCGGAGCCGGAGGGACCCACAATGGCCGTCATACCGTTTTTTGCGCAGTCAAAGGAAATTCCATGCAAAACCTCCGTCTCTTTGTATCGGAAGGTAACATGATCAAAGGATACGTCGGCGTCCGCAAGGACAGCTCTCTCGGTCGGCCGCACAAGCTCCGGCTCATCCAGAAGATTCCCTACCTCTTTTACGGTGGAATCCACCATGGCCAGGCTGTCGGTGTACTGCAATGCCTGAATCAGTGGTTTTACGAGTCCAAGGGCGAGAATGATGCAGGTAATCAGCGTACCCGCTTCGACCCTTCCGTTTATAAATAACCAGCTTCCCAAAGGCAGCACGCCCACGAGCGTTGCCGTCAGGATGGAAAGCCCCATCACATAGTAGCCGTTGGTCTGCTTGAACCAAGTCGCTTTGGCGGTCTCGTTCTCCGCCACGGCGTCGGCGTATTTTTTATATGAGCGTTCACCCTGATTGAACGTCTTCACCACTTCGATGCCGCCGATGTATTCCACCGTTGCGGCATCCATGTTTTTCCCTGCGGCAAGTACTCTGGCATATCTCTTCTCGTAATCCTTCATCATCCCCATATAGCAGAAGGCGCCCACCGGAATCGTCACAAGAGAGATCAGCGCGAGTCTCCAATCAAGGCTAAAGAGGTATACGAGCATTAGAATTGGGATCAGGATGTTGGCAGTGAGCTCCGGTACCATATGCGCCAGCGGAAGCTCCAGCTTTTCCACGGTGTCCACGATGATCGTTTTGAATTTCCCGGACGGCGTATCAAGGATCGTTCCCATGGGGACACGGGAGAGCTTCTCTGTTATCGCCATACGGATATTCCGCAGAATGATAAAGGCAGACTCATGGCTTTTCATTGTAGAAAAAGTACCGAACCACACCTGCCCGAGATAGCCCGCAAAAGAAATCAATGCCAGAAACGCCAACTTGCTGAAAGCATAGTCTTCGTGGCAGATCATAATGATCCCGCGGGACACCGCAATGTAGGGGATCATGCCGCAAAGCGCCCCCAAAACCGCAAGTATGACGGAGCCGATCAGTTTCCCTTTGCACGGCTTCGCAAAATCCATCAGAATCGTCATCGCCGAGTTTTCTTTTCCCGCCATCATTCCTCACCTCGTAAAAGTCTCACAATCTTTTCTTTCTGTCCACCGGAAAGATCCTCCACGATTTCTCCGTCCTGAATGAACAGTATTCTTGTGCAAATCCGCATCATAAACTCAATATCATGTGTGATGATCAAAAGCACCTTGCCTTGCGTCGCAAGGCTTCGTGTCAAGGTGCCGACCTCTTCCATGCTTTTCAGATCCAGTCCGCTGGTAGGTTCATCGAACACCAGCAGCTCCTTTCCGCAGATATCGCTCACCACAACCGCAAGGCGCTGCATCTGCCCGCCGGAAAGAGACAAGGGATGCCGTTCCTTATACGCCAGCAGATCCACCTTTTCTAATGTGCGGTCGATCTCGTCTTTGTTCGGAGCTTTTATGCCAAGCGCGCATTCCGCCGCCACGCTGTCGGTAAAGAGCTGGTGCCCCACATCCTGCATGACCATGTATGCCTTTTTCCGTCTCAACCGCCGGCTCATCGGTTTTCCAGCCCACAAAACAGTGCCGGCGCTGTTCTTTTGCAATCCGCAGAGCATTCTGGCGAGGGTCGATTTCCCGGCGCCGTTGACGCCCGCAATGGCGATGATTTCTCCGCGGCTTGCCTGAAAAGAGAGATTATTCAATACATTCCGACCGCCGAGACGGACGCTGATTTTCTGAACGGAAAGCAATCCATCGGCAGCGATTGTTTTCACACCGCCCGATTCGGATATCGACAGATCTCTGACACGCAGTCCCATTCTGCGAATATCTGCTTCAGGCAGCGCCTTGAACGCTGCAGCCTCCATGTCCGATGCAATCCGGCCATCCTGCATATAAACGACGCGATCCACAATGTCCATCAGATACCAGATGCGGTGCTCTGCGATCAGAATGGTCTTTCCTGATATTTTCGCCCGTTGGATCAAATCAGCCAATTCTCCGATGGCCTTCATGTCGAGATTCGATGATGGCTCGTCAAACACAAGGACATCGGGAGCCGAAGCATACACGCTGGAAAACGCAATCTTCTGCTTCTCGCCGCCGGACAGTTCAAAGATATTTCGACCCCGGAGCTCGCTAAGATGCAACTCCTCCGTAAGTTCATCTAATCGGGAGCGCAGAGCCTCTCGCGGAATGCCCTGATTTTCAAGCCCAAACACGATCTCGCTGTCCGTATCCGTATTGAAAAACTGCGTTCGAGGATTCTGAAAAACCGTCCCTACCGCATCCGATAGCGCAGCAATCTCTGTCTCCCGGGTATCCATACCGTTTACGTTCACCTGCCCCGAAAGATTGCCGTGGAAGAAATGGGGAATCAGTCCGTTTGCGAGCCGTGTAACTGTTGTTTTTCCACATCCGGATGGTCCGCAAAGCAGCACGCATTCGCCGGACCGAACAATAAGGTTCAAATCAAGGACTCCGCCGTTCCCGCTTTCAGCGTATGTAAAAGAGACATTTTGAAACGATATCATAATCAAAACACCCCTTTCATGCCCGCGTATACCATGCCGGCAACGACCGCCGCGTAAGCAATTACCACCAGCAAATCAGCAAACGAAAACGCGATTTCCTCTATACAGCTTCTTTCACCTGTGTGCTCAATGCCTCTTGTAATCGCTGCCTGCGTAATCTCGTCCGAAATCCTGGAAGCAGAAACAAGCAGGGGAACATAGACATGCTCCATCGTCTGTATAGGATGGCTAATCAGCCCAGCCGCGGACGCTGATATCCCTCGCAGCGCCATGGCATCCTGTATGGAGGCCCACTCTTCTCTCATGGTCGGGAAATAACGGAGCGTAATGGCAAGAGCGATCGTGAGTCCTTTCGACAATCGGAGCTTTGTGATCGCCGCAAGAAATTTACTTACGCTTGTCGTTGCAATCAGAAAGCTGCCCAGCATAAAACAGGGGAGAAGCTTGCGGATATACACTGCAAACATATAGACGATTCCGCCGAAAGTCACGGGCAGCCTCGGTACGATAAAAAGCTGGATCAGCAGAAGCGCGAGAAAAAAAGCTGCGTATTTCAGCATTCTTTTCAGATTGCCGGAAACGCTCAGAAGTACAAGCGGAATCCCCGCAAGCACACACTCCACCGCGATGCTTTTATTCATAAAAACGGAAACGCTTGTGACCGCGAGAATCAGAAGCTTCGTCCGTGGGTCGAGTCTCATTTATACGACCCCTGCTTTTTCAAAGTGTTTTTTCATAAGCTTCTTTCCAATCAGTCCGCCGATGATCGCGCAGACGATCGTCCCGATAATCATTGCGGGGATCGCCCACCAGGTAGCCCCGATCGAATGAATCACTCCTTCAAAGGAGGCGAAGTCGCCTTTATTCTTCATAAAAGCATCAAACTGTGCGGGCATGACAACCATTGGAATATATGCCCCCATCGGTGCAAGCGCCATGACGCAGTAGGCAAGCAGGTTTTTCTTAAAGGATCTGAAATCAGCAGAAGCGCAGATAAAATCCGCGATCAAGCCGAAAACCAGGAAGAATACGGACATCATCCAGAACATTCCTGTAACAAACAGCAAAATCGCCGCGATTACACCGAGAATGGAGAGAGCTCCCTTCTTCGGTATTTTTGCCACATAGAGCATGAAAACTGTCCCCGTAAAGAGCGCCACGATCATTGGCATAAACGGGAAAGTGACCGGCGTCATCTGCGCAACACCGCCAATCACAAACGCCACCACAGCATAGATGAGCGAAAAGATGCCCACCGATATAAAGTCCCTTGTTTCCAGCTTCTTCGAATCTGTTTTACGCATAATAAACGACCTCCAATTTTATATTGTTTAGTTAGAGTACGCTAACTCATGTGCAAAAAATTAAAGTGATTGTATGATTACTTATTATTCCAGCCGGAGCAAGCCTTCCCAGCCAGAGTTGAAAAACTTTGCAAGCTCCTCAATATACCGCATAGCTTCTTCTTTGGGCATATCATGGGCAATCGTCTCACATACCGCCGTAAAATAGGCGCTGGTAATCATGTGGTGAAGCTGCTTTGTCATTTTCCCGGAGAGCTTTCCTCTTTTGCGGAGAAGTGCGTAGTATTCCTCTGAGCACTCTACCTCCAGTTCCACAAGCTCCTCCAAAAAATTTGCATAGCGCGTACCTTCCGCCCGGCAGAGGATCAGCTTGAAGGCATCAAAATGGGCGTACATATATTCCACAAAGACGCGCAAATACTCAGTGGACAGTTTCAGGCTGTCCTTCGTCTTTTCCTTGGAGACAAGATCGAAATGGGCGGCCTGTGCGGCTTTGAACTGCTCCAACAGTCCCTTTGCTGCCTCGCCCACAAGATCTTCAAAAAGCGCGGCCTTATCCGGGTAATAGCCGTAGAAGGCGCCCTTCGTGAAGCCGGCTTCCGCGACGATTCTATTCAGAGATGCGTCCTTGAAGCCCTTCTCCAAGAACTCTCTTTTCCCAATCTCAAGGATCTTCTTTTGAGTCTCTGTACGTTCCATTGGCTCTCCCCTTATAACATACCGGTAGTATATACTGCTGGTATATTATAGCCGAGCAGATTGAGTTTGTCAATAGGATATGCCTTTTCCGGTTGCCGTGCTTTTCTTCTTCGTGGGGCTGAAGTGCAATCGAGCAGTACTCTCGGCTGATTTAACATATAACAGAGCAGCACCAGATCGGGGCCGCTTTGCCTTTGGATACAGGAATATATAGAAGATTTCCATACGCTTTTGTTTTTTCGCTGTACTTTGAGACGAAACCTGTGATATACTTTTGATTACTGAGGGAGTTTGTTTCGGTACTATTGCACAAAAATATTTAGGGAGGTGATGCGAATGATCGCGGTCGCGGATGTCATGAAACTGCCATCCATGTATGGCGCAACTATTCTCGCAGGTCATGCCGGAATATCAAACCCAGTTGAATCAGTTACCGTGCTGGAGTATGGACAGATCACCAGTACGCTGGACGAATTATTCTCTCAAACCGAATTTCAAGAGAACGCGTTGATCATTTCCTCGTTTGCCACGATAGCAGACGATGTTGACGCGCAGTGCGAAAACATCCGTAGATATCACGCAATAGGGTGTGTTGGGTTTATCCTTTTTTACATCGGGTTGATCCTTCCAAGCGTGGATGACCGGGTTATTGCCTGCTGCAATGAACTTGATTTGGTATTGATTACCATGCCCGGGGATATAAGGACCCATAAATATAGTGACGTGATTGGCGACATATATCATGCGATTTTCAAGGATCAACAGGCAGGTTCAAATTATGTAAGTACACTTATTCGCCGGTTTTCTAATCTTCCTGCAGAGCAGCGCAACACAGGCACATTACTTCGTATGCTCAGCAACCACTTGCAGGCATCGATTATTCTAACTGATTACAAAAAATCAATCAGCAATATCGCGTGCTGGCCGCAATCGCTATCGGAGCTATTAAGCAAGGAACTGAAAAAACAACTGCAAAAAATGCAGGGCGAACAAGCGGTCAAGATCTCTTATGATGATAGTGTAGGTTATTTGCAACACTGCCCAACACTTTTGGAGGGCAAAGAAGGTTTCGATTTATATACTTTTAAGTACAATGAATTACTATCAAGAGAAGATCTGTGGCAGGCGAGTGAATTTGTCCAGCTATATAGCCATATTTGGAATAAGGATCTGGGAAAACTTGTAACATCAGAGCTGGTTCGAGCCATCATTGACGACGACCCCTTGAAAATGAGGCGATTAGCAGACTTGTTCCAAATTAATGTTGCAGAGTTGAATCAAATGTGGGTGTTTGATTCTGTCGATTCTTCAGAGCCGGATTTGAAATCGCTGAGGAAATGCACAGAGTACTTTTCCGGAATATACAAAACGGTTTTGGTCGGTTACTATGAATCCAATATGGTGATTTTTGCCCATGCTCCCCAAACGGCAGGTGAACGAGATTCTATCGTGCAAGATTTCATTAACGAGTCGGCGGATTCTTATAGTAACTACATAGTGGTTTGCTGTGATTGCCTCAATACGACCAATGATGCCCATAACGCATACTTTGATGTCATGCAGTACGCTTCTTATGCCAGAAGCATCTACCCACAAAAGCGCGTCTTACGTCCATCGGATGTTTCCTTTGCCCAAATATGCGCAAAGGAAAGTGCTTGCAGGGAAACTCAGATTCGCTATCTAAAAATCATAGAAGACATTGAAACAACGCCTGAGTTGCTGACAACCTTGACCGCATATTTGCTAGACTATGAGAGCAGCATGGCAAATACCGCAAAAGCACTTTGCTGCCACATCAACACGATAAAATATCGATTAAATTCTATCCGCGACAATACGGGCTATTCCCCATCTAAACCAGCAGACGTATATCCACTACTGATTGCTGTTGCAATCAATCGCATGAGAGATTCTGAAAATGAATAATAAAGAAAAGAGCGGCGGGTTTGTCCAAATGGACAAACCCGCCGCTCTTTTCTTTTGCCCTTATGAT
>OLYB01002659.1_pt1 | contig 11872 bp, 13 predicted proteins | sample 1674481 | NCBI WGS metagenome assembly OLYB01 (sample SAMEA103958167, study PRJEB25191) | human gut metagenome
ATCCAGGCCAATGCTGATTCATCTTATATGTTGTCATATTCAACCATCACTTCCGCGTTTGAAAAACTTGTATCGATTGAAAATCTGTCTTTGGTTGACACCTCCAAAGCCACCAATATGAGTCACATGTTCTCCAGTTGCGATAGTCTAACGAATCTCGACCTTTCTCATTTTGACACCTCCGGTGTCACCAATATGTATTCCATGTTCGGATATTGTCGCGGCCTGACAAATATTGATCTTTCTGGCTTCGACACCTCCAATGTCACCAATATGAGCTGGATGTTTAACTGGTGTAGCAAGTTGACAAGTCTTGATGTTTCGACCTTCGATACTTCTAAAGTCGAGAATATGGGCTTTATGTTCCGATATTGCGAAGCGTTAAAAATTCTTGATCTTTCCCATTTTAATACATCCAATGTAACTGATATGCAGCGTATGTTTTTTTCCTGCACAAATCTTAGAAGTCTTAATGTTACGAACTTCGATACCTCCAAGACCGTTTTCATGGGTAAAATGTTTTATAAATGCAGCCGAATAGTTAGTCTTGATTTGTCCGATTTTAACACATCTAATGTAACTGACATGAACGCCATGTTTTCTGGATGCAGTTGGATCACAACTATCTATGCATCCGATAAATGGAATACAGATAAAGTATCTAGCAGTACAGATATGTTCCTTGGCTGTTATGATCTTGAAGGCGACCAAGAGTATGATTCTTCCTCTGTGGATAAAACTTATGCAAAAATATCTGGCGGTTATCTCACCTACAAAGCGGCTACCCAAAAGACGCTTTCGCTGAACATTGACCCGAATACCGGTACTGTCACCAGTTATGATGTATCCACTTCTCCGATGTCCACGTACAAAGAAATGATACGCGCAGTCGCAGCTGCGTAAGGTGAACTGCCCGAATTTCGAAAAGGAGGTGCAAAAGTCATGAAATATGTCATTATAATCAATGTGCTTGCATTCGCATTGTTCGGTATGGACAAACGCTTTGCACAGAAAGGGAAGTGGCGCATCCCCGAAAAGCTGCTCTTTATTGCCGCTATCTTCGGCGGTGCAGCAGGTGCCATCGTCGGAATGTACTTCTTCCACCATAAGACCTTGCATAAGAGCTTCAAGTACGGCTTACCGCTCATACTTATCCTCAATATTGCATTTGCAATTTGGTATTGTTTTTCTTCCGCCGAATTGCTATAATATATGCATACGAAGTCTCTTTTTTTCATTCTCTTAAAAAGAATGTTTGTCCGTATTTTGATCTTCAAAAGATCAAGTTCCTCACTTCACCTATAAAAGACACCTATCTATTCTGATAGGTGTCTTTTATTCTATGGAGAATCGAAAGGAATGATTATATGAATTCTATACTGCTCAGTTTGAAGCCACGTTTTTGTAGTCCCATCATCAGCGGAGCGAAAACCCTTGAGATCCGCAAGAACCATCCAGCGGTTGAACTCCCATTCAAAGTCTATGTGTATTGTTCAGAGCGAAACACACGCAATCCACATCATATCTTGGAGGTTCACTCGGAAGGGAAAATCTACCGTTGCAACGGAAGAATCATTGGCGAATTCATTTGCGAAGGGATTATCTCCAGCAATGACTCGCCACCCTCAAACTACTCTGCATTAGAGAAAGACTCCTGTCTATCCTCGCAAGAACTCAGTGCATACGGTCGAGGGAAACCACTGTATGGTTGGCGGATTTCTTCCTTCCATCTTTACGACAGTCCGCTGGACCTGGAAACCATTTGTACAGTCGAAGGCAAACCTATTCATCGTCCACCACAAAGTTGGTGTTATGCAAGACTAAATATGTAAAGGAGATCGCAAAATGTTAACTATTCCTATTAGAAACGGAAATATTCTGCATTCCGGCGCAGACATTATCGTCCAGCAGGTCAACTGCCGTGGCGTTATGGGCGCTGGATTAGCCAAGCAAATTGCTACACGGTATCCCGATGTACTGACGATGTACAAGAAATACTGCCAGGAGCATCCCAAACCATCAAGTATGCTGGGCAAGGTGCTGTTCGTCGAAACCGAGCGCACTACACCCATTATCGCCAATATCTTCGGTCAGAATTACTACGGCAGGAAAGGCTGCTTCACGGATTACGCCGCCCTTGAAAAAGGACTGGCTTCTATAGTAAAATTCGCAGAAAAAGACGATATGCGCGTTGCCATCCCATATGGGTTGGGCTGCGGCCTTGCCGGCGGCAATTGGAACATTGTATATGGGATAATTGCTCGTCAGTTCGAAGATTACTCTCGCGCCGATATTTGGGCGCTCTGACTCCTCCCGCCTAAAAAGAGGGGTGCTCAGTCGAAAACCCATAGCAAAAAAGCGTTTTGCAAACCGCATCTATGAACTGCAGCATCTGCAAATGGACACCAATCCGTTGCTACCAGAGGATATCTATCCTATATCCGATTCTGCGGAAGAAGCGGTAAAGGCATATTGTCAAGCGGTTTTTGAGAACAATTCTGTCCTCGAGAATGTCTTCCCAAATCAGTAAGTTACCTTTATACCACAAAGAGGGGCAAGATTTTTCTTGCCCCTCTTTGTATGTAGTACATCATACTCTCGTACACATATCTTCAGCAAGTCTTTCAGGCCCAATACCTGCTCTCTCGTACTCGTCCAATCGACTTTTGACTTCTGTTATAATACTTTCCCCACGGTTAATAATACGCTCACCAGTATTTTGAAAGTAATCTGTACACTGCTCGGGATTTATCGGCAGCAACGTCTGATCGCCTTTAACAAATTGCTCGAAAAGGTTTGTGCTCTCACTCATCCAAAGCGGAGATACAACCATCGACTCAGACTCCTTTTGGACAAAATCCTGCAAGAAATTGCGCCGAATATAATCGTCAAAGTCGTTGTAGTCGCTTATATACGCCGAGAACTCTCGACCACCCGGAAAGAGTGAAACGCCTGCTGCAAAGCCTTCCCCGTACTCAAAATACTTCTGTACCCACATCAGAAAAATGTCAAAATAATCATTCGAAGGGCCTATTCCTCGTGCACCATTTAGATATCCGGAGGGGCAGGGCAGAATATTGCCCACAGTATGACAAAGTTTGATAAACTCTGCAAAGTCCGTATTCGCCTCATACAATTTACGCAGCATTTGTTCATTATTAAGCACAAGACCGTTTATATTTTGCCGCTTGTTCTCCATAACGCCTTCGAGAGATAGGTATATGCGAGCTGTTGTAGCATACGAGTTCATGACATCTCCACGCACAAAAAACGGGACTTCTCGGCTACGCAGTTCGAAATTGTCTCCTTTGCGACGGATCTTCCAACGATTGAAGCCAAAGGAAAGCCAGAAAATTATCATAATTCGTAAAGACTTATCGCATTCGCTATCCAAATCCTTCTCAGATTTATAGCTGCACAACCGTTTCCACGGGTGATCTTCCGTCCTATTGCGGTCCAATTTCAAATCGTAGCGTACTAGCTCATCGATATCGCCATCTCTCAATTCACATATAATCCGGACGATTTCTTCTACCAGTTGCTTTTGCACCATACGCTTTCTCCTCATAACACAATTATCTTTGTACTCTTGCGCTCAGTATACCACATGTATACTCACAACAGCAACCCCGGTTCATAGTGCTGCTCCAATTTCAAAATACATATATATATTGCAAACTAAATCAAACAGTGATATAATAACTTCAACGAAATCAAAGTGAGGTGATTTTCATGAATGCGTTAAAAATTGCTAAAATACACAATTTTGACAGATATATCTCTTTTTATAGCAATTTATCGTTAGAAGAAGCAGGGGATCTTTGCTATAAGTTCAAAGCTGTAATAGAGAAGAAACCTTCTTCACTTCATTCACAAATCAATTACTTCTTTGGCATTCAGGGCGGATTCCTTTCGGATCGGCGTTGGGCTGTATGGTCTGAGCAGCTTACCGAAAAAGTAAATCGCCTCCGTCAGTTTGTCTCATTCTCGGAAGAGTTTGAACAGCCATTGTACGTCGGCGCTTGGTATGACGAAAACTTTGCTTTTCTCCATATGGGTAACCCAGAAAAGGGAATTATCATTTGTCACCCGGAAAAGTACATTGACCTCATTGCACCGAAAGATTATTCCAACATCACTCCGGCTGAACTCAGAGAAAGCCTATCGGCACCTCGTGCAACAGACGCACGAGAAATCATTCCGGTTGACGCAGAAAATTCCCTCACGACACAGAACCTGCAGTCTGCGCTTACATTCAAAGACAACGAGATTTCCTCTTTGAAACAGACGATGGACGATGTTCGACACGCGAAAACAGGGGAGTTGGCCGAACTTAAGGCTCAGATCGAGACTATGCAGAATAAGCTCCGTGAGAAGCAGGAAAAGCTCATGGCAGAACTCTCAGAGAAAAAGCGCGAGATGGAAGAAACCAAGTATCGCCTCGAAGGGCAGATCTATCTTTTGGACTCACAGATTTACGCCATTCGCTGCTATGCCGGTGAGGTCGTAACCTTTGCACAAATCCGAAAGGGCGAAAAGGCTCCTGTATCGGAGCCAATCATAGTTCACCAAAAACTGCGCTTCCTTGACGAAGAACTCGGCCGGCTGGCTTCTTTGTATAACATCCAGTGGGACGAAATCCCCATGTTTGAGCAGTTCCTGAGGCATTCGCCGCTGGCTCTTGACACCTTTGCACCAAATAAGCGGTGCGTTATGCTGGTTCGTCTAAGTCGTACCGGCAAGCATCTGTCTAGAAACGATGATGCGCCGTATGCCAACCTGATTGACGCATACGACTATTATCACGGAAAAACCGTAGGAATTATCATTCGCAATGGTGAAAATCTTTGGTTGGGTTGGACAGACGAAAAACGCGTGCATATCGACGATGACCTTATTCTCAGTCAGGCGATAGAGGTAGACACGGCGCCTGACGAAGAGAAAAAATTCCGTTTCGAAAGTGAAAAGGAAGCCTTCGAAGCGAAGCAGCGTGAACAGCGCAAGAAAATCCTTGACGGCTTGGTTTCTCGTACGTTTATCTACAACATTCTTCAGGGCATTGTAGATAAGACAGACATTCTGCCGCTGCCATCGGGCGTTAAGCTATCTACGCAGAGCGAATATGTTAAGTACGCGGTAGCCGATGCTTGGATTGCAGACTCGAAATATGGCTCTTTCACCAAGATTGTCGAACGGTGCAATCAGAATATTGCTATGGGAGATATGCTCTTAACCTGTCAGCATCTCACTCCTGAATATGACCAGGGGTCCGGAAGAACTGCCTATGCGGAAATTAACCGAACTTGGCATAATTCTCGCGGCAGGGGAGAACGTAATCGCACTCATGATTGCCATGTCGACGATTGTACCATCTATAAAGCCAATTTGGTCGAATACGACCCGCCAGTCGCTATGGTGCGCTACAAGGTCATTAACACAGACACTACCTTCAAAGGTCCTTTTGTCATAGAAGCAGAGCTTTACACACCCGAGAGATTTCAAAATAGCGAAATCCTCGAAAAATATGAAACCGACCCTGCACGTCATGTATTTGTATCTGTCGAAAAAACAGACACATGGTATTATGGCCGTTCTTCGAACACCAAGCCTGCTCGAGCAAATTTCGAGGTGTACTCCGACGAAATCATCAATCTAACATATATGAACAGCTGCTGGCTCGAATGGGTCATTAACAGCAAGGAGTTAGGCCATTGGTCCATTGGTGGCTCTCAGGTAGATTTCGCATATGCAATTCGCTATCTAAAGAAAGCAATGGATCATATCAAAGCAAGAGAACTCGAAGAGAAGAAACTACTTGATGCTGTTGATCCAAGCATTTGCGCAAATCCGGAATGGCAGGTGCAGCTGTCCGAATGGAAAATCGAAAAGAAGGTACGAGTTCTTACTCCGTATCAGGCGAAACGATTTGCTAAGTATATTGAGGAGAAAGCATAATCTCACTTTCTCCTCAACGGAATTCAAATATAAAAAAAGAGGTTCCGCATATGACACCCTATAATATTCTGAACCGCTGGGCAGAGTACGCCAATGGATATTCTGCGCAGTATCTGGCACATCAGAGCTGCGACCACCTGCAAAAAATCAGAATATAACCCGAATGGACTGCTTTCTGTAATGTACGCAAAGACTAAAGCGGAAATAACACTCAATTACAAATTGCAAATTAAAAGATCGCCTTGCGAATGTATTTTGGAAGGCGATCTTTTTTCTATTCCTGCTTGCCAGTTATTTTTCAGAAGAATATTGCAAAGCAATTCTCAATATGGTATTATATTTCTATAAAAGTCCCTCTTTTCTCATTTTTGAGATTTGTTTCTTTCGTTCCCTGAAAAGAGAACTGTTTCTTGTTTTGCCTACAAATCCACTATCAGATTTATTTTCTGATGGTGGATTTTTTATATATATCAACGAATTAGTGAATGTCCAAGTTGGTCATTCAGAAAAGGAGATGATACCCCACAAAAACCAAGTCTTTCACACCAATAAAAAAGGAGATGAAAATCATGAAAAAGAGACTCAAACCGTGTTCTGCAGACATTCAGTGGCCCGCCGGTGCCCGTATATATCTTTCTGTAGATAGCGCCGAATTAGGTCTTGATGACTACAACGTTCGTATTAGCACACAGGGAACATTGCTCGATCCCGTCCTCAAGTGCGACAATGTTGTATTGGCCACGATTGATGAAATCGATGGTGACCATGACGTAACCCTGTGGGTTCCCAAGAACAAGGTCCGCCTTGTTCACAACTAACAAAAGGAGATATTTATATGGATCTGTTAAGCAAATTCAACGATGTAAAGGTTAATCTGACCGATAAAATTACTACTACGGATCGTCAGTTCTGTGAAGCACAGCAGAAAGCATATGATCATGCACTGGAGGATATGACCAGCCTGATTGGTCTTCTGACAACAGCGTTTGATCATCAGCGAGATGATCTCGCTCCATTGAACCCGAGTCCGTACGAAAGCTCTTACTTGGGTGATATCCAGATTTCTGATTTGGGAGATACCAAGAAGAAGATGCACAATCGCTTTGTAGAGAAAATTGTGCACTACTTTGAAAGTACCTACCACATGGAACTGGATAACACCGCGATTGAAGATGCCCTTATCCCTAAGTTGGATATAGACTGGCCAACAGAGCTTCAGCAGAAAGAATATGCCCAGGAGATGAAGAACCTCCATTTGAACTATTCTGATGTGCTGGAGCGTATTTTTGCTCAGCTCGGCGGTTTCTCCTTCCAGGAGAAGGCATTAACAGAGCTGAAAGAAAAATGCTATGCTTTTGCATGGTGTGATGGACGGAAGCAAGTATTTACGCAGAAAAAGGCTCTTGTATCCTTTTCGTATGGATGCTCGCTTTCGGACTATGGTCATCGATGGTCTTTGTATGAACGCTTGAAGCCTGTGCTGAAAGCCGCATGCTATTTCGAATACGAAACGCTTGACTTCGTTCCGCGTTGTATTCAAGAAATGCTCTTCATTCATTTCGATGAGCCGGTTGTAGAGATTTCGGGTTCCAAGTTGGACAGCGTAAAATGTTTCAAAAATGGTCGTGTTGATCTTCGCTTCACCAGTGAAGCCTATGCACGCGAATTTGCAGAAACATTCTTAGGCACCACCGAAAGGAGTGACCTGTATGCGTAAGGAAATCGGCATGGTCGAAAACTCGGCATTATATCAGAAACTCCCGTTTTATGAGGGAGAGGAAGAAAAGCTGCTGACGTTCTGCGGCGCCGAAGGCTACGCTATCACGGTTTATAACCGTGAAGAACTCGATGAGCTTGCCTATAAGGTGCATGCCACCAACAATCTGTCGGCATTGACTCGAAAGAAATTTTTTGAGTTGCGTGCCAATGATCGAAAGGCTCATGTACGCTTGGTCAAAAAATTCGAGCGCCTCGCTGAAAAGCTTGGTCATGCAACTGGCCGCAGGACTACGTTGTACGATTTGGCTGACGGTAAAATTACTCTCGTATTGGACACCAATTACGAGGGCATGTACGCACCCAAGGAAACTTGGGATGTCATCGAAACCGCTAAAAAGATTGTCAATCGAGCAAAGGGTTTTAAACTCGGTCAGCATTCGGCACACGTATGCTGCTACATCACCCACGAGGACAACTAATAAAAACAATCTGCACCCAGCTTCATAGTTGGGTGCAGATACATTATTCGGAAACTGAAAGGAGTTTCATTATGGAATATATTATCTGCTACGAAGAGAACGGCGCGAATACATGGGAATGTGTCTCTGGTGAGGATGCGATGCAGGAACGTGTTTGCGAGATCATGGACGAATACGGTCTGGACGACAACGACATTCTGGTATTCGAAAAGTACCGTCATCTTTAAGTCGCTACACAAAGGAGATTTTATATGAAAAAGACCACTACCAATATCCCTGCTGCAGTCTTTATGCAGGTCCCTCTTGACGAAGGATTCACCACGAATGATGTCAATAAGATGCTGGCCTTGCTGAAGCTGTCGCCCAATGAACAGTTTTCCTTCTTAGAGATCCCCGGCGAGTCTTGTATCGCGCAGGGTGTCATCCGCGAAGCGGTGATAGAGCAGAATGATTTCGATTGCTCTGCTGGTTCTGCCTTTTACAAAGGCGTGCAGTCTGTGCTGTGCGATCTCGAACAGGAGACACCAGATGGCTGTTATACCTTCGGTGGTGTTTACACCATGATCGTTTACCCTGACCGCTATTGCTACTCCGAAGAAACCTCGAGTGGCAATGATACGGTTTACGACCCGGAAGTCAGTGTGACTATCCGTCGCATGGGCAAGCTCGTGATGGCGGTTCCGTTCCGCGAACTAAAGAAGGACGACGAAACTATCTCCTCGGAGTATCCGCAGTTTACCTGCGGCGAAGATGCACATATCTCGGGTGATAGCAGTTACGCCGGATATATCGTCTTCGATACCGAAGGAAACAGCTATTTCCCCGAAGATTTCGGCGCAGCCCTTGTGGCCAATTCGTAACCACTCAAGACGATTTTTAAAAAGGAGCATAAAGTTATGTGTGTAGATACAGAAATGATCGGAATCTGGTTGGACGAACTTTTCACCAATGAGATTGAGGAGATCGAAGGTACGATCGAGAACGAGCGTCTCTGGGCCCTTGGCTGCGACGAAGAGCCCAACCCGCACGTTCAAAACATCGCCAATCACGAAGAATATCTGTCCATCCTGCGGGAGCTCAAAGAGGAGGCAATGCAGCGCGTAGGCTCGGTTATTCCGAACAACGAAGACACGACCTGTGCCGCCTACCATGTCGTCGAAGCCGACCAGTCTTGGTACTTCAAGACCACTCCGGGCGATGAACTTCTGGGTGTGGCCGAAAAGCTGAACGCCTATCTTGGCGAACGGGACAGTGCTGCTTCCCCTATGTTCATTAAGGCATTTGCCGGCCTCGTTCCTATCACTGAGAAGGAATTCTACTCGTTGGTTTCCCTTCGAATGATGAACACCGGCAAAGTATGCGGCGCATTTTACATCAATTTTGATGATCAGCAGTTTTCCGCTGTCAATATTATGGACGGTTGGAAAGGATGGCCCCTGCATAAGGTATCCGCTGCCGTTGACCAGATCTCTCATATGCACTTTTCGTCTATCGATGAAAAGTGGCGAGAGTTCCTTGACGCAGTGGAAAATTAACCACCCAAACAACAATTTATTAGCGGAGCAGCTTCAAACTGCTCCGCTATTCTGTAAAGGAGTATTCTTTATGGCAGATTTACTTGAAAAATTCGGTAATGTAAAAGTGGATGTCACATCCAAGGTCGCAGAAAGCGATAATATCGCTTGCCTTCTTATGCAGGGAGCATACGATAAGGCCTGCGAAGCCCTCAAGCAGCTCCGATCCATGGAGGAGATACATATCGCAGCGCAAAAAAGCGCTATCGAAAATTTACCGTCTGGCTCAATCTCCGATTATCTGGGCGATGCTTACAGCATCAACAAAATCAACAATCGTCTGCGAGATATTCACGCCATTTTCATCGACGATATTGTGCGTTGGTTTGAGAACACATATCATGTTGAGTTGGCTAAGGATGCAATTCGAAATGAGTTAGTTCCTCAACTCGATTATTATGACAATAATCTCGAACACCACAAACAATACGAGGAAAAGATGAAATCGCTGCATATCCGGTACGAAGATGTGCTCGATCTTATCATTGTTCAGCTCGGCGGCTTTACCTTTGCGGAACGTGCGCTGAACGAACTTAAACTCAAGTGCTTCGAAGCTGCTCATCATTCATACATGCATCAGCAGGCAACATACAGCCAGAAGAAAGCCGTTATCTCTTTGGAGTATGGCTGCTCTTGTAGCGAGTATAGCGGCGATTTCAGTCTTAATTCGGGAGCAAAAAACATCGTTCGAGGCTTGATCATGTACGAATACGGCCAGACATCCATTATGCCGTATCAGTATACTATGCTGCTTGATTACGAATTCTCTCAGCAGCTTATCGAGATCAACTCTTCGAAAGTAGCCTCGATCAAGTGCTTTAAGAACACGCGCGTAGATATTCGTTTTACAAAAGAACAGTATGCGCGTGAGTTTGTAGAGATGTTTCTGGAAGCCAACATATAATCCGATAGTATCGCCACATATGGAGCAGGAAGGGATATTATTCCTTCCTGCTATCAATATAAGGAGAAAAACATGAAATATTCGTATCTGGGACAACGCATCCCGAAAGAGGCTCGCAAAGAGCTGAATGAAAAGATAATTCATCTCGTCACCAGCAATCAGGCTGAAGCCGCTGGCATCACGAGAGAAGATATCTACAACGCCTACACCGGTGACGGCGGCCTGCACGGTCTTCATATGGCTGATTTCGACAATTACGCTGAGTTTTCTAAGGCAAAAAAAGAAATCGAAAACGGACAGGTATTTTCGCCGCACAGCGTATGTCAGTTTTTAATGGCCTGCCTGGATATTAACAAACAGGAACTCGTGACGGATCTGACATGCGGCATGGGCAATTTCTTTAATTTCGCGCCTGTAGAGGAAAATATCTATGGCTGTGAAATTGACCCCAAAGCCTACAAAGTCGCGCATTACCTGTATCCCAAGGCCAATCTTGAAAGAGGGGATATCCGCAATTACGAGTCGCCCATGAAGATGGACTACTCAGTGGGTAATCCGCCTTTTAACCTGGCCTTTAATTTTCAAAATGAAAGCATCCTTTCGCAGCTGTATTTCTGCCAGAAATCAGCTCAGGTCTTGAAGCCTCTTGGAATTATGGCCATCATCGTCCCCATGTCTTTCTTAGCTGATACTTTCAGTGATAAACACATGATTGAACAGATGGAAAACGACTTCAGCTTTCTGGGACAGTTTTCTTTACCTCTGTCCGTATTTGCACCTTTTGGTATTGATGCGTTCCCAACAAAAGCACAGTTCTGGCAGAAGAAATCTCAAAGTGAAGATTGGCGCCCACAACGATACAGCACTGCAATGACACTTGAGGTTCCGGACTTCTCAGATGCGATGGTTGCCAAGGTACGAGAAGTCATCGTTGCCAACGCACAAGCTGAGCTCCGTTCCAGGAAGAATAGCATTCTGCTGGAATTGGCAAGGGAAGAGGATGCTGGAAGTGATTTCGTGTACAAGGTGCGAAAGTATCTGTATACAATTAAATCCCATCCACGCCTTCAAGAAAAATACGGCAAATGCTGCGAGTATGTGGAACGGCTGCGCACACAACAACAACCCGAAAACATGTCGTATGAAGAGTGGTGTCGAATTCGCATCACAGAGGCAAAAGTCCTGGCATATCTGAAGCAGACTGTAAGTCGACAGCACAAACCCAAATATGAGGATAAGAT
>OLYB01002662.1_pt1 | contig 11865 bp, 5 predicted proteins | sample 1674481 | NCBI WGS metagenome assembly OLYB01 (sample SAMEA103958167, study PRJEB25191) | human gut metagenome
GTGATGCTGCTTATCCTTTGTGTGCTTCCGGCAGGAATGAGCCGTTCGGCATGGTTGGCGGCAGGAGTTTCCTGTCTGTGTGTATATGCTTGGCATATGGATTGGACGGATAAGTTCAGATTATTATGGCAGCAGCAAAGGCAGCGTGTGGTGATGGTAGTGGTCGGTGGATTCTGTGTCTTGCTATTGGCAGGCTATTTACTGTTTGTCTTGAAACCCGATTCTGCACGTGGCCGTCTTTTCATGTGGAAGATAACTTGTCGTGCCATTGCAGAAAAGCCGTTGACCGGATATGGGATTCATAATTTCGCAGCAGCCTATGGAAATGCGCAGGAAACTTATTTTGCAGCAGGTGATTATGAACCGTGGGAGGAACGTGTGGCGGGAAGTCCGGAATATGCATTCAATGAATATCTGCAGGCTGCGGTCGAACTGGGCATTCCTTTGGCTGTATGTCTATTGGTTGTGGTCGTGCTGTGTTTGTATAGGGGAGTCCGTAAAGGACGTTATGGTATCTGTGGGGCTATTCTTTCTTTGATGATATTCTCTTTTTCCTCCTATCCGCTACAACTTCCGGTATTTATCGTTACATTTGGAGGATTGCTTGTAGCGTGCTTGTTCGGTGCCGACCGTTGGCAATGGTTGGGGGTGGCTGTATTAGTAGGCATCATTGGCGGTTTTCGCCTGAAGAATGACTTGCAAGTGGAGCAGGCTTGCCGGGAGTGGATGAATGCGCGTGTGTTGTATAGTGCAGGTGCGTATCAATCGGCAGAGAAAGAGTACGGGCGCCTTTATCCTCTGTTGAGAGACCGGGCATCTTTCTTGTTCGAATATGGTCATGGATTGCACAAGCAGCAGCAATTCAGTAAATCCAACCGTATTTTGAAAGAAGCTTTACTGCGTAGTTGTGACCCCATGATACTGAATGTGATAGGCAAGAACTATCAGCAGATGGGTGACTGCTTATCAGCGGAAGACTGGTTTATCCGTTCCACCCATCGTTTGCCGGGGCGTATTTACCCCTATTATCTGCTTGCGAAGCTTTATGCGGAACCAGGATTCAGACAACCGGACAAGTTTGAAAAAATGAAGCGGATGGTATTGACGAAAGAGCCGAAAGTGCATTCTACGGCAATACGACAGATGAGGGAGGAAATAAAAAAGATTCAGCTTATTTTTGTCCATATCAAAAAAGATGAATAAAAACGGAAGGTGTTAATAATGAGCGAACTAATTGCTAAAGTGCTATGAAAAAAGTGTCCACATGCAAATATCGGTTCGTTTTTTTGAAACGATTAATTTTATCAATTTATAATTGAGTATGAATATGAAGACACAGAACTATCGATACCTGCTATGCATGGCCGTTGCCCTGCTTGCCGCCTGCTCCGATGCCGGAAAGGGAAAAGAGTCCGAGGAAGGGGTGGCAACCGTCCTGCCAAGTGAAAGCAATGAAGTGACCGTGAAAGTCCTGAAGCGGGCGACCTTTGAGCATGAACTGGTGAGCAACGGAAAAGTAACCGCCGGTGCCATGGCGGATTTGCGTTTTGAGACCACCGGTGTAGTGGCACACATCTACGTGAAGAACGGTGACCCGGTGCGCAAAGGGCAGAAGCTTGCCGAACTGGATAAGTTCCGCCTGAAGAACAAGACCGCGCAGGCCAAGGATGCCTTGGAAAAAGCGGAACTTGAGTTGCAGGATGTATTGATAGGGCAAGGCTATCCGGTGGGGGATGCCTCCAAAGTACCTGCTGACATCATGAAGCTGGCCCGCGTGAGGAGCGGTTACGACCAGAGCCTCGCCCAGTATGAGCTTGCCGCGTATGAAGAGGAACACGCCACGCTGGTTGCGCCTTTTGACGGGGTAGTGGCGAACCTGTTCTCCAAACCGTTCAACGAGGCAAGTACCTCGGAAGCCTTCTGCTCCATTATCGGCACTCAAGGTATGGAGGTGGACTTCACGGTGCTGGAAAGCGAACTGCCGTTGATAAAGAGTGGCGACAAGGTGATTGTTACCCCTTATTCGGATGCCGGCTTTAGGCAGGAGGGGCGCATCACCCAAATCAATCCTCTGGTGGATGACAAGGGGATGGTTAAGGTGAAGGCTGCCGTCAATGGCAAGGGACGGCTGTTCAGTGGGATGAACGTGAGGGTGAACGTGCACCGCTCTCTGGGCGGACAGCTTGTAATCCCGAAGAGTGCCGTGGTGTTGCGTTCGGGCAAGCAGGTGGTGTTTACCCTGAAAGACGGAAAGGCGCAGTGGAACTATGTGCAGACCGGTCTGGAGAATGCGGAAAGCTATAGTATGGCCGACGATGCCCTGAAAGAAGGCGATACGGTCATTGTGACGGGAAATGTGAATCTGGCACATGAAGCATCGGTGAAGGTGGTTGATAGATAATGAGTGATAAGTGGTAATTCAAAATTCATAGTTCAATTGATAAAGTTTTTGATACAGCGGCCTATTGCCGTACTGATGGCATTTACAGCATGCTTCATTGTCGGGCTGGTGACTTACTTCACCTTGCCGGTATCCTTGCTGCCCGATATTGCCATCCCGGAAATTACAGTGCAGGTGTCGGCGCAGAATACCTCGGCGCGTGAATTAGAGAATACGGTGGTGAAACCTCTGCGGCAGCAGCTCATCCAGGTGGCGAAACTGAAGGACATGGACAGCGAGACGCGCGATGGTGGAGGCATCATCCGCCTGGGCTTCGACTTCGGTACGAATACCGACCTTGCCTTCATAGAAGTGAACGAGAAGATTGACGCCGCCATGAACTATCTGCCCAGGGATGCCGAACGCCCGAAGGTGATAAAGGCAAGTGCGACGGACATTCCTGTCTTCTATCTCAATCTGACCCTAAAAAACGACAGTGCATACGGCAAGGTGGACGAACGCGCGTTTCTTGATTTGTGCGAGTTTGCCGAAAATGTCATAAAGCGTCGCATCGAGCAGTTGGCGGAAGTGGCAATGGTGGATGTCACGGGTTTGGTCGAACGCCAGTTACAGATTGTGCCCGACCCGGATAAGCTTGCTGTGTTGGGGCTCTCCATTGAAGACATAGAAAACGTGCTGGCGCAAAACAACGTGGAGCCGGGCAGCATGACCGTGCGCGACGGCTACTACGAATACAACATTAAGTTCTCCACCCTGCTGCGGACAGAGGAGGACGTGAAGGGCATCCTGCTGCGAAAGGAAGGACGTATCATCCGCTTGGGAGACTTCTGCCGGGTAGAGATTGTTCCTGCCAAGGAGAAAGGTGTCTCCATGAGCAATGGCAAGCGTGCCGTTACCCTTGCCGTCATCAAGCAGGCGGACGAGAATATGGAAGACATGAAGCTTGCCATCAACAGCACGATGGACTACTTCAAGAAAGTATATCCCGACATTGATTTTAGCATCAGCCGTAACCAGACGGAGTTGCTGGACTATACCATCTCCAATCTTCAGCAAAATTTGTCGTTGGGTTTCCTGTTCATCTGCATTGTGGCGGTACTCTTCTTGGGTGACATCAAATCACCGTTCATCATCGGGTTGAGTATGGTGGTATCTATTGTCATCTGCTTCCTGTTCTTCTACTTGTTCAAGATGTCACTCAATATCATTTCTTTGTCGGGATTAATCCTGGCGTTGGGTATGATGATTGACAGCAGCATCATTGTGACGGAGAACATTTCGCAGTATCGCGAACGGGGCTATTCGTTGCGGCGGGCTTGCGTGACGGGAACGAGTGAGGTGATTACGCCCATGCTGAGTTCGTCGCTGACCACTATTGCCGTATTTGTGCCGCTGATATTCATGAGCGGCATTGCAGGGGCGTTGTTCTATGACCAGGCATTCTCTGTTACGGTGGGGTTGCTGGTTTCCTACTTCACGGGTATCATGCTGCTGCCGGTCCTCTATATGCTGGTCTACCGGACAGGGTTGCGCGGCAGGTCGTGGTTCTCCCGCATCCGCATCAACAATCCGTTGAAGGAACATACGCTGGACCGTTTTTATGATGCGGGCATCGACTGGGTATTTTCCCATAAGACGGTAAGTAGCGTATTCTGTGTGGTTTCTATACCTCTTTGTGTCTTTCTGTTCTATTCCGTCGGCAAGGAGCGTATGCCGCAGATAGACCAGAATGAACTGATAGTCCACGTGGAATGGAACGAAAACATACATGTGGACGAGAACCGGCATCGTGTGAATGTGCTGTTCGGACAGTTGCTGGACGAGACTGTGGAACAGACGGCTGCCATAGGCCAGCAGGACTATCTGCTGAACCGTGAGCAGGCTCTCTCTTCTTCGGAGGCGGAACTGTATTTCAAGACTTCCTCGCCTGACGGGATTGCTCCCTTGCAGAAGCAGGCGGGCGAGTGGCTGACACGGGAATATCCGTTGGCGACAGTCTCCTTTTCTCCACCCGAAACCGTGTTCGAGAAGCTTTTCGTGACCGGGGAGGCCGATGTGGTGGCGGAACTTTATGCCCGCAATAAGGAGAAGGCGCCGGCGGCGGAAGAATTGCGCGGACTGGAACAACAGTTTGCGGAGCTTACGGGGACAGCGCCCGTAGGTATCGCTTTCGAGAACCAGCTCGACATAAGCATCCTGCAGGAAAGGCTGTTGCTCTATGACGTTTCGTATGACGAGCTTTACCGTACGCTGCGGACGGCATTCAAGGAGAACAGCGTAGCTATGCTCCATTCCTACCAGCAATACCTGCCTATCAGCATTGTGGGCGAGGAACGGACAGTGAACGAGGTGCTGCAGCAGACATTGATACAGACCCGTCCGGACAGTAAGGGCGAAGTGGAGTATATTCCGCTTCGGGAGCTGGTAAAGGTGCGTCCGGCTGAGGACTTGAAGACGATTACGGCAGGACGCAACGGTGAATATATACCGTTCCGTTTCTATGAAGTGGACGATGCTCCGGAGTTGATGGAAAAGGTGAAGCGGGAGGCAGATGCCACGGGTGACTGGGATACGGCTTTCTCCGGCAGTTTCTTCTCCAACCGCCAGATGCTGGACGAGCTGGTGGTGATTCTTTTCATCTCTATCCTGCTGATGTATTTCATTCTTGCCGCCCAGTTCGAAAGCTTCGTGCAGCCGCTCATCGTGCTGCTGGAAATTCCGATAGATGTGGCGTTCGCCCTGCTTCTGTTGTGGATATGCGGGCATACCCTGAACCTGATGTCCGCCATCGGACTGATTGTGACGTGCGGTATCATCATCAACGACTCCATCCTGAAGCTGGATGCCATTAATGAATTACGGAGGGCTGGTATGCCGTTGCTCGAGGCCATCCACGAGGCGGGGCGCAGAAGGCTCCGGCCCATCATCATGACATCGCTCACCACCATTTTCGCTATGGTTCCGCTGCTGTTCTCGTTCGACATGGGCTCGGAGCTGCAGAAGCCGCTTTCCATAGCAATGATTGGGGCTATGTCTGTAGGAACACTGGTCAGTCTGTTCATCATCCCGTTGATATATTGGTTTATTTATAGAAAAGAAAGAGCATGAAGAAATTAAGTCTTATACTTTTGTTCAGTCTGGGAGCCTTTTCCGCTTTTGCCCAACAGCGGATAACGCTCGATTTGCAGCAGACCATTGCCCTGGCGAATGACAGTTCGCTGGAAGCCTTCCGTACCAAGAACATGTATCTGGCCGGTTATTGGGAATACCGCACCTATAAGGCAAACCGCCTTCCCAGCCTGACGCTGAACATGACTCCGGCACAGTACAACCGCGATATCACCAAGCGTTACGACTCCGAACAGGACCTTGACATCTATCGCAGCCAGCAATCCTTCTATGCATACGGCAATCTTGCCGTCAGACAGAATTTCGACTTGACGGGCGGTACGTTCTATCTGGATACGGAGCTGGGCTATATGCGGAGCTTCGGTGGAAACAAGTATACCCAGTTCACCAGTGTTCCGGTTCGTTTGGGCTACTCGCAGAGTCTGGTCGGTTACAATCCTTTCCGTTGGGAACGCAGGATTGAGCCGCTGAAGTACGAAAAGGTGAAGAAGGAGTATATTTACAATGCAGAGCGGGTGTCCGAGCAGGCCACTACCTATTTCTTTGCGCTTGCCATGGCACAGGCGGAATATGACTTGGCCAAGGACAATGCCGTCTCCACCGATACCCTCTACCGCATCGGCATGCAGCGCTTGAAAATAGCCGCCATCAGCCGTGCCGACCTGCTGACGCTGAAACTCGACGTGGTGAACGCCCGCAATACTTTGCAGAATGCCGCCAGTGCCTTGAAGCGCGCCATGTTTTCGTTGGCATCTTTCCTGAATATGGAGAAGAACACGGATATCAGGGTGTCGCTTCCGGGACGTCCGAGGGCGCTGACCATACCGGTTGATGAGGCTTTGCTGGCCGCTCAAGCCAACAATCCGGAATTTCTGGGGCTTCGTCAGGAAGTGCTGGAAGCCGAGCAGACAGTAGACAAGACGAAGAAGGAATCGCGCTTCAACGCCAGCATCAACGCCAGCGTCGGCTTCAACCAGGTGGCAGAGAAATTCGGTGAAGCATACAGGCATCCCATGCAGCAGGAGATGGTGTCGGTCAGTGTCTCCATTCCACTGGTGGATTGGGGCGTGAGGAAAGGCAAATACAACATGGCGAGGAACAATCTGAACGTGGTGAAGACTTCTGCCCGGCAGAGTGAAATCAGCATTGAGGAGGAGGTTATCATGACCGTCAGTGACTTCAACGTCCAGCAAGCCCTCGTCGCCAGTGCCGAAGAGGCCCTCGACCTTGCCATCCTGGCGTATAACGAAACCCGCCAGCGCTTCATTATCGGCAAGGCAGACATCAACAGCCTGACCCTCTCGCTGAACCGCCAGCAGGAAGCGCAACGCAATTACATCTCCGCCTTGCAGGACTACTGGCTGAATTATTACAAGATACGGAAACTGACGTTGCACGACTTTGCCAGCGGATTTTCGCTGTCGGAAAAATTTGATTATAATAACTGATGAAACGAGTTTCTTCCTTCACCGTCATAGTGGCGTTTGTCTGCCTTGCTTTGGTAGGGGTGGCGTTGATACCGCTGCTCCCCGTCAAGCTGAATCCGTCACGCAGCCTGCCCGGCTTCACGGTGGGTTTCAGCATGCCTGGCACTTCGTCGCGGGTGGTGGAGATGGAAGTGACCAGCAAGCTGGAATCCATGCTGGCGCGTATCCGCGGAGTGAAGCGGCTGAACTCCACCTCGGGCAACGGCTACGGCAACATTACTGTGGAACTGGACAAGCATGCCGATGTCGAGGCAGTCCGCTTCGAAGCTTCCACCATCATCCGGCAGACGTGGCCCCAATTGCCCGAAGGTGTCAGCTATCCCACCATTCACATGAAAGTGCCCGACGAGAACGCCTCACGCCCTTTCATGTCCTTCACACTGAATGCCCCTTCCACTCCAATATTGATTCAGCAGTATGCCGAGGAGCATATCAAGCCGCGGCTGGCAAATATTCCGGGTATCTATAAGGTGGAACTCAGCGGTGCCACGCCCATGGAGTGGAGACTGGAATATGACAGTGAACAGTTGCGCTTGCTGGGTGTGACCCTATCGGACATCAGCGAGGCAGTACAGCGGCATTACCGGAAGGAATTTCTGGGTACGCACAATGTGGATACAGGTAACGGTAGCCGGGAATGGATACGCCTGACACTGGTGCCGGAGAGCAACTCCCTTGGTTTTAATCCTGCTGCCATCACCGTGACGGCTACCGACGGGAAACTGCTCCGCTTGGACGAACTGGTGTCGGCTGTCCGTATGGAGGAGGAGCCGCAAAGCTATTACCGCATCAATGGGCTGAATTCCGTCTATCTATCCATTACTGCGGAAGAAACTGCCAACCAGTTGCAACTGAACCGTGCCGTGATGGACGAGATGGAAGCTGTTCGGCAGGTACTTCCTGTCGGATATGAAGTGCATACCAGCTATGATGCGACCGAGTACATACGGGAAGAACTGGACAAGATTTACTTCCGTACCGGTTTGACGGTACTCATCCTGCTTGTATTTGTATGGCTCATTACTCGTAAGTTGAAATATCTTTTTCTGATAGTTACCAGCCTGGCTGTAAATATAGCGGTGGCACTTATCTTCTACTACCTCTTCGGACTTGAGATGCAGCTTTATTCGCTGGCGGGTATCACTGTCTCGCTGAATCTGGTGATAGACAGCACCATTGTCATGACCGACCACATTCTGCATCGGCGTAATCTCAAGGCCTTCCTGTCGGTGTTGGCGGCAACCCTCACTACGATGGGTGCGCTTGTTATCATTTTCTTCCTTGACGAGAAGATACGGCTCAACCTGCAGGACTTTGCAGCGGTAGTGATCATCAATCTGGCTGTTTCCTTGATGGTGGCATTGTTCTTTGTTCCGTCGATGATTGAGAAGATAGGACTGGTGAGGCGGATTACGGGGAAGAAAAGGCGTCTTGTCTTGCCGGGGCTGACGCAAACATTCAAAACAAGGTTGGGACGGATTTTCAGACGTTTCCCCGTTTATTTCTCCTGCTGCTACTCTGCTCTCATCCGTTTTCTGTGCCGTTGGCGCTGGGCTGTATGCCTGCTGTTGCTGTTGGGTTTCGGTCTGCCCGTTTTTCTGTTGCCCGACAAACTGGAAGGAGGGGGAAAATGGGAAGCTGCTTACAATAAGGTATTCGGTTCGAATACCTATAAGGAGTCGGTGAAACCCATTGTGGACAAGGCGCTGGGCGGCAGCTTGCGGCTTTTCATACAGAAGGTGTACGAAGGCAGTTACTTCACCCGTAATGAGGAGGTGGTGCTCTATGCCAACGCCAACCTTCCCAATGGCAGCACCCTTGAGCAGATGAACACTTTGATGAAACGTATGGAGACCTACCTCAGCCGGTTCAAGGAAATCAGGCAGTTTCATACTTCCATCTACAGCCCCCGGCGTGCCAGTATGCAGATTTATTTCAAGAAGGAAGCCCGGAACAGCGGTTTTCCCTATACATTGAAAGCCAATATGATAAGCAAGGCACTGGAACTGGGAGGCGGCAGCTGGGGCATCTACGGATTGCAGGACCAGGGGTTCAGTAATGACGTCCGCGAGAGTGCCGGCTCCTACCGCATCAGGATGTACGGCTACAACTACGACGAACTCTATGAGTGGGCGGAGAAGCTGAAGGCCAAGCTGCTGACGCACCGGCGTATCAAGGAAGTGCTCATCAATTCGGAGTTCTCCTGGTGGAAGGATGACTATCAGGAATTCTACTTCAACCTGAACAAGGAGCGCATGGCGCAAGAGGGCATCGACGCGCAAGTGCTTTTCTCTGCGGTGCGCCCCATCTTTGGCAAGAATATGGAGATTGGTTCGGTAGCGACAGAGCAGGGGATGGAGAAAATCAAGCTCTCTTCCCGCCAGTCTGCCGAATATGACATCTGGGCGATGCAGTTCTTTCCCTATGGAGTAGGAAACGGCAAGCATTACAAGCTTTCCGAACTGACTACTGTGGAAAAGGGACAGATGCCGCAGGAGATTGCCAAAGAAAACCAGCAGTACCGCCTCTGCCTGCAATACGAATATATCGGCTCCAATGAGATGGGCAACAAGATACAGAAACGTGACCTGGAGGAGTTCAACAAACTGTTGCCGATGGGTTATACAGCCGAGTCGGACAGCAACAGTTGGTCATGGGGCGAGAAGGACAACCGCCAATACCTGCTTCTGCTGGTGGTGATAGCCATCATCTTCTTTACGACCAGCGTTCTGTTCAACTCCCTGAAGCAGCCGCTTGCCATCATCTTTGTGATTCCGGTTTCTTATATCGGGGTATTTCTTACTTTCTATTGGTTCCGGCTGAACTTCGACCAGGGCGGTTTTGCCTCATTCGTCCTGCTGTGCGGCATCACGGTGAATGCCAGCATCTATATCCTGAACGAGTACAACAGCATCCGACGTCGTTTCCCCCGTCTTTCCGCTCTTCGTGCCTACGTCAAGGCGTGGAATGCGAAGGTCGTTCCTATTTTCCTCACGGTAGTTTCTACCATTCTGGGATTTATCCCTTTCATGATAGGTGAGGACAAGGAGGCTTTCTGGTTTCCATTGGCGGCGGGTACCATTGGCGGACTGGTGATGTCCGTCATCGGTATCTTCTTTTTCCTGCCGGTTTTTGTGCTGAAACAGCGTGATTTTCTTAGGAAATGATTACTTTTGCTCGATTTTGTTACCTGAATGGATACTTGAATTTTAAATATGGAAAGTGCGGAGTACTCTTTGGATGAGTTATTATGTCAGTCTCTTCTGTTGTTTCGTCAGTATCGGTTTTATGATGCTCCGGAATGTGGAGAAAAGGCATTCCGGATATTGGAGGAAGCCCATGTATGGATGGGGCGTACGCAAGAGTGTGTGGATATGGCGAAATGGGGGTGCGTGATAGAGTGTCTTGCGCAGAAATACTACATAGAAGATGATACGGATGCGATTCTGGAAGAAATTGATGCTGCCTTGGTTGCGCATTGGAAGAGGATAGAGAAAATCCATGCAGAAGTCACCACCGTTTATTTATGGCTGGGGTACTATTTCCTGCTACGTTTCAGAAACCGGGAATCCCGTTCCCATTCCCGTTGTAAACAGATAATGTCCAGCTTGTTGTGTGCTTTGGTCGAAATCTTCCGTAAGGTGGAGAAGGGGGGAGCCCCGACAGAAGTCTTGTCACATCTTTCGGTAGATGTTTGGGGAGAGACCGTCTGCTGGATGGAGCAGGTACATGATTCCCGTCTTTGCGAGAAGCAGTCGTCAGCTTTGCTGGCACAACTCTATAACCTGAAAAGTGTGGAGTTGGAAAAAGGTCTGGGAAAGCAGGATGCTTTGCTCCAGCAGATTCTGGAGTTTTATTGCTTTTAAGGGAAAATTATCTCTGCTTAGTTTTATCATTTCTGCTTCCACACTTCCACCCACTTCCTGCATCCCTTTATTCATCGGCATTACAAGTGCTGTGGAAGCAACTCAAAAAGGTGGAAGCAACTTTTGCTTCCACAGCGGAAATACGCCGGAAAGTAAGTTAATGTCTTGTTTGTTAGTGTATTAATAGAATGTACAGCATTTTGCAAATATCTTGTTTACACGATATGCGTTTCGTGTAAACACGGTATTAACTTCGTAAAAGACCGTTTACCGATAGACTGCAGCTGGGCTCATAATAGGAATAAGATAGGTGCACAGTATGGGGAAACTATGAGTATAATAGGTGTTCAACGGGCATGAGGCACCTTGTTGACGGTCGTTAGTCGAGTGGTTGACGGCCGTTGGCAGAGCGCATCACGGCCGATAGGCGCTGATAACTCCGTACAGAAAATGGAAAGGAAGCCTATGTAAGGGGAAACAAGCTCTGAGCTATTTGTTTTGTTTGCCACATTTATCTTGTTTTTGTACATTATTGAAGCGGTTTTTTGTATCTTTGAAGGGAGGGGCTGTAAAAAGCTTGTTCTCATCCAAAGTTTAATTATATATACATGAATTATGAAGCGATGTATAGTGCTGTTCATAAGATTCTGCTGTACAGTTGTTTCTAATGCACAGACAAATGGCATTGTGACTGATGGGGAAAAAGGATTGCCGTTGGCTGGTGTGAATATTTATCTCCAAAAGGATTCTGTGGGCATAGAAGTTATACGTAATGATAATCTGGTAAAGAACATGTTCATATGAAAAAACTGCTATATCTTGGGCTTTTGTCCGTTTGCGTACTGTTAGGTTCTTGCGTAGAGAAGAACGTATCCAATGTTTTTGATAAGGTAGAGAGGTATATGGATGTATATCCTGACAGTGCATTGCTGCTGTTGGAACAAATTCCTCATCCGGAGAAACTTCGTGGAAAGCAGCGGGC
>OLYB01002683.1_pt1 | contig 11789 bp, 9 predicted proteins | sample 1674481 | NCBI WGS metagenome assembly OLYB01 (sample SAMEA103958167, study PRJEB25191) | human gut metagenome
AAAGCTCAAATTCCAGTCCTTCTTTAGTTTGAGAAGGTGGTTTTGTCCCAGCCTCTTTTTATTGTTTAAATTCAGAAAAAATAAAGCCTAATGAGTTCACATCATTTGCGTAACTCATTAGGCCTTTACTATTCTTTCGCGACATTTTATTTTTTTAAACTAAATTCTCCTAAATCATCTTCGACACAAACCCGAACCTGCTGCGCTATATCCTAGGCAAGCTTGAGAGTCATACCTAACTTCTTCGCAACATCTAAGATATCACTTCATACATGAATCTTACCATTATAAGATACCTTAATCTTGTTGATTTCTTTCATTTTCTATCTCCTCAAGTGACATATAAGGCACGTTGCTGAAAAGCTGCTTCAGCTCTTGTTCAACATTCAATGCGATAGCAATTTTAGTCAGAGATAATAAGGAAATTTCACCTGTACTCTCAAAACGCTTCACAGATCCTAAGCTTACTCCTGATTTCTCACTTAATCTAACCTGCGTAATTTTGCGCCGTTTGCGTACAGTACGAACGCGAGCTGCAATTCCTTTGTTAATCTCATCCGGGGTAGCTTCCAAAAAATCAAACATATCCATAGCTAATATTTTATCCCCAAAGTGTTGTTTTTGCAAGTTTTAGCTAATATATTATCTATTGTTACTGACAGTAAAAAACAAATTGTTTGTCCCGAATTATATATATTTTTCGGGACATTCTAAAAATCATATACTCTGCAAACTGATTGAATCGTTCATCAGTCACACACTGAGCTTGAAGATGCTGAGCAACCGCCAACAAGCTATTATTGTCGCTGCAACTGCTTATTACAATCTGCGCATAACAAACCCTTGCGCAGCATCATCCCACAAAAGCTCCAGCTGCAAATCCGTGCAATATTTTCTCCGCATGCCGAAGGTAGCTTCCGGAGGCATATATTCATATTGGCTGAGCAGAATAAAACGTCCGCTGCCATCCGTGTTAATCTTGGTCACAATCTGCCGCCATTGGTCAATGGCATAGCCGTTTTTAGCCAAATCTTCCAAGGTTACATAGGTCACCCATTGTCCGTTTTCCTTACCTATAAGCCAATAACCGCAGTTCTCCTCATGAGCGCCGATAGTGGCATTTATTTCAAAAAATATTTTTTCGGGATTAGCGGTGAAAACATCCCGCACCCTATAGCCAACCATTCCCTGCTCCGCAGGAACGAAGGTCTTATAAACATCTTTAGTATTCTTGTTCATCAGCTGCAGAGTGCCATCATCAGCAAGAAAGAATTGCACTCCCTCCTCATCATCACTGATTGCCAGCTCTCTGCTGTTCATATAGAGAAATGTTCCGTTATCAGCAGTCAGAAATTCTGCTGCCTGAACCTTGGGAGCATCCGCAAGCAAGCACACGAGGCAAAGTAAAAACAAGGATAAGCAGGAAAACAACTTCTTATAAATACGCATATTCATCAACCTCCTAAATTAGTTTCTGTCATTATAATTATAGCAACAAGAAGCTCTTTTTCCCCCACCCCAAAGCATGATTTCGGGTAGGACAGAAGAAATTTTCTTATGCTAAGCAACAAACTTTCCCAAGCTCAAACAAAAAAGCTGTAGCCTGCTCCCGTACTCAGGAGCAAAGCTGCAGCTTTTGCTTTTATTCTACTGTTATAACAGAACTGCTCTCTTGTGCTTTACACCAGCTCTTCTCTGGACTCATGAATCTTCTTTAAAAGCTCCTTACCGGCAATACCCGGTCTGGTCATTTCCGCAGGAGCAAGGATAACATCCAAATCCTCTTTGCTCAGCACCTTGCGTTCTATGAGCAGGTCCTTAATATTTCTGTTGGTTGCCAGCGCCTCCTTCGCCAGAACAGAGCAGGTTTCGTAACCGATATGCGGCAGCAACGCAGTAACAATGCCTACGCTCTTATCCAGCCATTCCGCACATTGATCACGGTTAGCCTTAATTCCGTCTACGCAGCGGGTGCGCAGAGTATTAACGGCATTGGTCAGAAAACGTAAGGAATTGAAAATATTATAAGCCATAACAGGCTCCATAACATTAAGCTGGAACTGGCCGTTTTCTACACCGAAGGCCACAGCCAAATCGTTGGCAATTACCTGATAGCAGGTCTGGTCCACTACCTCGGGGATAACGGGGTTGACTTTACCCGGCATGATGGAGGAACCGGGCTGACGCGGCGGCAGCGTAATTTCGCAGAAGCCTGCCCTCGGACCGGAAGCCATCAGACGCAGGTCATTGGAAATTTTAATCAAGGAAAGCGCCGATGTCTTCAGGCTGGAGGACAAATCGGTAAAGATATCCGTGTTACTGGTAGCATCAACAAGATTGTCCGCGGTAGTGAAGCTCTCGCCGGTAACAAGCGTAAGCTGTTCGCAAACCTCTTTGATATATTCCGGATCGGCATTCAGACCGGTGCCTACTGCTGTTGCGCCCATATTCATGGTATGCAGCAGCTCGCAACTGCGGCGGATATAGTTACTGCGTCTGCGCATGGAGGAAGCAAAGGCTTTGAACTCCAGGCCTAAGGTAATAGGCACAGCATCCTGCAGATGGGTACGGCCGATTTTCAGTACATCCTTGAATTCCTCGCCCTTCTTATCGAAGGAATCCGCCAGGTTTTCCAAGGCAAGGATAAGCTGTTCAGCACGCATCAGAGCGCAGACACGGATGGACGTAGGAATAACATCGTTAGTGGACTGCGACATATTGGCATGGTTATTAGGGCTAATATAATTATAATCGCCGCGCGGACGGCCGAGAATTTCCAAAGCACGGTTGCAGATTACTTCGTTCGTATTCATATTGAAGGATGTTCCTGCACCGCCCTGAATAGGATCGGTCGGGAACTGGTCATTCAGCTTGCCGCTGATGATATCATCGCAGGCCTGAACCATAGCATTGCCGATTGTTTCATCTAAAAGACCGATTTTCATATTGGCCAAGGCCGCAGCCTTTTTGACCATACCTAAGGCTTTGATAAAAAGCGGATCGGCAGTATAGCCTGTAATTTGGAAGTTTTCCATGGCGCGCATGGTTTGTACACCGTAATAAGCATTATCAGGAATTTCTAATTCACCTAAAAAGTCGTGTTCTTTACGCATAATACATTGGCCTCCTTATACAAAAGCATATCATTCAAGCTTTTAATCGAAATCTGTATTATGTATACATAATACAATTAAGCTACCGTTCTGTCAAGCGCATTATTGTGAATTTTGAGAAATTAATTTACAAAAAGAACTGCCTCCAGACGTTATCGCCCGAGGCAGTCCAAAATAATCTGCTTTAGATAAAATCTACCACACCGTTCTCCAGATGATACATAGCACCGATAACGCGCAGTCCTTCCTGATGCTCAACCTTCTGAATCTCCAGGCTTGCTTCGATTTCCGCTTCACAGCTTTTGACATTCAAATAGGCTGCCTTATACGGGTCGCACTCGTCGCCAATCGCTGCTTTGATTTTATCTGTGATAAATTTGATATAGCCCTCCGGATCATGATTGATTGCAGCATGTACCGCGCCGCAATGCGTATGCCCCATAACAACAATCAGCGGCGCCCCCAGATGACTGGCAGCGTATTCAATACTGCCCAGCTGATGCTCATCAATCACATTACCGGCAATACGGATAACAAACAGCTCGCCGATGCCTGTCATAAAAATATTCTCCGGAATCACGCGGGAATCAGAGCAGGTAATAATAATCGCATAAGGCTTCTGCCCGTTAACCAAGGTATCTGTTCTCTTTGCCTGCGAAATGTCCTCGCTGTTGACCTTGGCATCAATATATCTGGCGTTGCCTGCTTTTAATTTTTCTAAGGCCTTTGCCGGTGTTGTTGTTATATGCTTAATCATAAAATCGCCCCTCTTAGCACATGCTTTGCAAAAAAATCATTCGGTAATCGCTATTTTGATAACTCCGTCTAATCTGTTTTCGAAAATGCGGTAAGCTTCCTCGATATCCGCCAGCTTGAAGCGATACGTAATCAGCGGCATGGTATCAATTTTGCCTTCTTCAATCAGGCGCAGAATCTCCGCACAGTCGCAGCCATCCACGCCACCGGTTTTGAAAATAAGGTTCTTGCCGTACATGTCAGGCAAAGGCAGGCTCTGTGCTTCATCATAAAGCGCCACAACCGTCACAATAGCGTTCGGACGCGCGCATTTCCACGCGAGCTGGAACGTGTCGCGACCGCCGGCAACTTCCAGCACAACGTCCGCACCGCCATGGTCAGAATGCTCCTTAACAAACGCTTCGCATTCCTCAGGCTCGCAAAGCAGTACATCGGGATAATGCTTTCTGACAAACTCCGCTCTGGCAGCATCCTTCTCGCAGATAATGATGCGCTGCGGCTGCTTCAGCATAACGCACAGCAGAGTGCAGATACCCGTCGGACCTGCGCCGATAATCAGCACTGTATCATCCTCGTTGATTTCCGAAATGCGTGTTGCCCAAAAGCCGGTAGCAAGAATATCGCCTACAAAAAGCGCCTGCTCATCGGTAACGCTGTCGGGAATTTTGTTCAACCCCTGGTCAGCATAGGGCACGCGCACAAATTCCGCCTGTCCGCCGTCAATGCGGCAGCCAAGCGCCCAGCCGCCATGAGGATCGGTGCAGTTGTTGACAAAGCCCTTCTTGCAGAAAAAGCATTCGCCGCAGAACGTTTCCACATTTACCGTCACGCGGTCACCGGGCTTCACGGTTTTTACATCAGCGCCAACCGCTTCCACCACGCCAACCATTTCATGGCCCACGGTAATTCCCGGCACAGCACGAGGTACCGAGCCATGCTTAATATGCAAATCACTGGTGCAGATGCTTCCCAAGGTTACGCGCACAAGAGCATCACGCGACGCAACAATCTGCGGCTTAGCCTTTTCCTGCAGAGCAAATTTTCCGTGTTCAATATAAGTCAATGCCTTCATAAAATCGCAGACCTTCTTTCTCTATTTTTTGCTTCACTAACGCTCATATCGCTTCCCTCATTATATCATAATATTGACGCTGTGGATAATGACATCAGCAACATGTCACGCAATACTATCTTCGCTGTTAAATGCAATAAGCTTTCTGAATAAAGAAATCACAACTTTTTCGCTGATAAAAATGCCGGAATGTGTTAAAATATTAGTTAGATTTTTTAGGAGGCTTTATCCATAATGCATCAATATCTCTTTTTTATCGGCGATTTTCCCATACGCATGTATGGTCTGATGCTCTGTACAGCAATTTTTCTGGCTACCGGCACTGCCTACTTTTTGGCTAAGCAGGACGGACGTTGGCACGAGCACATTTTAGACATCGGTATCTACGGCGGCTTTGCAGGCCTCATCGGCGGCAGGCTGTGGGACGTTTTCTTCTTCGACTGGGATTACTACAGCCATCATCTGTTGGAAATCCCCTTCGTCTGGCAGGGTGGCATGGCCGTGCAAGGCGGTATGCTGGCAGGCATTGCTGCCGGCATTGTTTACTGCAAGCTGCATGACATCGACTGGGTAGCTCTGGCGGATATCATTTCGCCTTCGCTGCTTATCGGCCAGTCCATCGGACGCATGGCCAACCTGCTCAATGGTGACGCCTTCGGCACACCTACCGGCGGCAGCTTCGGTATTCTGTACCCGGAAGGCACGCTGGCCTACAAAACCTACGGACCCGTACCCCTGTGGCCGGCGGAGGTTTGGGAAGGTCAGCTGGACATCGTAATCTTTGCCCTGTTGCTTTTGTTCCGCACCACCAAGCACGCGCGCGGTCAGGCTTTATGCATGTACGCCATGCTTTATTCCGTAGTCCGCTTCTTTTTGGAAATGCTGCGCGGTGACTACGCCGAGCCCTGGATGTTCGGACTGAAGTCAGCTCAGGCAACCAGCTTAGGCTTCTTCCTCGTTGCCTTAGGCTTCTTCATTTACTGCGGTTGGCTGGAAAAACATCAGCCTGCTGCCAAAGAAAAAGCTGTCGGCAAAAAATCTAAAAAATAATTGCAAAAAAGTGTTGACAAGAAGCGTACTTTTCGCTATAATATCATTGTTGCTTGAAACAACAGCAACGCTGATGTGACTCTGTAGCTCAGTTGGATAGAGCGTTTGACTACGAATCAAAAGGTCGCAGGTTCGAATCCTGCCAGGGCCACCACTTGAAACTAAACTCTGTAACTTCGGTTACAGAGTTTTTTGTTTTTGCGGATAAAATATATTCTTCCGCTAACCGGTACTCCCCCGCTTGTTAGCACCACCATTCAGTCTTATAATAAAGATATACACAATCAAAACCGTGAGGTAGCTTTATGAACGTAAAATATTCTACAATAGCTTGCATCATCCTGGCGTCCGGCGAAGGCCGCCGCTTCGGTGCCAACAAGCTGCTGACAGCCATCGACGGAGCGCCCATGCTGCAGCACATCCTTAATATCAGCCAAGGACTTTTCGCCAAGCGTATCGTTGTTACACGCCATAAGGAGGTTGAGGAAATCTGCGAGCAGCAACAAATCCCCTGCCTGCTGCACGACAAGCCATATCTGAGCGACACCGTGCGCTTGGGCACAGCTTATATAGAGCAGCATCTGCCTCAGGCCGAGGGCCTGCTTTTCGCCGTTGCCGACCAGCCGCTTTTACAGCAGACAACACTTATCCGCCTTGCTGAAAGCTTTTTATCACAGCCGCAAAAAATCCATCGCCTGTATTACAAAGAAACTCCCGGCAACCCCATCATCTTCCCTGCAAAATTTGCTGATGAACTGCAACAGTTGCCACAGGACAAGGGTGGTTCCGTACTTACAAAAAAATATCCTGAACTGGTAGTAAAAGTACCGGTTCAGGATATCAACGAGCTGCTGGATATCGATACCCAGCAGGATAAAACTAAGCTTGAGCGTCTTCGCCCCTATTCAGAATAACATTCAGCAAAATTGCTACAAAGGCTGCCGGAACAATGCCGGATTCACCGAACATCATGCGCATAGCCTCCGGGCAGTGTGCCAGGATGCCGGGTGTAGCGCCCATGCCGTAGCCAACGCCTAAAGCAACGGAAATAATCGTCAGGCTGCGCGGGTTGAGCTTCTCTTTAGTAACCAGCTGAATACCGCTGACAACAATCGAGGAGAACATCATTACAGCAGCGCCGCCCAGAACAGATTGCGGCATAATGGAAACCAAAGCGCCTAGCTTCGGAATCAGGCCGCAGAGAATTAGGAATACCGCACCTGTTGCCAAAGCAAAACGGTTAACAATCTTCGTCATCGCAACCAGACCTACATTCTGAGAGAACGAAGTATTAGGCAGTACGCCGAACACAGCAGCAATAGCGGAACCAATGCCGTCACAAATAACGCCGCCGGACAATTCCTTATCGGTAGCTTCACGGTTCAGACCGCTTTCAACAACGGCGGAAATATCACCGACAGTTTCTACCGCAGTAACAACAAACATAATCAATACCGGCATAATAGCACGCATATCAAACACGATATCAACCGGCATAAGCTGAGGCACAGCAAACCAGGATGCGTTCGCCACCTTGTCCCAATGCAGTACCCAGGATTTAGTGTATTCCACTCCTTCAGGCGTAACTGCGGTTGTAGGCAGCACAAAGCCCATGAAAATCGCAGCAATGTAACCGGCGATAATACCAAGCAGAATGGAAGAAGAACTCAAAAAGCCCTTGGTGCCATGCTTGAAGAAAAGAATAACGCAAAGCACAAACAAACCAAGCAGCAGGTTTTCGATAGAACCAAAATCCTTCGTCTTGAAGCCGCCGCCAAAGGAATTGATGCCTACGGAAATCAGCGACAGACCGATAGACAGTACAACGGTACCGCAGACAACAGGCGGGAAGAAGCGGCGGATGCGTTTGAGCACAAGACCAAGCACTGCTTCAAAAACACCGCCGATAATCGAAGCACCCATAATAGCGCCATAGGCGACAACACCGCTGCCCAAGGTTGCAACGATACCGGCAAATACGCCGATAAAGCCGGAGCTTGTACCCATGATAATAGGCACCTTGCCACCGCAGGGACCAACGGAATATAATTGCAGCAAAGTTACAAGACCTGCAACAATCATCGCATTCTGAATCAAAACAACCTGCAGCTGTTCAAAACCGGCACCGCCGACAATACCGCAGGCACCGCCAATAATCAGAACCGGTGTAAGATTGCCGACAAACATAGCCAAAACATGCTGCAGACCTAAAGGAATAGCCGAGCTCAAAGACAGCTTGCCTTCAAACTTGTAGGCTTCCTCAGACAGTTTAACAAACTTAGACATATAAGCACCCCTTCATTTTTTCATGCATATATTTTATCGCATATCAGGCAATATTGTAAAGAAAATTACAGAGAAAATCCGTATAAATTTTATCAGATAGCCTTTTTCGTTCGCACTTTAAGATAACGATATAAAAAAGAGCACCTACGACGTACTTTTGCTACGTTAAGGTGCTCATTATTATATAGATAAAGTATGTGGTACATTCCCTTTTACTCATCAGCAGAACACCGGAAGGTACCGGAACGCTTTACTATGTAAACAGAACACGAAGAAAATATTTGATACCTTTACCATTAAACAGAACGCGGAAAAAGTATCAGACATATTTACTCTTTAAACAGAACGCGGAGAAAATATTCGATACTTTTACCATTAAACAGAACGCGGAGAAGGTATCAGAGGCGAAGAAGGAGCACCGACGGCGTACTTCCGGTACGTCTAGGTGCTCCTGATGAAGTATATGATGCCTTATATGCGTTCTGAAGCTACGTCGAGGTGCTCTTGATGAAAGTATATGATGCCTTATATGCGTCCTGCCCTAGTTTGGATCAATTGTGCTGCCACACTCACCGCAATCTCCGCCGGCGTTTCACTGCCTATGTCGATTCCGATGGGCGTGATAACACGGGCGAGCTGCTGCTCGCTGTAGCCGTCCGCCAACAAAGCGGCTCTGGCCATGGCTGCTTTATTTTTACTGCCCATAATGCCGATATAACCGACCGGCGTAGTCAACAGATAGCGCTCCACATTGGCGTCATGCACGTGACCGCGCGTCATTACCACCGCATAATCCTTTGCCGTCAGGCTGCAGACCGCCTGCAGCTTGGTAAAATCAACCTGCTGCACATGCTCCGCCTGAGGAAAGGCTGCAGCATCCGCAAACTCAGCTCTGTCATCCAGCACGATGCATTTAAAACCGAGATGGCACAAAAGCGGCACCAGCTCACGCGCAACATGACCGGCGCCAAAAACATAAACCACGCCGTCATAATCATACTGCTCCGCATAATAAGCGCAGCCATCTATATCGACTACACCTCTGCGACCTGCAAGCTGCAGGTCCTTTTTTATTTGCGGCAAAGCATTGCCCTCACCCAAAGGCAGTAAAAACCACCAGGGAGCACGCTGCTTCATTGCACTAAGAGCTTCCTCCGCCAAATCCCCCGTTTCTTCCCCCACAGGCAGGTAGCAGAACTGCACCTGACAACTGCCGCCGCAGGCCATGCCTGCTGCCGGAGAAAGGTCAAACGTTTTGACAAAGCTGCCGCCACCGCAGTGCAAACGTTGCTGTGCCAGCTGCTGCGCCGCGTATTCCATACCGCCGCCGCCAATGGTTCCGTAAAGCAAACCCTTTTCTCCGACCAGCATATAGGCGCCGCTGGTACGCGGAGTAGAGCCTTCACTTTCAATCAATGCAACAAGATAGCAAGGCCGTGAATCCAAAGCCTGCGCCTGTATTTTTTTCATTAAATCTTTCATTTTTGTTTCTCCTGTGCATAACGGCAGACCAATTCCAGAACGCTGCCGGCAATGCAGCGCGCCTTATCCGAAATCGTAAAGCAGTTGGCCAGCTCTTCCTTACGCGGGTCAATATCAGCAATTTTGAAGCCTTCGGTAACAGCAAAGCCATCGCGAATCATGCCGCGAATCAGACCGGACAGTGTTGCCTTTACCGCCACCTGATTACTGCCGTCAGTAATAGTTGCAATAGTTGCACCCTTTTCCACAATGCTGCCTATATCATGAACAACGTGCAGAACGCCTGCGCAGGGCGCGTGCAGCACACGCTCCTTGCTATAGCCTGCGATATTACCGGGTACGCCGCTGTTAGGTGCAGCACTGCCGCTGCGAATAATGCGCCCAAGGTTATGACCACGCTTAGTTTCTACAATCACGTCGGCATCAGCGCCCACGCTAAAGCCGGGGCCCAAAGCAATAACTAGCGGTGCCATTGTACTGTTTGTACCCAAATTACGCTTGGCAATAATCGCATCAATCACAATATCAGGCGCAAAAGCACGCACACTGTCCGCTGCTTCGTCAACCAGCACCGGTACCTCATCATGCTCCCAAACAGCGTCTGCCTCCGCCAGTGAATTTATTAAACGTGCAGTGAGGCCTTCTACCTGAGCACTGCCCTGGTACACCGCTTCGCACAGCGCTACCTGTCGACGAATTGCCGCAGGCTTGGCGCATTCCAGAACCAGCACCTTAAAGCCCGCACCCCACAAGCGATGGATAACGCCTGTTGCCAGGTCACCGCCACCGCGTACAATAATCTTCAGCATTTGTTATTCTCCCCTTTCACGAAGCCATATTCTATGCTCGTCCATGCCTGCATCCACTAACAGCCGAAGCATTTCTTCCTGTTGCGCTGCTTTTAGCAGGTCACATTTATTCAAGACAATATAATAAGCACGTGCGCCGACATTTTTGCGTGCTCCCTGCTCTGAAAGCAACAGCGAAGCAAGCATTTGCGCATCGATGATTTTTTCTGCACTGCAACCCAAAAGCTCTGCCGCTAGCTGCGAACGCTGGCAAGCCTGCGCCAGCTGGCGGCCCAAGGCGTCCATGCCTGCAACAGCAAGTACCATGTCGCAGTCAGGCAAAAGCACAGGCTCATGCGCTGCCGGTGCCTTACAAGGCAGATGTCTGGACCCGTCAGCCTCACACAAAATCACGTCAGCCTGCGGCTGCAGCGCTTCATATAAATCTTGCGGCGGTGCCGTCAGCTTACCTGTAGCAGGCTCCGGCGTACCGATAACCGCATAGCGCCCCTGTTGCCACAAATCTTGTACTGCTGCTGCGTCCGCAGAAAAACTGCCATCTGCAGGCTGCAGGATATGCGTACTCGTCAGCACCAGCACCTTGCGCCCACTGGCTGCCCATGCCGCTGCCAGCTCATACATAACCGTCGTTTTACCGCCGCCGCCGACAAGGCAGATATTATGTTTTTTCCCGTCACTGAAAAAATCAAAGGGACAGTGCGCCATCCGCTTCACCTCGCAAAAATTTACTTATATTATAACACACTAACTAAAAAAGGCTGTCGCTTGCCTGCGACAGCCTTCAATAACATTAGCCTTTATTTGCCTTGAGCAACAGCAGCGATAACTTCTTCAGTCAGATCCTTGCCGCCGAATACAACAGCACTTGCATCAACTACATTAGCAATGCCATGAGCTTTTGCTACCTGGCCGATAGTTTTGCGGATTTTTTCGCGGATAGGATTCAGCAGGGAAGCTTCCTTCTTATCTACCTGAGCAGATAATTTTTCGCCCAGCTCACGTCTGCCCTTGTCATCAAGGTTCGGAGCCTTTTCGTTGAATTCATTTTCAGCCTTTTGGCGTTCCAGATTGATAACGCTCATAGTAGTCTGAATATCAGGATAGCTGCGGAAAACTCTTTCAACATTTACATATCCCAATTCTTCGGCAGCAAACGCGCTGGTTGTGCAGGCCAAAGCCATAATCATAGCCATAATCAAAGTCAGTAAGCTCTTTTTCATT
>OLYB01002687.1_pt1 | contig 11784 bp, 9 predicted proteins | sample 1674481 | NCBI WGS metagenome assembly OLYB01 (sample SAMEA103958167, study PRJEB25191) | human gut metagenome
TTAGGATGCCTGTTCGCAACATAGTGTTGTGCTGCCATGGACGGCAGCACAAGTCCTAATGTGCCCGGATGGCGCATTTAGGACGTACACGTCACTCCGCCCCAACCTGAATCAGGCATGCTTAGAGTTTCTTATTTTCGGACAACGGAAACAAAACAGTCCCGGCTTGATGCAATTTGCCAATCGTAACCCCCCAGAACCACCCTACACAAGGAAACTCATGTCACCCACAAACCATCATTTGGTGAGCATTTCATATTGTTAAGTTATGGATGTTCTGCAGATAACGCTGTGGTGAAATAAGTAATTAGTTAAACTAAAATCAAGGTAAATAAGTAAATTAATCAATTTACAAAATATAGACTAAAATAAGCTAAAAAATGAAACTAAAACAAAAATAAATGTGAAAAAGTGCACAAAAACAGCAAAAAAGAATTGTCTATAGTGCCGAAATGCACAATAGAAGGGTTAAAATGGGCTAAAATCAGGAAAAAAGTGTTGACTAAAAAATAAAACGATATATAATTAAATTAAGTTACAAAACAAGTAACAAACATCATAAGGAGGAAAATTCTATGAAATTAAGAAAAGTTTTAGCCGTTACTTTAGTAGCAGCAATGACCATGAGCATGGCAGCATGCGGTGGCTCAAACAACACAGCAGGCAATGGGGGAACAACAGACAACAACAGTGCAGCAGCAGATAACAGCACAGATGCATCAAATGATGTAGCAGCAACTGAGAGTGGTGATGCTTCTACATCCGCAGACGGATCTTTATCCTATGCAGATATCAAACTTGGTGAGGATTATACAGATCTGACAGCAACAATTTCATTATTCAACCACAGAACAGATCTTGAATCTGACGATTATAACGGAACAACATGGAAAGAGTATTTAGCAGCATTCAATGAAATGTATCCAAATATTACAGTTGAACTTACAACCGATACCAACTATGCAGATGATGCTCTGATGCATTTACAGTCCGGTGACTATGAGACAGTCATGATGATCCCGGCGGTTGATAAGGCAGACTTAAGCAATTACTTTATTTCATATGGTGATCTTGATACCATGAAGACCCAGATCAATTATGCAACTACATGGGAGTATGGCGGACAGGTTTACGGTGTTCCTTCTACAGCAACTACACAGGGTATCGTATACAATAAAAAAGTATTTGAAGAAGCAGGAGTTACAGAACTTCCAAAGACTCCGGAAGAATTTATCGGTGCATTACAGAAAATCAAAGATAATACAGATGCCATCCCACTTTATACAAACTATGCAGCAGGCTGGACAATGGGAGCATGGGATGCTTACATCGGAAATAATGCAACAGGCGACAATACATATATGAACCAGAAATTAGTTCATACAAAAGATCCATTCCAGAATTATGGCGATGATACACATGCTTATGCAGTTTACAAGATCCTCTATGATGCAGTTGCAGACGGACTGATCGAAGATGACTTTGCAACAACTGACTGGGAGGGCTGTAAAGGTATGATCAACAATGGTGAGATCGGTTGTATGGTACTTGGCTCATGGGCTTATCCTCAGATGGAAGCAGCAGGCGAAAATGGCGCAGATATCGGTTATATGCCATTCCCAATCACTGTAAATGGTGAGCAGTATGCATCCGCAGGTGCTGATTACTCTTATGGTATCAATGCAAATGCAACAGATGATGAAAAAGCAGCAGCTATGGTATTCGTAAAATGGATGACAGAAAAATCCGGTTTCTCATACAACGAGGATGGACTTCCAGTCGCAGCCAGCAGTACAGATACAAAACTTTCCTTCGATGGCGTAACATTCTTAGAGGATGAACCGGCATTAGAGGGCGAGGAAGATTTCTTAAATGAGATGAACGCAGAGTCTGAGTTAAACATTAACGCAGGTGGAGACAGTAAAATCCAGGCAATCATTGAGCATGCATCCAATGGCGATAAGACATTTGATGAGATCATGGACGAATGGAACACAGCATGGTCTGATGCACAGGAATCAAACGGAATTGAAGTAACTGAGTAATATAGTTCCACAAAAGGGAAGGGGAGGTTCCCCTTCCCGGATAAAAGACAATGGATGGAGGAATTGTGGATATGGAAGGGAAAAAACCATTCAGTTTTACAAAATGGGCAAAAAGCAGAAAAGGACAGCAGGTGATCATCTGTGTGGCATTTATGACAATTCCGCTGTTATTGCTGTTTGTATTTACTTATCTGCCTTTTGCCGAGATGGTAAAATTCAGTTTTTATAAGATGAAATATTTAACTCCGGTAGATCAGAGAAAATTTGTCGGATTTAAAAATTATATTGACGTATTTCGCAGGGATGACTGCTTTGGAGCATTAAAGCTCAGTCTTTATTATATGGTAGGTGCGATTATTCAGCTTGTACTTGCACTTTATCTGGCTACTATTTTAAGTTTTAAGGTAAAGGGAGGAAACTTCTTCAAAGGATTAATGTTCTTCCCATATCTGATCAGTGGTATTGCAATCGGATTTATTTTTAAATTTTTCTACACCAGAGGATTTGTACTTGATACGATCTTACAATGGTGTGGATTTAAACTTGACAATCTTCCATACTGGCTGAAAGATCAGTCAATTAACAACTGGTCTTTGGTGGCTACTTCGGTATGGCGTTATTTTGGACAGAACATGGTATTGTTTATCGGTGCAATCATGTCTGTGGATGCAGACCTTTACGAAGCAGCAGAGTTAGATGGTGCAAATAAATTTCAGCAGTTTAAACATATTATTCTGCCGAGTATCAAAACAATTATCACTTTAAATGTAATTCTTTCTATCACAGGTTCCTTAAGTGCATTTGAGCAGCCTTACGTTATCACAGATGGTGCAAATGGAACCGGAACATATTTTGTAATTATGAATGAGATCGCTCATGTAAGCCAGAAAGTCGGTCTTGCATCAGCAATGGCAGTCGTACTTCTCCTTATCATTTTTGCATGTACGATTTTACAGAAATTATTCTTTAAATACATCTTCCGTGATGCTGAGAGTGAGGATGAGTCCTATAAAGCAAAACGTGCAAGATTAAAAGCAGAAAAACAGGCAAAGAAAGTCGGAAAGGGAGTGGCATAGGGCGATGAAAAAACATAATGTAAATGTGCAGAAAAGAAAAAAACATTATACCGTTGGTGCAATCCTCTGGCTGATCGTTGAATATGTATCGTTGATTTTCTTTGGACTTTGTGCAGTTGTTCCTGTTATCTCCTGTGTGATTACAGCGTTTAAGACACAGGAAGAATATCAGACGACCAATGTTATGACATTGCCGGAGAACTGGCTGAATTTTGATAATTTTATTAAAGCATTTCAGACAGCGGATATGGGAAGAGCTTTCTTAAACTCCGTGATCGTTATGGTATCTGTCCTGGTTGTTTCCATTGTAATCGGAACACAGCTTGCTTATGTATTAAACCGTTTTAAATTCCCGGGAAACGGACTGATCCGAAACCTGTTTTTGTTTGCTTCACTGCTTCCGGCAGTTGCAATGCAGGTAACTGTATATAATATCATGACAGCACTGCACTTTGTCAATCATTTATATGGATATATTATTCTGATGTGCGGAACGGATGTTATCTCAATTTACATTTTCATTCAGTTTATGGAAAATATACCAATATCTCTGGATGAATCGGCAATCATTGATGGCGCATCCTACTGGAAAATTTACTGGAAAATTATGCTTCCACTGTTAAAACCGGCAATCGTGACATCCTGTATTTTAAAGGGGGTTGGTGTTTATAACGAGTACTATATGGCAAACCTTTATCTGATGGATAAAAAGTTACATACAATCGCGACATCACTTTATACATTTGTTGGCCCGATGGGAAGTCAGTACAACCTGATCTGTGCAGGTGTTATCATTTCCCTGCTTCCGGCATTGATCGTATTTATCCTCTGTCAGAAACAGATTTACAGTGGAATTGCTGCTGGTGCAGTAAAAGGCTAAAGAGAGAAAGAGGAAACGGTTATGAGTGAGTTAAAAGAACTTGCAGCAGAAGCAAAACACGAACTGCTCACACATATCATTCCATTTTGGAGAGGTATGCGGGATGATAAGTTCGGCGGATATTACGGTTATCTTTCCTATGATCTTGCACTGGATGAAAAAGCAGAAAAAGGATGTATCTTAAACAGCCGTATTACCTGGTTTTTTGCAAATGCGTATTTACTTTATAAAGACGGCGGCATTTCGGAAGAGGAATGCGAGGCAGCAGGTTTTAAGGGAGAAGACCTGCTTGCCGAGGCAAAACATGGTTATGAATTTTTAAGGGAACATTGTATCGACAAAGAATACGGAGGGATCTTCTGGTCATTAAATTATGACGGAACACCACTTGATACAACCAAACATACATACAATCAGGCATTCTGTATTTATGCGTTGTCATCTTACTATGATGCAGCCGGGGATAAGGAAGCGTTAGAACTTGCTTTTTCCCTGTTTGATATCATTGAGAAGCGTTGCACGGATGAGATCGGATACTTAGAAGCTTTTACAAGAGATTTCAAACCAGAATCAAATGAGAAACTTTCCGAGAACGGTGTACTTGCAGATAAGACAATGAACACACTGCTTCATGTTTTTGAGGCGTATACAGAATTGTATCGCGTGACAAAAAATGAAAAAGTCGGAAAGAGACTGATGTGGATCATGGATACCTTTGCAGATAAGGTATACAATCCGGTAAAACAGCGTCAGGAAGTATTTTTTGATGCAGACTATAACACAATCTTGGACCTTCATTCCTACGGTCATGATATCGAAACGGCATGGCTGATGGATCGTGGTGTTGACGTGTTAAACAATGAACATTACCGCGAGAAAATGACAGCGATCACAAAGACGCTGACCTCAAGAATTTATCAGGTGGCGTTTGATGGTCATTCCCTTGCGAACGAATGTGACCGCGGCGTGGTCAATGCACACCGCGTCTGGTGGGTACAGGCAGAAACAGTTGTTGGTTTCTTAAACGGTTATGAAAGAAACACAGGACATTCTGAATATTGCGATGCTGCACTGGCAGAGTGGGAGTTCATCAAAACCTATGTGGTTGATAAGAGAAATGGTTCTGAGTGGTTCTGGGAAGTCAATGAGGATGGAAGTCCGATTTTAGACAGACCGATCGTAGAGCCGTGGAAATGTCCGTATCATAATGGAAGAATGTGTATAGAAGTCATCCGCAGAATCGGAGCATAAAACAGATTCATTTATTTTTAGAAAAAGAATGGAGATTCGACGAATGTTACATGAGAGATATTATGTAGAAAAAGAAAAGCAGGAAAAACTGCTTTCCCGCAAAAATATAAAATCGGATTTTTATAATGGTGTATATGACCGTTACGAATATCCGGTACTGACAAGAGAGCACATCCCGCTTACATGGAGATATGACTTAAACCCTGAGACAAATCCATATTTCATGGAGCGTCTGGGAATCAACGCAGTCATGAATTCCGGCGCGATCGAACTGAACGGAAAATATTATCTGGTTGCAAGAATCGAAGGAAACGACAGAAAATCTTTCTTTGGCGTAGCTGAGAGTGATAACGGAATCGATGGTTTCCGTTTCTGGGATTATCCGATCCTGTTACCGGATACCTGTCCGGAAGAGACCAATGTCTATGATATGCGTCTGACCAAACATGAAGATGGTTACATCTATGGTGTATTTTGTTCTGAGTCAAAAGATACAACCGTAAACGATCTTTCCGCAGCCGTAGCTGCAGCAGGAATCGTTCGTACTAAAGATTTAAAGAACTGGGAGAGACTGCCAAATCTTGTTACTTTAAATTCTCCGCAACAGAGAAACGTGGTACTTCATCCGGAATTTGTAGATGGAAAATATGCATTCTACACAAGACCGATGGATGACTTTATTGAAACCGGATCAGGCGGAGGAATCGGATTTGGACTTTGCGAAGATATCACACATGCAGTGATCGACGAGGAGAAAATGACAAGTCTTCGTAAATACCACACAATCACAGAGGCAAAGAACGGTGCCGGTGCAACTCCGATCAAGACAGACAAAGGCTGGATCCACATTGCACATGGTGTCCGCAACACCGCAGCAGGACTCCGTTATGTTATCTATGCATTTGCAACAGATTTAAACGATCCGTCAAAAGTGATCGCAGAGCCGTCCGGACTCTTAATTGGACCGAGAGGTGAAGAGCGTGTCGGTGACGTAAGCAATGTTGTATTTACTAACGGTGCGATCGTAAATGAGAATAACGAAGTATTTATCTACTATGCATCTTCGGATACGAGAATGCATGTAGCGACAACTACCGTGGATAAACTGGTGGATTATGTATTTAACACCCCACAGGATCCGGGCAGAAGCGTTGAGTGTGTGGCACAGAGATGCGGACTGATCGAGAAGAATTTAGAGTTCCTTGCAAAGGAAGATAAATAAGAAATAAAAAAGAACGACGAAAATAAATTGCAGATAGAATCTGCAGGTGCGTGGATGTAAGACGCAGAAATGGAGGAAGAAAATGAGCAAATATAAAATGATCAGCCAGCCGGTACCAAATGTACCATGGCAGGAAAGACCGGAAAACTTAACAGGAGCACCGGTATGGAGATACAATGAGAACCCGATCATCGGACGTAACCCGGTAAAAGGTGTTGCAAGAATTTTCAACAGTGCCGTTATGCCGTATGAAGATGGATTCATCGGTGTATTCCGTGGAGAGCAGACTAACGGTATTCCTTACATTTACCTTGGAAGAAGCAAAGATGCGATCCACTGGAATTTTGATGAAAACAAGATCAATTTCGTAGACGAGGAAGGCAAACCGTTTATGCCGCGTTATGCATATGATCCGCGTCTTGTAAAAGTAGAAGATACCTATTACATCATCTGGTGTCAGGATTTCTACGGCGCAGCAATCGGTATAGCAAAGACAACAGATTTCAAGACATTCACAAGAATTGAGAATCCGTTCCTTCCATTCAACAGAAATGCAGTGCTGTTCCCAAGAAAGATCAACGGAAACTTCATGTTATTATCCCGTCCGTCCGACAGCGGACATACACCGTTCGGTGATATTTTCGTGAGCGAGAGCCCGGATCTTACTTACTGGGGCAAACACAGACACGTTATGGGCAAAGGCTCTGAGTGGTGGGAGTCCTTAAAGATCGGTGGAGGTGCTGCCCCGATCGAGACATCCGAAGGATGGCTGTTATTCTACCACGGTGTAAGCGGAACCTGTAACGGTTATGTATATTCCATCGGTGGAGCAATCTTAGACATTGATAATCCATCTATCGTAAAATATCGTTGTGAGACATTTTTACTCACACCGGAAGAATGGTATGAAGAGCGCGGATTTGTTCCGAACGTATGCTTCCCATGTGCAACAATCCATGATTCCGAATCCGGAAAAATTGCAATTTACTACGGTGCTGCAGACAGCTATGTTGGTCTTGCATTTACAGAACTTGATGATATCATTGATTACATCAAAGAAAACAGTGTCGTAACACCGGAAGATACCGAGATCGGAAGACGCTAAAATTGCTGCTATTCATCCTTAATAGCATAAAATTGATTCGTAACACAGGCTGCCAGATGCAATGAAAATTGCGGCAGCCTTGTTGCGTAATTCATGAAACGTGTGATGGAGTGTCCGCAGAACGTGCATTTTATCATAATGGAATGTCCGCGGAGCGGGCAGTCTGCTTACATATTTAATTTTTGGAGGGGAACTCAGAACATGATAATTAAACCAGATAATGAGATGTTATCTTACAGCGGAAGAATTGATTTTGATGACAGGCTTGCACCGGTTCTTGTCTATGCGTGCAGCTCAATTGGAATGAAATTTACCGGAACATCCTTAAAGGCAGTGATCGCAAACCATCGTTCCTGCTGGACGAATGAGTTAGGGTATTTTATAGACGGGGAACAGAAGCGTTTTACCTTGTCGTCTGATGAAGAGAAAAAGACTTATACTTTGGCGGAGGGACTTTCAGAGGGAACACATGAACTGCTGTTATTTAAGCGGATGGATTCCTGTCATACGTTTACGTTTTACGGATTTGAGATTGATGACGGGGCTAAAGTGCTGCCTTTGCCGGAAAAACCAAAACGGAAAATGGAATTTTTCGGGGACAGTGTTTCCTGTGGAGAAGTTTCAGAAGCTGTGGAGTATGTTGGAAAACCAGATCCTGAGCATGATGGGGAATATTCGAACAGCTGGTATTCCTATGCGTGGATGACGGCGCGGAAATTAAATGCGCAGATCCACGACACTTCACAGGGTGGAATCTCACTTTTAGATGATACCGGCTGGTTTGCAGCACCGCACTATAAAGGTGTCGAGTCCTGCTATGACAAGATCGAGTACCACCCGGATCTTGGGCCAACCAAACAGTGGGATTTCTCCAAATATGTTCCGCATGTTGTCGTTGTTGCGATCGGACAAAACGACAATCACCCGGTAGACTATATGGCAGAAGATTATGACAGTGAAAAATCCAAAAACTGGAGAAAACATTATCAGGCATTCATCGAAAAACTGATGCAGCTTTATCCGAAGGCGCAGATCATTTTAGCAACCACGATCCTCTGCCATGATAAAAGCTGGGACCGCTCCATCGACGAAGTCTGCACACGCATTGGCAGTGAGAGAGTCCATCATTTTCTCTACACAAAAAATGGCTCCGGCACGCCGGGACACATCCGCATCCCGGAAGCAGAGCAGATGTCGGATGAGCTTGCGGCGTATATCAACTCATTAGGGGATGCAGTCTGGGAATCTTAGTTTCGCCCCGGAAACAGCAAAAAAGGAGAGAACATCAAATGGAATATCAAATTAAATACGAAAACGGCATTGCCAACCGCGGCTGCTTATACCGCCTGAAAAAAGTCATGGATCGCGCCAAAGCAGGCGAAGCTTTAAACATCGCATTTTTAGGCGGCTCGATCACCCAGGGAAGCCTTTCTTCCAAACCGGAACTCTGTTACGCATACCATGTCTATGAGTGGTGGAAAAAGACATTTCCACAGGCTGATTTTACTTACATCAATGCAGGAATCGGCGGAACAACCTCACAGTTTGGTGTGGCGCGCGCAGAAGCTGATCTGCTTTCCAAAGAGCCGGATTTTGTCATCATCGAGTTTTCCGTCAACGATGACAGCACGGAGCACTTTATGGAGACCTATGAGGGACTGGTGCGAAAAGTATATACCAGTAAGACAAAACCGGCAGTCCTTTTAGTGCACAACGTATTTTACAATAACGGTGCCAATGCGCAGCTGATGCACGGACGCATTGCAAGACATTATAATCTTCCGGCTGTCAGCATGCAGAGTACGATCTACCCGGAAGTTGTCGCCGGGCGCATCGAAAACCGTGAGATCACACCGGATGACCTGCATCCGAATGATGCCGGACATGCACTTGTCGCATCGGTGATTACATACTTTTTAGATAAAGTAAAAACAGAAGATGCAACGGAACAGAGCGAACCGGATTATCCGACACCTCTCACAAAAAATACTTATGAGAAATCCATCCGTCATCAGAACAGCGACGAAAACGTAGTCTGCCATGGATTTGTCGCAGATACGTCCGTACAGAGAGATATTACCGACTGTTTCAAACACGGATGGACAGCTTCAAAGAAAGGTGATTCCATCACACTTGATGTTGAGGGCTGCAATATTTCAGTACAGTACAGAAAATCCGTAAAACTTCCGGCACCGGTCGCAGAGATCATTGTGGACGGCGATGCAGAACATGCAGTCCGTCTGGATGCGAATTTTGATGAGACCTGGGGCGATAAATTAGAACTTGACACCATCTTAGAACACGGTAAAAATAAAGTACATAAGGTAGAAGTCCGTCTGGTAGAGACACATGAGGATGATGCGGTGCCATTTTATCTGGTATCTGTCATTGGTTCCTCTGAAAAATAGTTCATTTGGAAAGGGAAAGAAAAATGTTTCTGGATGATTTTGTTTGGGGTGTTGCGAGCAGTTCCTATCAGGTAGAAGGAACCGATGCAAACGATGGAAGAGGAAAAAATGTCTGGGACGCATTTACGGAAGCAGGCAGGATTTTTGAAAATCAGAATGCGTATACAACCTGCGATCATATGCATCATTATAAGGAAGATTATGCGCTGATGAAAAATCTTGGCATCAAAGCATACCGTTTTTCGTTAAACTGGGCGCGTATTCTGCCGGAGGGAACCGGACGTGTCAATGAAAAGGCGATCCAGATGTACCGTGATATGATCGCATGTATGAAAGAAAACGGAATCACACCGTATATCACCATGTTTCACTGGGAGTTTCCACAGGCACTTTATGAAAAGGGTGGCTGGCTGAACCCGGAAGTGGCAGACTGGTTTGGTGAGTATGCGAAGGTAGTTGCAGAGCGTTTTTCCGATATTTGTGAATACTTTATCACGATCAATGAACCGCAGTGTGTGGTTGGACTTGGACATTTAAGCGGTGTACATGCACCGGGAGTAAAAATGTCAATCAAAGATACTTTCCAGATCGCACACAATCTGATGAAGGCACATGGCCAGGCTGTTATCAATCTGCGTAAATATGCAGTCCGGGATATCAAAGTCGGATACGCACCGACCGGAGGTGTCGCTTATCCTTATACGGATAAACCGGAGGACATTGAAGCTGCGAAAAAAGTATATTTTGGTTTCTATAATCCGATGGATAACTGGACCTGGAATATCTCATGGTTTTCAGATCCGGTCTTTTTAGGTCATTATCCGAAAGAGGGACTGGAAAAATTCAAAGAGTATCTGCCGGAGATCACAGAGGATACTCCATATGCGAGGATCGCACTGGTGCGTGTTGCAGAGGACAGTATCGGAACGGGAGATCGGTTATACAATACGATCCGGAATATCGGATATTTTCGTTACCATATCTATCCCAAAGGGTTTATGCTGCGCGTATCGTCTTCTAATGACAGGGAGAGTGTACGCGTGGAGGCAGAGGCACTGAATGAAGGGCTGAATTTTACGGCGATCGGCAATGCCATGATTCGGGCATTGCATTTACATAAGGAAGTAGAGGCAGTCAGGATCATCTTTGTTACAGATCCGAAAGTTGATTACGGCAGATTGTAGGATGGACTCAAAAAAACCAAGCAGATCACGGCAACGATTGACCATATGTTAAAAGATGTCAATATGGACTGCGGTTCCTGTGGATTGCAGGAAATCTGTGATGAAATCGAAGGCTTGCGTGAGATGCATTTTGGCATGAGCGAAGGACATACATAAGTAGTCATAAGAGAATGTTTAGCATCACACAGGTGCAGACAATAGAAACAAACAATAAGAAATGAGAAAAGGAGAGCATAGACATGGACATGAATAAGTACAACGAGTGGCCTGCGAATCACAAAGGCGACAAAAATCCAAGTCCAAAGATCATCGCTTTAGGAAAGCGGATCACAGACGTAGCCGGTCATATGATCGGTGGCGTTACCGCAGAGGATCCGGAATACTGGGGACTCGCAGAGATCATTACAGAGGAAATGGCAGAGGTAGGTCTTACCATGAAAAGACGTGCACATTATACATTTGACCAGCTCTGTGAAATGAACAAAGACAAGGTAGCAGAAAAAGGAAAAGAAGGTTTCCAGAAGTTACTTGACGAAATGAGTTACATCGGACTGTTAGAGTACGATTATGGTTATCATTATGACCACAATGGCCGTACCGCACCACAGTCAGA
>OLYB01002692.1_pt1 | contig 11749 bp, 19 predicted proteins | sample 1674481 | NCBI WGS metagenome assembly OLYB01 (sample SAMEA103958167, study PRJEB25191) | human gut metagenome
GGGTGTCCAGCCTTTGCCTGAAACCCAGAGATAAATTGTTTTCATGGTTGGTTATCTTTGTGCTTAAATTTTAAAACAGTTTATGGATTAAAATACAACCACCATTGACGGGAACGGAGCACTATTTTTTTGGCCCCCGAATTTTAGCCTCCCCTTTATAAATCTAATTTCCCGTGCTTTGTGGTAAATAAATTCGTGAAAATATCGAGTATCTGTACGCGCCGGAATCAACATTACAACTATTGTGTTAATTTTTTGTGCCTCCATGCAGCATTTACGAACCCATGCGTATATATCCCGACCGTATGGCGGATTGCAAAAAACAGTATTCCCGCCCCAATCTTGTCGGAGCCCGTCCTGCTCTTTGGTGTAGAATTTAACACACTTAGCATTATGCGGGGTGGCGCAAGGATCAAGTGTAAAATTAAATTCACTATTGAGTTTATCATAGAAATCCTGTGGTGTAGCCCATAAATCGGTCTTAGATGAAAACATCGTTTCTGTATTCATAAATTAGTTTTTTTGTGTTTAACTTTCCGATTAGGTATACAGGAGATCCAGCCCCAGAACGGTATGCGCCGTTTCAAGTAGTTCGGATCATCCTCGTGGTTGTATGCCTCTGTCTCGAAGCAGGTGTAGTAGTACGCGCCCGGATAAGGCGGGATAATCACTTCGATCAGCCACGAAATGCCGTAGCAAATCCATCCGGCGAAGAGAATGCCGACCACCGTAAGCGCCCAGCCCCACCAAGCGAAAGAGCAGCTTATGGCGAGTGGCAGGAGGATTGCAGCGAACAGCACGGCCAGTTCGATCTGCTGGGCGCAGTGGATTCCTTCATGGCGGCGCGTAGTCTCGTCCAAATGTCGGTCTTTCGGCTTGCGGGTGAATGCGAATGCAAGCCATGTTACCCAACTGAATCCCTTGAACGGGATCAATTTGTTGTGAACCTCGATAGGCAGTTTCATAGGGTTAATTCATATCCGTTAGTTACCACTCCATCAACTGCTTCGACAAGATTATTCAAGAGCGACGCCCCGAAGCAACTCCATAGGATGCCATATACGCCCTTATATTTGATCTCTGAATATTCTTTGCGGTTGTATTGGATGTTAAGGTAGAACGGAACACCCTCATCATCCTCCATGACTTTCGGCAACACCGCCAGCAGGTCGGCGACAGTAAAGGCGGGGATAAAAGATTCGGGAAATTCTTGATAGGCCAGAATCTTATCCAGCTTACACTCCTGCCAAATTTTGAGCTCATAGTTTTCTTCGTCCACTGTACCACAAACCCATCCCCATTCCCATACCATGCTCGCCTTATCTGCGGGCACTCCCAACTCGATCAGCCGCTTCGACTGCTCGATGCTCGTTACTTGGTCTGTCATAATTTTTGCTGTTTTATAATAAACTCCATGGGATTAGGCATGCAATCTGTATCATAAGATCGGCATTCTGTTATTGATTTACCTTGGTAGTTACAGCGTTGAGCCTTTGCACGACGAGAAGCAATACTTTGTTTTACGGCTACGCTGTCGTATCCTAAGTTCCATCCCCTACGACGTAACTCTAAATTTTCTATGCTCACATTTCGCAGATTGCCGTCGAGATGATGCACAACATAACCATCGGGTATTGCCCCGAAAGTAATCTCCCAGATATGGCGAGCCACATTACGTAGCTTTCCGTCTATTCTTTTAATCAGAACACCTTTAGCCAAATATCCTTGGGTATTTTTACGTCGATGCACACGCGCTGCTGTGCATTTAGACAAAGCCGCCATGCTCATCCAGTCCCGCTGGCGACGTCCTTTATTATGAGGCACATGACCTGATTTATATTTACCTTTATTGGGCATAGCAGCTATTTTATGAAGATGCAATTTAGACTTGTTCAATCCCAAACGAGATGCTTTGTTAGCAATGGAATTCACAGAACGACCGAGCAGAATAGATATATTGGAATTCTGCATGTCAGAATAAAGTTCCTTGAGCATCGCCTCCTCTTGTGGAGAGTATTTTATATTCGTTTTTTTCATCTTTCAATCGAATTATTTGTGAAAAACAAAGGGGATTATTTAATATGTTTGCTACTAAGTATATGGACGAGCACTCTTCTGTTAAAGTATCTTCATGAAATACAACACCTTGAATACCACGAACGCTGAGATTGAATAATAAAAAAGGAATGCTGCGACTTGATTTTTCAGAACAAATGTAAATGTGATCAATAGGACTGTAATTAAATAGCGAATAATTGTTACGCGATCTCCACCAATGACGTATCAACAGAGACCCGGTGCCGGCAGAGGGCTCATAGGTGATTTTGGCTGAATCTGACGAAGATATACGCAACAGGACATCCGAAATAGATTTTGGCGTAAAGTCCTGTTTCAAATCCTTGCGTTGTGCGTACAAGCTCTGATAAAAATCATAAAACCAATCATAGCTTAAATCATTCGCATACATATCACATATAGCCCGGTAAATAGGATCCCGGTCGGAATCGCCGTAAAAAAGAACTTCATTTAGGCGATATGGAATAGAATCTACGGTTTCGGCTCCCAATATGTCACATAGCTGTTTCATCAATTCAAATACTTTTTATGGCTTGATTTCACATTTTCAACATCCGTAATAGCATACAACGTCGTTGTTTCAATGTTCGAATGACCTAATAATTTTTGTACTTGATCTATCGGCATTCCGCGACTCAAAGCCATGGATGCGGTAGTCCGCCTGAAACGATGCGGATGTACGTCTGAGACACCGGCCCGCTTCCCTATATCATGCAGAACCTGCCGAACATAAGATGTGGATATATGATTCGATGACCGAGATGCAGGAAAAAGGTAACAATCTACGTGACCATGTGACATATGTGCCAGAACGGCCCGTTTCGCTTTGGCATTTAAATACACATAGCGTTCTTTACCGCCCTTCCCCAAAACCTTCATTTGCATATTCTGAAAATCTATATCCCTAATGCGTATTTGAACCAACTCCGAACAGCGAATCCCTGTTGAATAAAGAAGTTCTACCAGAGCATGTTCAAAATTATTTCTGACAGAACCCCGGATAGCTTCCATATCGTCATCCGTAAAGGGTTCCTTTACTCGTTTATCAACTCGAATAGATTTTATTTTAAGCATCGGATTGACCTGAACATATCCCTCTGATGATGCCCATGAAAAAAAAGACGATAATACACGTCGTTCATTATTCAGTGTCACTTTACTGACTTTGCCCAAAACACTACGCATGGCCAAATACCACCGCACAACATCCGAACTGATGCATTTAAGTGATTGATTCGGAAACTGGGTGGTCGTCGAGGCGAAAAACTGCTTTAAAATTTGATGGTAATACGCTATTGAACGAGGACTGAATCCTTCGACCGACTTGGCAACTAAAAAATTCTGAACGACAAATTGTGCTTCGGAAATACATTCCGGTTGATACGAAACTATAGAGGTTGAATGTTTTTCAATACGATAATCTGAGCAAACAAGTAAGAGGGATTCAACAATACGGCATACTTGATCCGTGGTAAAAAATCCCAAAAGCTCATGTTTTATCCGAGAAATATACTCTTCTTGACAACTCATTATTTGATTGTTATCCATCTTTTATTCGTTAAAGGTTAACTGAGGGGACTGGGGCTTTCAAGCGCCACAAATACACCCCATTCACACGCTCAAGAGTGAAATTATCTTTAAGAGAGCCGCCCAAACGACGGAATCGAATGTAGGCCATTGCTTCATCCCGTGTGTAATACTTTTCCCCGGATTGCACACTTGGCGGCCCGCCATCCTTAAGCGCCTTGTCGAGTTTTGCGTAACTGACAAAAGCCGTATAGGCATTCGTGTGTTTGAGGTATGCCTGCTTGCTTTGCATGGTAGCTATCAATCGGCGAATATCTTTCACGTTGTAGTCCTGCAACAGCCACACGGCCTGTGCTGCAGTTATGGGCTCGGGCATCGAAGCAATACATGGCGCGTTCGTGGCGATCCATTCTATGAGTTCCACGGCCTCCGTCTCTTTTCCCCCTACAACCCCCTTTTTAGTATCTACCAGTGTGTGTGTATATTCTTCTATTCTTTCTTTCTTATATTCTTTAGTTGTGGTTATTTGTTGGTTATCTGTTGGTTGTTTGCTGGTTGTTTGTTGGTTATCTGTTGGTTGACAACCATTATCAAAACCATCCTGTGCTTGTTGGTATAAGTCATAATTACAGACAGTTATGATAGTATATTTGCGTGTTCCCGACTTGGTTATAAACCCGCAATTATCCAGCTTGTCTATTGCGGTGCGTATTTGCATCTCCGAAAGTCCTGTCTCTTCGGACAGCTGTCCTCTGCTGGTTACCAATTGTCCGCGGTCAATGATTAAACCCTTCCACTTCTTGGCCCGGTAATTTGCCTTCAAAATGAAATGCAATGCCAGCCGTACGCAGTTCGTATCCGGATACCACTCCCAATCGAGGAAGCTGCGGTACATCTTAATCCAACTGTTATTTGAAGTGTTACACATTGCGAATTAATCGTTTGTAATAATTGATCTTATCGGACATCTCCGACCTCGACATTTTGAATACGCTGTGCTTACTGCGTTCAAGTTCTTCAACGACTGCAAGTCCGTATTTTCGGATCAGTACTTGGCGGTAAACTCCAATGCGACCAGCAGAATGCCTGTTGCAAACCCTGCATTGGGCGTGACAATTCCTTTCGTCCCATCTCGTAGACCTGTGAGCTCGGTCTATATAGTGCCCGCAATCGCATGTTTCAGGCGCTATGGGCGCCCCGCAGGTGATGCAGAAACCTCGCCCACCCGGACAGTCTCGATGACGTATAAAAAGGCTGAAAACACGGTCGTATTCCCGTTCTAAATCTGTCATGCGTTATAGCCTATTTGGCGCATCTGCTCCTTCTCGAAACTCAGTTGCGTACGTAGTATGTCTACTTGATGGACACACGTGCGGTTGATCCTGTCGAGCATGTTAACGACCTTGTTCTCCTCGGCACAGGACGCCCGAAGTATTTCTTTTTGGATACTCGGCGCCAGAGGTATCAGGTCTTTCAGCCGGGAGGCTTTCAGCATCGCCAACTCCTGTTCGTATTTCGCCTTCGACAGGAGATAGCCGCTACGCGCCATACGCACACTCAGTTCTGACATGCGCTGTGAAATTGCCTGCGGCTCAGTAGGCGGTTCTGCTTCAATGAAGAGCTGCATTTCCTCGATCTCTTTAAGTTCAGATGTATCCATGGCTTAGAAGGGAAGATCGTCGGGGTCAGATTGCATTTGGGAGGTAGTAGAGGTGCATGAAGCCTGGGATTCCCTGCGCCCCAAAATCCTGACCGTATCGGCCATGATCTCCGTGATGTATCGTTTGATGCTATCTCGGTCGGTATAGTCGCGGGTTCGCAACCGACCTTCGACGTAAATCTGCGCCCCCTTCTTCACGTATTTATCCACGATATCCGCGGTATTGCGCCACGCCACCACATGATGCCACTCCGTTATCTCCTTTACGGTTTTTGTTTGCCTGTCGGTGTAACGGTCGGTCGTCGCCACACTCAGGCTGGCAACCTTGGCGCCCCCGTCCAATACACGAACTTCGGGATCAGAACCTACATTCCCGATGATGATGACCTTGTTTACCATATTTTCGTTGTTGTTTTTTGGCGAATATTTTTAACCTGCGGATGGCATCCCACTCGCGCGTGGATTGTTCAGGGAGCGGACGAAGCATATCAATCGCCCGAATCACCCTGCGCATATCGGAATTGGATACATTCATTGCAGTGGTTTTTTAAAAGTAGTCTTGATAATAGTCTTGCTCGACCTGGCGGGCGGGAACAACACTTCCCCCGTCTCCGGATCCGCCAAGCCCGATGCAGGCATACTGCGCAGCATCATCTCCCGCTCTTTGATGTCCACTTTTAAAGCTTCAAGCGTTTCATACATATCTCGCAGTTTGCTGTCGCCGCACATAGAATAGTCGTATTTTACGCCCGATTCGGCCTCCTCCAGCCGGCAGTCCCCGAACTGGTGCGATTTGCCATATTTAGACAGTTCGCGGAGTGTGATATCACGCACCTGCGTATCGTCCTTGAATTGCTTGATCGCATTCTCCATGCGGCTGATCTGGATATGCGCCTCGATAGGGCTGATGTCGCCATTTACGACGGCGCTGATGGCCCTGCCCGCGAGATCGGCAATGGATGCCGTATCTCCGAATAGTGTTATCTGCTGATTCATGCTTTATTTTCCCTCGTTAAATTGTAATATTCGGTAACTTTGACATTGACTTTCGGAAGCATTTCTTGATCGACGATATACTTGGACTCCAAGAATCCGACTAATGAGAATCGCTTATTGGCTCCTTTGGCGTTTTCCTTAGCCTTGATTATCTCTTCGAACAAGTCCAAAGTCAGCAATTCGTCAGTAAGCGTAGGCTTGGAAGCCGGGCCGACATCCTCATGCCGAGGCAGCCGGTCTACGTCATCTTCATCAGTGGCTATATGAAAGTATTTGAGAATGAAATAACGCTCCCCGTAGGTCATTGCCGAGCCTACACCTTTGTCCCAATCATTCTGCCCGTTGGCGCTCCATTCGCATACATCCTTCTCTCCGGATTCCACGTCAATCCAAGTGAAACGCATCTTTACACTCGATAGGATTTCGGATTTAGGTCGCTGATCCCGGCCTACGGTATAATCCTGACGGATATTTGTGATGTCGAGAACCTCCGTTTTGAGGATCACACCGAGTTCGTCCATCTTGGGACGGACGATGCCAAGTACTTTCGAACCGCTGATGTACTTGTAATTATTTCCATCAGCATTCGGAAGCAACGCCCTGACGCTCCTCTGGATTTCCAGCAGTTTGCTATAGATTCCCATGGTTATAAGTTGTTTTGTTCTCCGTATTCTTTTAGCCGGTGCAACTGCCCGGCGTGCATGCCACCGTCGATATCCTTGACCTCGATGATTTCGATGGTATCGCGGTCTACTTTGAAATAGGTCTCGCAAATATCCATATAGCTGTCACCACCTTGTTCTTCGTGGACTTCGTAGTGATGGATCGCTTTGATGTCGTATATTTTGTAGGCCACCGTATAGACCCGCTTGTCTTCGTCACCGCGCATATCCTTCTGAATGGCTTCGCGGATAGCCCGATAAATCAACTTTAGGTCTACCTCCATCAGCGTTCTGGCCCTCTGGGAGAATGGCGTCCGCTGACCCGTTATATGTTCGCTCGGAATATCATAATACTCTTCGAACGTCAGCACCGGGGACGTGGTAGTCGTGTAATATTGCGTGTCCATGAGCTATCGTATTTCAACCCGGTAAATACGGGGCTTGTTCTCGTTCTTCAATGCTCGGTAGATGGCCTTGGATTGTATCCGGACAGCCTTTGACCGCAGGCGGTATTGGGCTCGCCAAATGCGCCCCTTTATCGTCGTCCACACGCATTTAACCGTGATTTCCGTAAACTCATTCATGGCTTTCGAATATTGAGGTTAGCAATTTTCCAATCTCCTTTGCGCGGTGCTGATTGGATAGCACCCAGCCGAATACCACGGCAATCGGCGCGATGAACGCCAACAAGGTGATAAGATGTGCCATAGCGGCCTGTTTTAACGGTTGGACTTGGAGGGGAATACCCGGCTTACGAGTATGGTGCCGACAACGACAGCATACGCGGGATAGAGCACGCGGAACTGAGCAAGGAAACAGCCTAAAGCATGCTCCTCGCACGTGGCGCGGATAACGTTGGTGTAATCGACCCTATCAGATGAAAATAGGGGTTTGTTGGCCTTCAGATGGCAACGGTAGAATGCGGTGCGGCTTTTCTTCGCGCGCGGTGTGGTCTGGGTGTTATTTACCCGGGTACCACTTGTGTTGTTCTGTCGCATTTGTTGAACACAAGTTAGGTTAATGTATGGTATAAAAAGAGGGCGTGCCCCCTAATTCTTGCGACAGAACCACAACTACGTAGCGTAGAAGTGCAACGGGAACACGCCCAAAAGACGTTCGTATATTTCTAATGACTACGTAAAGTAGTTCTGTCGCAACAGCAAAGATAGAAAATCATTTCGAATCTGCAAAATTATTTGCCATCGGCATCGAAAAAAGGTATCGACGGCTTCTCCTTACGGGCGATTCGGTACATCATTTCAGCCTTTGCGCCGTTGATGATCTTACCCGCAATGTTAGCAATCTCCGATGCCTCTTTGATCTCGATCTCTCGTGCCCGAAGCTCTGCATACACGCGGCCCAAATCGGCCGTCAATTCCCGGATGTTCTTAATCTCTTTCATCGTTTTGTTGTTTTTTGATTTCTCGGTATAACTTTAGTTGAATACGTTTGTAGTCGATTGTTTCGGGGGTTACGGGGAGGTTGCAGCGCTTTAGTTTATCCATTAAATACCCGTCAGTCAGATTCTCGCGTTTCTTTCGGTCATACGCCCGGTACATTTCGAGATTAGCTGCGTAATACTTGCTGGCATTCGCCCGGCACTTTTCGAGATTAGCGGCGCGCCACTTACGGTGCTTTTCCCGCGCCTTTTCGAAATTGGCTGCGTGCCACTTACGGGACTGCTCCGCCTTGCATTGTTTGCAAATATGGCTATGACCTAATACGCATTCCTTATTCTTCGCAAACTCTTCCAACGGCTTTTCCTGCCCGCATTTGCGGCAGACGCGGGTAATGTCATCCATAATTTCTTACTTTTAGGGGTTATTCGTAGATAGGACGCCAGCCGACAATACTACTATGGCGGTAATACTATTGCGACGCAGGGAGGATTAGAACAGCCGCCCCTGAACATTATCATCCGGACGCCTCACAGCATCCGCCCACCGCTCGTGTACGAACATCTTTTCTACGCGTTTTATCGTTTTTGATGATGAATAGGTGCATGCTTTGTCAATACTCGCAAAGCATATAAAGTCGTCCGGCATGGAATATTCCGAAACGAACACCGGGAATTCCATGCTGCGCAGCCATCTATAAAATCGTTCATGGTCGAAATCGTCGATATACCCCGACGTGTTAGCATACGGCGGGTCGCAGTATACCGTCGCGCCCGGCGGTATAGCAACATCGCTGTAATCCTTTCGGGACAGTTTCAGTCTTTCCAGACTTTGCAGTCTTTGCAGTCTTTCCAGACTTTGCAGTCTTTCCAGACTTTGCAGACTTTCCAGACTTTGCAGACTTTCCAGACTTTGCAGTCTTTCCAGACTTTGCAGACTTTCGTTTAAGGACGCCCACGGAATAGTTAACGCCGGTAAAATTTCTTGCAACTTCTCGTATTGTTCAGAGGATGGCAACATCCATTGAGATTCGCTAAAATAATGCCTACCCATATAATTCCCAAGGTGTCGGTCGACATCTTTTTGCGTAAGACCGGATAATTTCAGGGCGTCCTGTAAATATTTTCGCAAATACGCTGATTTAACCCGAAAAACATCTGTATGTATCGCCTTTGTATTCAATGTGCCGTCCGCATTGTATTGAGGTGCCACGTCGCACGCTGCGCACAACTTCAGCACCTTTTGCGTCAGCTCTCCTATTTCATCACGGACTTTTGCAAATTCCCGGACAAATCCTTTCCATGCCAACCGCGCGCTCGTGGGCGTCCCCGCGAAAAATACCGCGTGCAGGTGCTTCTTAAACCGCTCAACCTCCGGATCATACAGATATGACCGCATACCATTCCCAAAGCTCCAGCAAAGCCGCACGTAGGGGTCGATGTCTTTGAGACGGAAGAAATCCTCCCGACTGATCCATCGACATTCATTCCGGTATTTCCCATCGATGGCATCACGGAAGACTTGGGGATATTCCGTAATATCGTTTGCAATGAAACGCCCGAATTTACCAGACAATATGGCAGCGTGAGTTACCGCACATCCTCCGGCGAACAAATCCACGAACGTATGCGACGCGGGAAGATTCGAAATAACCCATTTCGCAATACTATTCTTAGAACCCTTATAAGGTAATCCGTAATTCATAACTAATCTAAATTCAATGCCATCCTCCGCGACCTCTCGGCATTCTTGAGGTAGCGTGTTTTGTACTTCTCATTGGCCTTGTCGGGTGTAACCCAAAGCACCGTGTTGTTGTCGAGCCGTAAAGGCACCAGTCCTTTGTCTTTGAGCTCTTGAAGATATTTATTCATGGTCGTTTGATTGTATCCAAAAGAAGCGGGGGCTTCTTACTGCCCCCGCGGTGGCGGCGTTACTGTGCTTCGCGCCGCCGATTTGCGTTCTTTATCTCCCGTTTCGTGGGCTTAGCCCGCCTCGGCCTTGCTACTTCCTTCACGCAGCCTCGGATTGTCGAGGGATATACCCTCTGTCAGCTTCCGTTGTGACAGACGCCCAAGCGCCCGATCAAACTCACAACATTAGGGCTAGAACCCCGTTGAGCTACCCGGATTCGAACCGGGAGTACCGCCTCCAAAGGGCGGTGTGTTAACCATTACACCATAGCTCAATAAATGCCGCCGACATCTCCACTCACCCACGCCACCGCGTAGGGCTTTAATGCCGACGGCACACCATCCGCGTGCTTCACAGCAGGCCAATGGCAAATACCAAACTTAAAATGCGATTTGCGGATTATTGGCAGGAATCCGCTACCTGTGGCATATAGTACTCGTTAAACTGTGTCGGCCGTCCGTCTTCCGTAACGGCCCTCTGTTTGTTCGAGCAAATGGAATATCCCATTTTCCGGAGCCGACTGATGATCCGGCGCAGCTCCGTTGTGTGGTACAGCCTCTCAGCCTTGCGAACAGTCAGCCTGCCGCCGGCCTTGAGATAGGCCAGAATTTTATTTTGAGGATCGTGTTTCATGGCCTTTGATGTATTTGCCGCTTTTCCCACGGGTACGGTCGAATTTCCTGAGCCTGCCTTCCAGTTCGTCGATGCGCTTGTACAGGGTATCACGTGCTTGAGTGAGCGCCAATACCTCGTGTTCCCGCTCGATAAGGCGTCCATCCGCTTCATTGCGCTCGCAAAGGCATGTAGCAAGCCGCACCTCCAGGTCTTCGATCCGTTTCCACATTTTCCACCTGGGCGTCAGGTCGAAGCATAGAAATCTCCTCTTCCTCAAAGTGTTCTTCTCCATAGTATAATTGTTTTAAGGTGTTGCAAATAAGCCCGCGCGCACTGTAACTTTAAACTCCATTTCAAAACTGCGCCACCGAAAAGCGCACGCGGGCAAGATGCAGACCTCACGCCTAAAATGAAATAACCCACTGCTGAAAGAACGGTGCGCAAGGTCTGCCATAGAGCCTGGATAGGCAGTCAAGCCACACCAGGCGTAATAATCAATACGGCTCTCCGGATTACTCCGGGTCATCGCTCGTTCATTGGTATTTATCTGTTGCCAGCCCTTCTGCGCCAAGTCGCTCGCCGGGTTTTACATCCGCTCGGATGGTTCTCGTGTATCAATGTGTCAAAGAACACAGAAATTGCTTTTGCCTTGCGGCGGGGTTAGTGCCAGCAATCAAACCCCTCACCTATGCGGTGGCTATCTTGGAAGTGCGGCAGGATTCGAACCTGCAACCTGCGCCCGGAAATGCAAGGTCTTTCAACCTCTGTGCTTCTATTTCGCATCCCTGCACCGCTCTACCTTTGAGCTACACACCTCGTGCTGTTATTTGTCCTTTACCTTCTCAACCTTCCACGTCTTGTGCATTGCAGCGATCAGGTCTATATACCCTTTGTATTCCTCCATC
>OLYB01002695.1_pt1 | contig 11735 bp, 10 predicted proteins | sample 1674481 | NCBI WGS metagenome assembly OLYB01 (sample SAMEA103958167, study PRJEB25191) | human gut metagenome
GCTCCCTGAAACCTACTGATGAAAGTCAGCAAGGCGCAGGGTGCCTACCTCATATTTAATGCAGCTTCATTCTTCCTACGTCTTGACAGACCCGAAAGGCACCGTCCTAATCGAGTGCGGAAAGCTGCTGCAACGGGCAGGCTACCGCATTAAGGTACTGAACACGATAAACTTTCGGAAAAGTATGCACTATAACCCGTTTGTCTATATCCGCAGCGAAAAGGACGTGTTAAAGGTTGTCAATACCCTTATCGTGAATACCAAAGGCGAGGGAGAAAAAAGCGCGGAAGATTTTTGGGTGAAAGCCGAGAGGTTATTATATTGCGCGTTGATCGGCTACATTTGGTATGAAGCCCCCGCCGAAGAAATGAACTTTACAACGCTGCTTGAACTTATCAATGCAAGCGAAGCACGCGAGGACGACGAGGAATACCAAAGCCCCGTTGATCTGCTTTTTGCCGATTTGGAAGAACGCAGCCCCGACCATTTCGCGGTGAAGCAATATAAAAAATACAAATTGGCGGCGGGCAAAACGGCAAAGTCAATCCTTATTTCTTGCGGTGCGCGTCTTGCCCCTTTTGATATAGAGGAACTCCGGGAACTCATGTCCTATGATGAATTGGAACTTGATACATTGGGCGACAGGAAAACCGCGCTTTTCCTCATAATGAGCGATACCGACGACACCTTTAATTTTGTTATCGCTATTTTGCAATCGCAGCTTTTCAATTTGCTTTGTGATAAAGCGGACGACGAATACAACGGCAAATTGCCTATTCATGTCCGGTTTTTACTTGACGAGTTTGCGAACATCGGACAGATACCTCGCTTTGATAAACTGATTGCCACAATCCGCAGCCGGGAAATGTCCGCTTCTATCATTCTGCAATCGCAGAGCCAGCTAAAAGCCATTTACAAGGACGCGGCAGAAATCATACTTGATAATGCCGACAGCACCTTGTTTTTGGGAGGACGTGGGAAAAATGCAAAAGAGATTTCGGATAACTTGGGACGGGAAACAATCGACAGTTTCAATACTTCCGAAAATCGCGGTACGCAGGTTTCTCATGGACTGAATTATCAAAAATTAGGAAAGGAGTTGATGACACAAGACGAAATTGCAGTTATGGACGGTGGAAAATGTATTTTGCAGTTACGCGGTGTACGTCCCTTTTTAAGCGACAAATACGATATAACGAAACACCCGAACTACAAATACCTTTCCGACTTCGACAAGAAAAACGCTTTTGACGTGGAACGGTATATGTCTACCCGTCCGGCAATCGTAAAGCCCGATGAAGCCTTTGACATATACGAAATAGATTTGTCCGACGAGGACACAGCCGCCGAGGAATAACGGCGGCATTTTCATTTTCCATAACATTTTTTGAGCCGCACAGCGGCAGAAAGCGAGGTTTATATGGATTTCTTTAACAGCGCAGTTGATGTATTGCAGACTTTGGTTATCGCGCTTGGCGCAGGACTTGGAATTTGGGGCGGCATTAACCTTATGGAAGGATATGGAAACGATAACCCCGGAGCCAAATCGCAGGGTATGAAGCAGCTTATGGCGGGCGGCGGTGTTGCTCTTATTGGTATGACCCTTGTTCCGCTTCTTTCCGGTCTTTTCGGATAATGCCTAACATAAATACCACCCGCCGCGCCCTCTCGGAAACGGGAGGGCGCGGGAAAGGAGGGATTAACTTTTGATATGGCAGATGATTGAAGATTGGTTTCGTGGCATTTTGACAGACGGGATATTATCGAACCTCTCCGGCTTATTTGACAGCGTAAATACAGAGGTTGGAGAAATCGCAACGCAAGTCGGCACGACCCCCGCCGGGTGGAACGCGGGCATATTCAACATGATACGCAGCCTTTCGGAAAATGTCATTGTACCGATTGCGGGTGTTATCATTACCTTTGTCATGTGCTATGAACTAATCCAGCTTGTAATTGAAAAAAACAATCTGCACGATCTCGACACTTGGATTTTCTTCAAATGGATTTTCAAAACCTTTGTTGCGGTGCTGCTGGTAACAAATACTTGGAACATCGTTATGGGCGTGTTCGACGTTACGCAGAGCGTCGTCAATCAGAGCGCGGGGGTTATCATATCCGATACAAGCATAGACGTTACCACTGTCATTACCGACATTGAAGCAAAACTCGACGCTATGAGCGTGGGCGGTCTTTTGGGGTTATGGTTTCAATCCCTCTTTGTAGGGCTTACCATGAAAGCCCTGTCAATCTGCATTATGCTTGTGGTGTATGGGCGCATGATTGAAATATACCTTGTAACGAGCGTCGCCCCTATCCCTATGGCAACAATGGTAAATCACGAATGGGGCAGCATGGGACAGAATTACTTAAAATCTTTGCTTGCGCTTGGTTTTCAAGCGTTTTTGATTTTGGTGTGTGTCGGCATTTATGCGGTGTTGATACAGACAATCGCAGCGACCGACGACATATCCGGCGCGATCTGGGCTTGCATGGGCTATACCGTCCTCTTGTGCTTTACCCTTTTCAAAACAGGGAGCCTTGCAAAGAGCGTCTTTTCGGCACATTAAGGGGGTGAGTTATGATTTGAAAATCGGCTTAATCGACGTTGACAGCCATAATTTCCCCAACCTCTGCTTGATGAAGCTATCCGCGTATCATAAAGCAAAGGGGCATACGGTGGAATGGTGGAACACAAAGGAGCGGTACGACCTTGTATATAAAAGCCGCGTCTTTACGGACACCTATTCCAAAGACACGATAACCGTTACCAACGCGGAACAGGTCATTTTCGGCGGTACGGGCTACGACACGAAAAACCGCTTGCCGCCGGAAGTGGAACACAGTTACCCGGATTATTCTATCTACCCGCAGTTTTTCGGGATTGCCTACGGCTTTTTAAGCCGGGGTTGTCCGAGAAATTGCGGGTTTTGCATTGTCAGCGGTAAAGAGGGACGCAAAAGCGTTAAGGTTGCGGATTTGTCCGAGTTTTGGAAATGGCAGCCGGAAATAAAAATCATGGACGCTAATCTGCTTGCCTGTCCCGACCATGAAAATCTCATTGAGCAGCTTATACGAAGCCGCGCATGGGTGGATTTTTCGCAAGGGCTGGATATTCGCCTTGTGAACAGGGATAATGTCAGCCTGTTAAATCGGGTACGGATAAAAGCGGTACATTTTGCATGGGATAATCCCGACGAGGACTTGACCGGGTATTTCCAACGTTTTTTGGATTTGACAGCTATTAAGAGCAGCCGCCAGCGGCGCGTGTATGTTCTTACCAACTACGGCAGCACTCACGAACAGGATTTATACCGCGTGAACACCTTGCGGGCTATGGGCTTTGACCCGTATGTGATGATTTACGAGCGTCCAACCGCCCCGCCTGTTACCCGCCATTTGCAACGGTGGGTAAACAACAAGCGGCTTTTCTATGCTGTTCCCCGCTTTGAAGATTACATTCCGGGCAGAAAGGAGGTTTGAAATGGCGTATGTAACCGTCCCAAAGGACTTAACAAAAATCAAAAGCAAGGTAATGTTCAACCTTACCAAACGACAGCTAATTTGTTTCAGCGCGGCGGTGGCAATCGGACTGCCGCTGTTCTTTTTGGTAAAAGACAGCGTTGGAACAACCACAGCGGCATTGTGCATGGTGCTTGCTATGCTGCCTATGTTTTTACTTGCCATGTATGAGAAAAACGGGCAACCGCTGGAAGTGATTATTCGGCAATTTGTGGTAGTGAAGTTTCTTCGCCCCAAAGAGCGACCTTATCAGACCAACAATTTTTACGCCGCCCTTGCGCGGCAAGAGCAATTAGATAAGGAGGTACGGGCGATTGTCAAAGGAAAAGAAAAAAACCCAAAACGAAAAGCGTAAACTTTCCCGACAGGAAAGAAAACAGATAGATACCCTTATCCGACAGGCAAAGGGCGACGGGAAGCCCCATACGGCGCAGGACAGCATACCGTTTGAGCGAATGTATAAGGACGGGATTTGCCGCCTTGCAAACGGGCGGTATTCCAAGTGCATTGAGTTTGAGGACATCAACTATCAGCTTGCGCAGCCGGACGACAAAACCGCCATTTTTGAAGCCCTTTGCGATATGTATAACTCGTTCGACGCTTCTATCAGCGTGCAGCTTTCCTTAATCAGCCGCCATGCGAACAAGGACGATTTCAAGAACAGTATCACGATTGCGCCGCAGAATGACGACTTCGACAGTATCAGAGCAGAATACACCGAAATGCTTAAGACACAGCTTGAACGCGGAAACAACGGGCTTATCAAAACCAAGTTTCTCACCTTTACCGTTGAAGCAAAGGACATTAGATCGGCGCGGGCGCGTCTTGCCCGCATTGAAACGGACACCCTCAACCATTTTAAGGTGATCGGCGCAGCAGCGCGGGTATTGGATGGGAAACAGCGTCTTGAAGTGCTGCATGGGATTTTCCACCCGGACGGGGAACGCTTTAACTTTGCGTGGGAATGGCTACCCGCAAGCGGTCTTTCCGTCAAAGACTTTATCGCCCCGTCCTCTTTCCGATTTGGCGACGGGCGAATGTTTCAAATGGGCGGCAAGTTTGGTGCGGTTTCCTTTTTGCAGATCGTCGCGCCGGAACTCTCCGACCGTATGCTTGCCGACTTCATGGACGCGGAAAACGGGATTATCGTTAATCTGCACATTCAGAGTATCGACCACAACGAAGCAATCAAGACGATTAAGCGCAAGATCACCGACCTTGACCGCATGAAGATTGAGGAGCAAAAGAAAGCAATCCGCAGCGGGTACGACATGGATATTATTCCGTCCGACCTTGCCACCTACGGCGGGGAAGCAAAAAACCTACTCCGCGATTTGCAGAGCCGCAACGAAAGAATGTTTCTGCTTACGCTGCTTGTCTTAAACCTTGCAGATACCAAGCAGAAATTGGATAACGAAGTATTTGGGGCGGCGGCAATCGCGCAGAAATACAACTGCATTTTGACCCGCCTTGACTACCGGCAGGAACAGGGGCTTATGTCCTCTATCCCGTTGGGGGAAAACCTTGTAAATATCCAGCGCGGCTTGACGACCAGCAGCACCGCCGTTTTCGTTCCCTTTACGGTGCAAGAGCTGTTCCAAAGCGGCGAAGCATTGTATTACGGCTTAAACGCCCTTTCCAACAACATGATTTTGTGCGACCGAAAGAAGCTGAAAAATCCCAACGGCTTGATACTCGGCACACCGGGCAGCGGCAAAAGTTTTTCTGCAAAACGTGAAATCACAAACGCTTTTCTCATTACGGCAGATGATATTATCATTTGCGACCCCGAAGCCGAATATTACCCCCTTGTCGGACGTTTGAAAGGACAGGTTATCAAGGTATCGCAGAACAGCACGCAGTACATTAACCCTATGGATATTAACCTCAATTACAGCGAGGGCGACACACCCATAGCCTTAAAGAGCGATTTTATCCTTTCCTTTTGTGAGTTGATTATGGGCGGTAAAAACGGGCTGGAAGCTGTTGAAAAGACCTTGATTGACCGCGCTGTTATCAGCGTGTACCGCAACTACCTTGCCGACCCGAAGCCGGAGAATATGCCGATTTTGGGCGACCTCTACGACGAGATCAAGAAGCAGCCGGAAAAGGAAGCGCAGCGTATCGCGGCGGCATTGGAACTCTATGTAAACGGCAGCTTGAACATTTTTAACCACAGGACAAACGTTGACATTCATAACCGCCTTGTCTGCTTTGATATTAAGGAACTCGGTACGCAGCTTAAAAAAGTCGGTATGTTGATCGTCCAAGACCAAGTATGGAACAGAGTAACGGTAAACCGCAGCGAGGGCAAGTCGACGCGGTATTACATCGACGAGTTTCATTTGCTGCTCAAAGAGGAACAGACCGCAGCATACAGCGTCGAGATTTGGAAGCGTTTTAGGAAGTGGGGCGGTATTCCGACAGGTATCACCCAAAACGTGAAAGATTTGTTGTCGTCCCGCGAGGTGGAGAACATCTTTGAAAACAGTGATTTTGTGTATATGCTCAACCAAGCCCAGGGCGACCGGGAAATCCTTGCCAAGCAGCTTAACATTTCGCAGCAGCAAATGACCTATGTAACCCATTCCGAAGCGGGCGAGGGACTTATCTTCTATGGCAACGTGATTTTGCCCTTTATTGACCGTTTCCCAAAAGATACGGAACTCTACCGCGTAATGACGACCAAGCCCGGCGAGGTGTCGGCATGAGGGTAGAAACGGATAAAATCTATTGCGGCGACAGCTTGCAGGTGCTTCAAACCTTGCCGGATAACTGTTTGGATTGTTGCGTAACGTCCCCGCCCTACTATGCTTTGCGCGATTACGGCACAGACGGGCAGATCGGGCGGGAAGCAACGCCGGAGGAATATGTTTCCCGCATTACGGCGGTTTTCCATGAGGTAAAGCGGGTGCTTACGCCGGAGGGTACTTGTTGGCTGAATATCGCGGACACTTATTGCGGCACAGGCAGCAAAGCCGACCACCAAGACCCGAAATACCCCAAAGGCAGGAACGGGCAGCAAGTGGCGGTAAACCACCGCGCCCCCGGCTGCAAGCCGAAAGACCTAATCGGTATTCCGTGGCTTGTAGCCCTTGCCTTGCGGGGCGACGGTTGGTATTTGCGCAGTTCTATCATTTGGCACAAGGGAAACGCCATGCCGGAAAGCACGCGGGACAGACCGACGCGCTGCTATGAATATGTGTTTCTGCTTACCAAGTCGAAGAAATATTACTACGATTGGCAGGCAGTAGCCGAGCCGATAGCCCCCACAACGGCGGTACGGCTGAAAAGCGGAGTTGGGAAAAGCAACAAATATGCCGCTACCGTTCCGGGGCAAAACCAGCCGCAGAAAATCAACCGCCCCCGCAGGAAAGGCGCATACACCGACGAAATGATTTCCCCCGTCCGCAGCCGCCGCAACGTTTGGCAGATCAACACAGCTTCCTATCGCGGCGGGCATTTTGCAGCGTTCCCGCCCAAACTTGCGGAAACGTGCATTTTGGCGGGCTGTCCTGTCGGCGGGATTGTGCTTGACCCGTTTTTAGGCAGCGGCACGACCGCAGCGGCGGCAAAAAGCCTTTCCCGCCGTTATGTCGGTATAGAGATCAACCCCGAATACTGCACCCTTGCAAAACAGCGTATTGGAGGTGATGAACATTGAGCAAGGAATTAAAAGCCCCCGACAAGGTAACGCAGAAAATGACCCGCGACGGGGCGATTGCGGAAAACCTTACGACGGGCGAAACATCGAGTATCAGCGAAAGACCGCCGGAGGAAAACTATTCAGCCCCCGCAGCGGGAGCAGCGGAAAAAGCGACCCAACGTATCGGCACAGAGGTTAGCCGCCATTTAGAAAAGGGCGCGGAGAAAAAGACCCTTGACGCAGCGCAGCTTAAAACCCATACGTCCCGCTTGCAGTTTTCCGAAGCGGAACGGGCAACGCCGGAACTGCAAAAGGCAATCAAAAAATCCGATACGGCGGCTGACCGTTTAGACAAAGCGCGGGCGGCTATCCCCAAACAGACCAAAATCACAAAAGAGCGCGTTTTTGACGAAGCCAAAGGCAAAGCAAAGACGCGCCTTGCTTTTGAAAAGACGGATAAGCCCCCAAACGGCAAATTGCGGCATAACCCGTTATCCCGTCCGGCGCAGGAATTGGACGCCGCCGTACATGGAAAAATCTATGAGGTGGAGAAAGAAAACGTCGGTGTGGAAAGCGGACACAGGATAGAACTTGTGGGCGAGAAAACAGGCGGCATGACGACGCGGGCAGTAAAACGCAGCATACGCAGCCATAAGCTGAAACCTTACCGGGCAGCGGCAGCAGCCGAGAAAAAGGCAGCAAAGGCAAACGCCGATTTCCTCTATAAAAAGGCGCTGCATGATAACCCCACCCTTGCGCACTCCAACCCGATTTCCCGTTTTTGGCAAAAGCAGCGCATTAAAAAGCAGTATGCAAAGGCGTTGAAAACGGGCGGCAAGGTGAAAAAGACCGCCGAAGCCACCGCAAAGGCGGCGAAGAAAACGGCGCAGGAAACCAAACGGGCGACGTTCTTTGTCGTCCGGCATTGGAAAGGCTGTTTGATTGTGGGCGGGATTGCCTTTATCGTGCTTCTGTTTTTCGGCGGCTTGTCCTCTTGTTCCCTGTTCGGCGGCAACGGCGGCAGCGGCTTGATTGCGTCGTCCTATCTCTCCGAGGACGCGGATATTACAGGCGCAGAAAGCGCGTATGTCGCTATGGAAGCCGAGTTACAGGATATGCTGGATAACATCGAAAGCGAATACCCCGGCTATGACGAATACCGGGTAACGGCTGACGAGATCGAGCATGACCCGTATGTGCTAATCTCTATCCTCTCCGCTTGGCATGAGGGCGTGTTTACTCTCGATGAAGCGCAAAGCACCCTTGAAATGCTCTTTGATAAACAGTATATCTTGACGGTTACGGAGGAAGTCGAGGTACGCTACCGCACCGAAACGCGGACGGACAGCGAGGGCAACGAATACGACGTTGAAGTACCCTATAACTATTACATTCTCAATGTGGATTTGGAAAACTTCAACCTCTCCCATGTTCCCGTTTACATTATGGGCGAGGAACAGCTATCCATGTACGCTATGTATATGTCGTCGCTTGGAAACCGCCCCGACCTTTTCCCACAATCCGGCTATATCTCCAAATACTATGAAAACCCGCCAGCGGATTATGAAATCCCGCCCGCCTATCTGGAAGATGAACAGTTTGCGCGGCTCATTGAGGAAGCGGAAAAGTACGTCGGTTTTCCTTATGTGTGGGGCGGCAGCAGCCCGGAAACCTCTTTTGATTGCAGCGGTTTTGTTAGCTATGTGCTGACGAACAGCGGCTTATACAATACGGGCAGACTTGGGGCGCAGGGGCTTTACAACATCTCAACCCGCGTTTCCAACCCGCAGCCGGGGGATTTGGTTTTCTTTACGGGTACATACGATACACCGGGGGTATCTCATGTGGGTATCTACGTTGGCGAGGACGGGGACGGAAGCCCCGTCATGCTGCATTGTGGCGACCCGATACAATACGCAAAACTTGATACAAGCTATTGGCAATCCCATTTTTACGCCTATGGGCGGCTACATTACAACTGACTTTGAAAGGAGTTTATTTCTATGGCAAACACGAAACTTGACCGTATCGAAAGGGATATTGAGAAAACGAGGGCGAAAATCCTTGAATACCAAAAAAGGCTGAAAGACCTTGAAGCGCAGAAAATCGAGGAAGAAAACGCGCAGATCGTTCAAATGGTGAAAGCGGTACACCTTGACGGGGCGCAGCTTGCCGCGTTCCTCTCCGCTTACGCCAGCGGCGAAATTGCCTTGCCGCAGCCGGACGCAGACTATACCGACGAACAGGAGGAAACCGAAGATGAAGCATAAAAAACTGTTCCGCAGCGTTACCGCTTTGCTTGCCGCCCTTGTACTCATGGGCGGCTTTTCTGTTACCGCTTTTGCGGGCGGCGGTGATGTGAGCGACGAGCCGCCTACCCCCGTAACCGAAACCGAGCCGGAAGAAACGACGGGCGGCTATGAGCCGCAGCCCTTAACGCCGGAGGGCAACATGAGCCTTGTGGACGACATAACGGGCGAAGCGTCCGGCGATAAGCAGTTTATTACCGTCGTTACGAAAAACGGCAACTATTTTTACATCATCATTGACCGCGCCGAGGACGGAGAAAACACCGTCCATTTCCTCAATCAAGTTGATGAAAAAGACCTTTTGCAGCTTATGGAGGACGAACAGACCGAAACCCCCGCTTGTAGCTGTACTGAAAAATGCGTTGCCGGAAGCGTCAACACCGATTGCCCCGTTTGCAGCGTCAACATGAGCGAATGCGCGGGCAAGGAAGCCGAGCCGGAGCCGGAAGAAACCGAGCAGCCGGAACCGGAGGAAGATAAAGGCGGCGGCATGGGTGCTATTCTGCTTGTGGTGCTGCTTCTTGCCGCAGCGGGCGGCGGCGCGTTCTATTACTTTAAGATTATGAAGCCCAAAAAGGACGCGGCAAAAGGCAGCAGCAACCTTGACGATCTCGATTTTGACGAGGACGACGAGGAAGAATTAGAAACCGAGCAGGAGGACGAGGAAGTATGAAACTTGTAATTGCAGAGAAACCGAGCGTCGGGGCGGCGATTGCCGCCGTACTTGGCGCGAATGAAAAGCGCAGCGGATATTTTGAGGGCAGCGGCTACCTTGTGTCCTGGTGTATCGGGCATTTGATTAGCCTTGCGGACGCGGCGACCTACAACGAGCAGTACCGAAAATGGAAGTATGACGATCTCCCCATTGTCCCGCAGGATTGGCAGTTTACCGTTGCCAGCGGCAAGGAGCAGCAGTTTTCCGTACTCAAAGACCTTATGCACCGCAGCGACGTTTCCGAGATTGTCAATGCGTGCGACAGCGGGCGCGAGGGAGAACTCATTTTTCGATTTGTCTACGAACAGGCAAATTGCAAAAAGCCCTTTTCCCGCCTTTGGATTAGCAGCATGGAAGAAAGCGCAATCCGCGAGGGTTTTTCAAACCTCAAAGACGGGCGCAGCTATGACAACCTCTATCAATCCGCGCTTTGCAGAGCAAAGGCAGATTGGCTTGTCGGGATTAACGCGACCCGCCTTTTCTCTATCCTTTATCACAAAACGCTGAATGTCGGCAGAGTGCAAACGCCCACCCTTACCATGCTGGTAAACCGCGACTATGCGATCAGCAGCTTTAAGAAAGAAAAATATCATGTTGTCCGTCTGGACGCGGGCGGTATTTCGGCTTTGTCCGAAAGGCTGAACGACGAAGCGGCAGCGCAGCAGATGAAAGCGGCTTGCGAGAAATCGCAAGCCGTTTGTACTTCCCTCAAAAAAGAGAAAAAGACCGTTGCCCCGCCGAAGCTGTTTGACCTTACCGCGTTGCAGCGCGAAGCCAACCGCCTGTATGGATTTACGGCGAAACAGACCCTTGATTATGCGCAAGCCCTCTATGAAAAACGGCTTTTGACCTATCCCCGCACCGACAGCAAATATATCACTTCCGATATGCAGAGCAGCACAAAGGAACTCATTACCGGGCTTTGTTCGCTGCTTCCCTTTATGCAGGGGGTAAAGCTGCAAGCCGACCTTACAAGGGTTTGCGACAACAGCAAAGTAACCGACCACCACGCTATTTTGCCGACAGCCGAGTTTTTGAAAGCGGGCTTTTCTTCCCTTGCTGACAGCGAAACAAAACTTATGACCCTTGTGTGCGCGAAGCTGCTTTGCGCCGCAGCCGCGCCCTATGAATACGAAGCGGTTACGGCGGTTATCTCTTGCGGCGGCTATACCTTTACCGCAAAGGGCAAGACGACGCTTTGCGAGGGGTGGCGTGAGATTGAAAAGCTGTCCCGCGCCGCGTCCGAGGAACAGGACGAGGACGCAGAGCCGGAAACCGTTTTGCCACCGCTTGCCGAGGGGCAGACCTTTGATAATCCGGCAGCGGAGATCTCCGAGCGTTACACGCAGCCCCCGAAAGCATATACCGAAGATACGCTTCTGTCCGCTATGGAGAACGCGGGCAAGGAAGAAACGCCGGAGGACGCAGAGCGCAAAGGGTTAGGCACTACCGCAACGCGGGCGGGTATCATTGAAAAACTTATTAGCGCGGGCTTTGCCGAGCGCAAGGGCAAAAAGCTAATCCCCACAAAGGACGGGTATAA
>OLYB01002707.1_pt1 | contig 11701 bp, 7 predicted proteins | sample 1674481 | NCBI WGS metagenome assembly OLYB01 (sample SAMEA103958167, study PRJEB25191) | human gut metagenome
CTACACCGACGAGGCGCTGGAGATCCTGAAGACCAAGAAAAAGGGCAACTACAACGTCGTACAGATCGATCCGGACTATCTGCCCGCCGCGACGGAGCACAAGGACGTGTTCGGCATCACCTTCGAGCAGGGGCGCAACGACCTCGTGATCGATAAGGACATGCTCACGAACATCGTCTCGGAGAACAAGGATCTGCCCGAGAACGCGAAGATCGACATGATCGTCGCCCTCATCACGCTCAAGTACACGCAGTCCAACTCCGTCTGCTACGTCAAGGACGGTCAGGCCATCGGCGTGGGCGCGGGTCAGCAGAGCCGCATCCACTGCACGCGTCTGGCCGGACAGAAGGCGGACAACTGGTACCTGCGCCAGCATCCGAAGGTCCTCGCGCTGCAGTTTGTGGACGACATCCGCCGTCCCGACCGCGACAACGCCATCGACGTCTACACCTCCGACGAGTATGAGGACGTGCTGGCCGACGGCGTGTGGCAAAACACCTTCAAGGTACGCCCCGAGGTGCTGACCGCCGAGGAAAAGAAAGCCTGGATCGCAACGCAGACCGGCGTCACCGTCGGCAGCGACGCGTTCTTCCCCTTCGGCGACAATGTTGAGCGCGCAAGAAAATCCGGCGTGACCTACATCGCAGAGCCGGGCGGCTCGATCCGCGACGACCACGTCATCGCCACCGCCGACAAGTACGGCATGGTGCTGGCCTTCACCGGCGCGCGCCTGTTCCACCACTGAGTCATCACACGCATATCCGTTTTTGCCGCCGCACAGATCCCGCTTGGCATTTGCGCGGCGGCAAACAAAAATACTAAGAAGATAGAGGGAGAGCGCCATGAACCTTCTGGTCATCGGCGGTGGCGGCCGTGAGCACGCCATCGTCAGAAAACTGAAAGAGAACCCCGAAGTGGAGACGATCTACTGCCTGCCCGGAAACGGCGGCATCGCGGCCGACGCCGTGTGCGTTGCGGACATCGGCGCGAAGGACATCCCCGCGCAGGTCGCCTTTGCCAAGAGCCACGATATTGATTTTGCCGTGGTCGCGCCGGACGATCCGCTGGTGCTCGGCGCGGTGGACGCGCTGGAGGCCGCCGGTATCCCCTGCTTCGGCCCGGAGGCGAAAGCCGCCATCATCGAGGGCAGCAAGGTCTTTTCCAAGAATCTGATGAAAAAGTACGGCATCCCGACAGCGGAGTATCAGGTGTTTACCGACGCCGGTGCCGCCATGGACTATGTCAAGACCTGTCCCCTGCCCGTCGTCGTCAAGGCGGACGGTCTGGCGCTGGGAAAGGGCGTGCTCATCGCGGAGGATCGCGCGGCCGCCGTCGCAGCGGTCGAGACCATCATGCTCGACCGTGCCTTCGGCAACAGCGGCAGTCAGGTGGTCATTGAGGAATTTCTCACCGGGCCGGAGGTCTCCGTGCTCGCCTTTACGGACGGCAAGACCGTCGTGCCCATGGTGTCCTCGATGGACCATAAGCGGGCGCATGACCATGACGAGGGGCTCAACACCGGCGGCATGGGCACCGTCGCCCCGAACCCGTATTACACGGATGACATCGCCCGTACATGCATGGACACAATCTTTCTGCCCACCATGCGCGCGATGAACGCCGAGGGGCGCACGTTCCGCGGCTGCCTGTATTTCGGTCTGATGCTGACGCCGAACGGCCCGAAGGTCATCGAATACAACTGCCGCTTCGGCGACCCCGAGACACAGGTCGTCCTGCCGCTGCTCGAGAGCGACCTGCTGACGATCATGCAGGCCTGCCGCAACGGCACGCTTGCCGAGACGGAGGTCAGATTCTCTGACGGCGCGGCCTGCTGCGTCATCATGGCGTCCGACGGCTACCCGGAGCACTATGAAAAGGGCTTTGCCATCACGATGCCCGCCGAGACCGCCGCGCACACCTATGTGGCGGGCGCAAAGCTGGCCGACGGCAAGCTGCTGACCAACGGTGGCCGCGTGCTCGGCGTGACCGCAACGGCGCAGGATCTCAGGAGCGCCGTGGAAAAAGCATACACGATGGTGCAGAGCGTGCAGTTTGACAATGCGTTCTACCGCCATGACATCGGCCAGCGCGCCCTCAAGGCGCTGGAACAGTGAAGGGAGAGAGCGCAGGCATGGTTTACAGAGTATACGTAGAAAAGAAGGCGGCGCTGGCGAATGAGGCGCGCGCCCTGCTGGAGGATCTGCGGGCATTTCTGGGCATCGAGTCCCTGACGGGGCTGCGCCTGTTCAACCGCTATGACCTCGAGGGCATCAGCCGGGATCTGTTTGACTACACCGTCAAGACGGTGCTGTCCGAGCCCCAGCTCGACATCGTGACGGACACGCTGCCGCAGGGTGATGCGGTGTTTGCCGTGGAATATCTGCCTGGTCAGTATGACCAGCGCGCCGATTCCGCTGCGCAGTGCGTGCAGATCCTGTCGCAGGGCGAGCGTCCGCTCGTGCGCACCGCGCGCGTGTATGCGCTCGAGGGCAAGCTGACGGATGCCGAGATCGCCGCGATCAAGCAGTATGTCATCAACCCCGTCGAGAGCCGCGAGGCATCTCTGGAGCTGCCGGAGACGCTGCGCATGGAGTATGACATCCCCACCACCGTGCGCACCGTGGAGGGCTTCACCGCGATGGACAGCGCTGCGCTCGATGCGCTGCGCGATGAACTCGGTCTCGCCATGGATCTGGACGATCTGACGTTCCTGCAGCGCTATTTCCGCGACGATGAACGCCGCGAGCCCACCATCACCGAGATCCGCGTGGTGGACACTTACTGGTCCGACCACTGCCGCCACACCACCTTCTCCACCCACATCGACAACGTGGAGATCGACGATCCCGCGATCCAGGCCGCCTACGAGCGGTATCTGGCCGCGCGCGTGGAGGTCTACGGCGAGGAAAAGGCCGCCAAGCGCCCCCAGACGCTCATGGACATCGCCACCATCGGCGCAAAGACCCTGAAAAAGCGCGGCCTGCTGCCGGAGCTCGACGAGAGCGAGGAGATCAATGCCTGCTCCATCCACGTCACCGCCACGGTCGACGGCGAGGCGCAGGACTGGCTGCTGATGTTCAAAAACGAGACGCACAACCACCCCACCGAGATCGAGCCCTTCGGCGGCGCAGCCACCTGCATCGGCGGCTGCATCCGTGACCCGCTCTCCGGCCGCGCCTATGTGCATCAGGCCATGCGCGTGACCGGCGCGGGCGACCCGAGAGTCGCGCTCGACAAGACGCTGCCCGGCAAGTTGCCGCAGCGCAAGCTGTGCCAGACTGCCGCCGCGGGCTACTCCTCCTACGGCAACCAGATCGGCCTTGCCACCGGTCATGTGGCGGAGCTCTATCACGAGGGCTACATCGCCAAGCGTCTGGAATGCGGCGCTGTCGTGGCGGCCGCGCCTGCATACAACGTCCGCCGCGAGTGCCCCGCGCCCGGCGATGTGGTCATCCTGCTGGGCGGCCGCACGGGTCGTGACGGCATCGGCGGTGCGACCGGCTCGTCCAAGAGTCACAACCTGAAATCGCTTGCGACCATGGCCTCCGAGGTGCAAAAGGGCAACGCGCCCGAGGAGCGCAAGATCCAGCGCCTGTTCCGCAACGGCGACGTGACCCGTCTCATCAAGCGCTGCAACGACTTCGGCGCGGGCGGTGTCAGTGTGGCCATCGGCGAACTGGCCGACGGTCTGCGCATCGATCTGGATGCCGTGCGCAAAAAGTATGACGGTCTCGACGGCACGGAGCTTGCCATCTCCGAATCGCAGGAGCGCATGGCCGTGGTCGTTGCCGCCGAGGACGCAGATGCCTTCATCCGCGCCGCCAAGGCGGAAAACCTCGAGGCGTATCAGGTGGCCGTCGTCACCGAGGACGCCCGCATGGTCATGGAGTGGAACGGTGCGGTCATCGCCGACCTCAGCCGTGCCTTCCTCAACACCAACGGCGCTGTCAAGCACGCCGGTGTGCGCGTGGCGCGCAAGGATCGCTCCGAGCTCGCAAAGCCCCGCTTCCGCTCCCTGCGCGAGATGGCCTCCAGCCTCCGATGTGCTTCCCGCCGCGGTCTCGTGGAGCGCTTTGACAGCACCATCGGCGCGGGCTCGATCCTGATGCCGTACGGCGGCAGGACGCAGCGCTCTCCCGCGCAGGCGATGGCTGCCGTGTTCCCGGTCCTGCCCGGTCAGGAGACGGATCAGGCCAGCGTCATGGCCTGGGGCTGCGACCCGGAGCAGACGAGTACCGATCCCTACATCGGCGCTTACAACGCGGTCTACACCTCGATGGCGAAGCTCGTCGCCGCCGGTGCCGACTACAAGAAAGCCTACCTCTCCTTCCAGGAGTTTTTCGAGAAGCTGCGCACCGAGCCGGAGCGCTGGGGCAAGCCTTTTGCCGCCCTGCTCGGCACGGTGGACGCCCAGCTCGAGCTCGGCGCTGCCGCCATCGGCGGCAAGGACTCCATGTCCGGCACGTTCCTCGATCTCGATGTGCCGCCCACGCTCATCTCTTTCGCCATTGCGCCGCTGAAAACGGGCGAGGTGCTCTCCACGGAGTTTAAGGCCGCAGGTCATCCCGTGTACCTGTTCTCCGGTGCGGACGCCGACGGCGTCAAGACCGCATGGGAGGCGCTGCACGCACTCGCACGCAGCGGAAAAGTCCGCGCCGCGTGGGCCGTGGAAAACGGTCTGAGCGAGGCCGTGATGAATATGTCCTTCGGCAACGAAATCGGCTTCAGCGCCGAAAACACGGCCGTGGACTGGAACGCGCTCTATCCTGGCGCGATCGTGGCAGAGCTCACCGAGGACACGGCGGACGCCGTCCGTTTGGGTGTCACCACCGAAGAGCCCATCGTGCGTATCGGTGATGACAGCGCCGCCATTTCGGAGCTGCTGGCACTCAATGAGGGCGTGCTGGAATCCGTCTACCCGAGCCGCACGGCAGCCGATACGGCACAAGTCCCGGTGCTGTCCGCCCCCACCGCCGCACGCGTCGCGCCCAAGATCGGCGTGGCCGTGCCCAAGGTGCTCATCCCCGTGTTCCCCGGCACGAACTGCGAATACGACTCTGCCCGTGCCGTGCGGCGCGCCGGACTCGAGCCGGAGATCCTCGTGCTCAACAACCAGTCCGCGCAGGACGTGGCCGACTCCATCAGCCGGTTTGCCGGCGCTGCGCGCAGCAGCCAGATCATCTTCGTCCCCGGCGGCTTCTCCGGCGGCGACGAGCCCGACGGCTCGGCCAAGTTCATCACTGCCTTCTTCCGCAACCCGGAGGTGCGGGATGCGACCATGGATCTGCTGAAAAACCGCGACGGTCTCATGCTCGGCATCTGCAACGGCTTCCAGGCGCTCATCAAGCTCGGTCTCGTGCCCTACGGTGAGATCATCGACACGGACGCGTCCTGCCCGACGCTGACCTTCAACACGATCGGCCGCCACCAGTCGCGTCTGGTGCGCACCCGCATCGCCTCCAACCGCTCTCCGTGGCTGGCCGGCACGCAGGTCGGCGACGTGTACACCGTCCCGATCTCCCACGGTGAGGGCCGCTTCCTGTGCAGCGAGGAGCTCGTGCGCAAGCTCGCCGACAGCGGCCAGATCATCACGCAGTACGTGGACGTTAACGGCGTGCCCGGCATGGACGTGGACGTCAACCCCAACGGTTCGATCTGGGCCATCGAGGGCATCACGTCCCCGGACGGCCGCGTCCTCGGCAAGATGGGCCACGCCGAGCGCATCGGCGACGGTCTGTATCAGAACGTGGACGGCTGCTACGATATGAAGCTGTTCCGGTCCGCGAAGAAGTACTTTGACATTTGATAAGGGAGGGCTCGCAACATGATGACGGATATTGAGATCGCCCAGCAGTGCCGGATGCACCCGATCGCGGACATCGCCGCCACCGCCGGTATCGACGAATCCTATCTCGAACAGTACGGCCGCTATAAGGCCAAGATCGACCCGCAGCTGCTCAAGGATCGCGCCGAGCGCCCGGACGGCAAGCTCATCCTCGTGACGGCCATCAACCCCACCCCTGCGGGTGAGGGCAAGACCACGACCTCCGTCGGTCTGGCAGACGGTCTGCGCAAGATCGGCAAAAATGCTGTGGCTGCGCTGCGTGAGCCGTCTCTCGGTCCGGTGTTCGGCGTCAAGGGCGGCGCTGCCGGCGGCGGCTATGCGCAGGTCGTGCCCATGGAGGACATCAACCTTCACTTCACCGGTGATTTTCACGCCATCGGCGCAGCCAACAACCTGCTGGCCGCCATGCTCGATAACCACATCCAGCAGGGCAACGCCCTGGGCATCGACGTCAAGCAGATCACGTGGAAGCGCTGCGTGGACATGAACGACCGCCAGCTGCGCCAGATCGTGGACGGTCTCGGCGGGCGCATTCAGGGTGTGCCCCGCGAGGACGGCTTTGACATCACCGTGGCCTCCGAGGTCATGGCGGTGCTGTGCCTCGCCAGCGACATCACCGATCTCAAGGCGCGGCTCGGCCGGATGATCGTGGCCTACACCTTCGACGGCAAGCCCGTCACCGCCCACGACCTCAAGGCCGAGGGCGCGATGACCGCGCTGCTCAAGGATGCGCTCAAGCCCAATCTCGTGCAGACGCTCGAGGGCACGCCCACGCTCATCCACGGCGGTCCGTTTGCGAACATCGCCCACGGCTGCAACTCCGTCACCGCAACGCGCATGGCGCTCAAGCTGGGCGACTATGTCGTGACCGAGGCCGGCTTCGGCGCGGATCTGGGCGCCGAGAAGTTTCTGGACATCAAGTGCCGTCTGGCGGGGCTGCGCCCGAACGCCGTGGTCATCGTGGCCACCGTGCGCGCGCTCAAGAGCCACGGCGGTGTGCCCAAGGCCGAGCTGAACACAGAGAATCTGGATGCGCTGGAAAAGGGTCTGCCCAATCTGCTGCACCATGTCAACACCATCCGCGGCACGTATCACCTGCCGTGCGTGGTCGCGATCAACGCCTTCCCCACCGACACGGAAACCGAGCTGCGGCTCGTGGAGGAGAAATGCCGGGAGCTCGGCGTGCGCGCCGTGCTCTCCGAGGTCTGGGCCAAGGGCGGCGAGGGCGGCAAGGCGCTTGCTGAAGAGGTCGTGCGCCTGTGCGAGCAGCCGAGCGCGGAGGCGTTCACTTTCTCCTACCCCACCGACACGACGCTTGTCAACAAGCTCAACGCCATCGTGCAGCGCGTCTACGGCGGCGCGAAGGCCGTGCTGACCCCCGCTGCCCAGAAGCAGGCAGAGCGGCTCACGGAGCTCGGCTTCGGCGATCTGCCTGTGTGCATGGCAAAGACGCAGTACTCTCTGTCGGATGACCCTGCTCTGCTGGGCGCGCCCAAAGATTTTGCCGTCACCGTGCGCAGCCTGAAGGTCAGCGCCGGTGCGGGCTTCATCGTTGCCCTGACAGGCGAGATCATGACCATGCCGGGTCTGCCCAAGGTCCCCGCTGCCGAGAAGATCGACGTGGACGAAAACGGCAGGATCACCGGTCTGTTCTGAGCTGCCGGATAACCGCATATGAAAAGAGGCCGCGATCGTGTGATCGCGGCCTCTGTGTCTTTGCAGATATAAAAATTCGGAGCAAGCCATACAGCTTGCTCCGAGTGGTCGGAGTGGCGAGACTTGAACTCGCGGCCTCATGGTCCCGAACCATGCGCGCTACCATCTGCGCTACACCCCGATGCAGCTTTTTCATTATAATGATTTCCAGCACGGTTGTCAAGCAAAATCTCACTTTTCGCGGAGAAATATTTGTCGATTCTTGTTTTCGGAAGCTCTGCATCTTTCTGCTATTTTTTCTCTTGACAGCGGCAGAGCCTGACCCTATACTAAAGATGCTGCGGTCAGCCCTGTCTTGCAAACTTTGCTGACTACATCGCTGGAGGCCGGAACATCCGGTCTCCTTTTTTCATTTCCCCAAAATAATTGGCGGATGCGCAGGGCGCATCCGCCGGTGTTTCATGCTTCGCCGCTGCACAGGGGCGCGCACTGCTGCCCCATCGTATAGACCATGTCCCAAAAGCGCAGGTCAAACCGGCAGCAGTTTTCAAAGATCTCGCACAGGTGCTGCGCCGCCGCCTCATCGACGGAAGCGCCGAGTGCGTCGATGCGGTCGATCAGATCCTGATTGGTCTGGCGGTAGGCATCCGACACATAGCCCGCGAACCACGCGCCGTAGCGCGCATCCGAAAGTGCGTTCGGATAGCGCGCGGTCATCTGCTCGGCCACATACGCATAGCTCCAGGAGCAGTTGAGCAGCGTCACGAGTCCGGTCAGCACATCGCCCGCCTGCGCCTCGCAGATCATATAGTGCGTGTAGGCGCTGTTGTCGATGTGCGGACGCGCAGCTTCGATCTCCTCATCCGTGACGCCGAGACGCCGCATATACGGCAGGTGTGTGCGATATGTCTCGCCGATCGTGTCCGAGAGCTGTGTGCTCAGAAAACGGATCTGCTCAAAATCATCGGCCTTCTGGATGATGGCCGCAAAGATCTTCACGTAGTCGCGCAGGTACAGATAGTCCTGCAGCATATAATACCGGAACTTCTCCTCCGGCAGCGTGCCGTCCGCCATCTGCACCACAAAGGGGTGGCACAGATACTGCGGCCAGAGCTTCTGAGCGCACGCATAAATCCTCTGGGAAAGCTTCACCTCGTGCCTCGCTTATTTGTGTGCGATGATCGCGACATAACCGCCGCTCTGGTAGCCGGGCACGACATCCTCCGCGACCTCGTTGGTGTACATGGGGTTGCGCAGCAGCGTCTGATAGAAATCAAAATCATGGAAGCCGAGCGACTTGAGCGCGTCGATCTTCTCCTCGGTGGAGTGCCACACGCCCGCGCAGCACAGCTCCAGCGGGTACGGCAGCTCGGGCATGACACCGTTAAGCGAGGGGTGGTCAAACGTGCCGGCTTCCTTCGCCAGCAAGTACATGAAGCCAAACGCGCTCTCCTTGGGCACATCCAGCGAAATAAACGTTCCGTTCGGCTTGAGCGCCTTCTTGCAGACGTTGAATGCATACGCCAGATCCTCCATGTAGCTGGAGCTGCCGTTGAGATAGATCACGTCGTAGGCGTTGTCCTCGAGCTCTGCCTCCTCGATCGCGCCGAACGAGATCACGTTCACGCCGCGCTTTTGCGCGATCGCACCCATGTCACGCGAGGGCTCGATGCCCTCGATGCCGCTGCAGTCGATCATGCTCTCGAACAGGCCGCTGCCGCAGCCGACGGAGAGCACGCGCTTGCCGGAAATGTCGCCAAGCGCTTTCTGGAACAGGCGGAGCTCGCTCTGGAACAGGTTTTCATTGGTCATGAACCATGCGTCGTACTGTGCCGCATAGCCGTCAAATTTTGGTTTCATCTTCGTATCGTCCTTTCTGATCTACAAACTTCATAGGGGCGCTTGCCACGCGCTGCGTGCGCTGTGCGCCGGTGCGCGGTTATCCGTTATCATAGCATAAATGCGCCAGCCCCGCAACGGTATTGTGCGCGGGGCAAAAAGTTTTCAGGGCAAAAAAATCCCTCAGCGCAGCGCTGAGGGATGGTGTGTGAAAATCACGCGGCCTTGTCTGCCAGCGAAGCGGCGCTGACCGGGAAGGTAAAATAGGTATCGGGATAGGGCTCATTTACCAATGTGAAGTGCCACCACTCCCCTGCATACGGCCGGAAGCCGTGCCGGACCATCACATCGCGCAGCAGCGCGCGCATGGCCGACTGCTCCGCGCTGATACCGGAAAAATCCGCGTGGCTGCGTGCGCCGAAATAATCAAACGTGCCGCCCATATCGACCTCGCGCCCCGTGCGCAGCTCCAGCAGCGTCAGATCGACCGTGCTGCCGCGGCTGTGACCGGAACGCTCGGCGATGTAGCCCTGCGAAAAGAGCGCGCTTTTTTCCGTCTCCGGGTAGAAATACGCCTGCATGCGGGTATCATCCGCATCCTGCGCCCAGCGCATGAACTGCGTCACCGCTTTTTCCGGCACAGGCCGGAAGCGCACTCAGCAGTACCAGACACAACAGCAAGCACAGCAATTGTCTTATGCGCATTTCCTCACCCCGCAACAAAATCATTGCGATGATTCTATCATGTTTTCGGCACGTGGTAAATACGGTGCTGCGATGCAGCGCACCAACAGCGGCCAAGATCCTGCGCAAAGCCCCCCCTCCCGCGACATCAGATCGCAGGAGGGGATTTTGGCAAAGAACCGTAATTTTGATAGAAACCCGTTAGGGGGGTGCAACTACGATTTGGAGGGGGGTGCATTTTTGATTTTAGGGGGTGCAGTTCTTTGCCAAAGGAAGAGGAGCGCCTTCATGAAATAATGTGTTAAGGGAAAATAATTTTTTGTTAAAATGCGTATGTTTTTCTCTACACCCCTTGCAAACCAGAAAAAGCTCGGTATAATATGACCAGAAGAACCGAAACGGTCATATTTCAGAGAGGGTGCAACCTTGGCTTTTACCGATTACGAGACTGAGCAGCTCCGCAAGGCGTTGCTGAAGGAAACGAGACATTGTGCTGTCACGCTGGGGATGAAGAAAACCTCAGTGGATCAATTGACAAAGGCTGTCGGTATCGCAAAAGGCTCGTTTTATAAATTCTACGAATCCAAGGAAATGCTTTTCTTCGCGGTTCTGGAAAGTATCCACTCCGAGCTTCACGGGGTGGCTGACCAGGCGTTGCACAGAAATGGCGGCCTGCCAACATCGGAGCGTGCGGCAGAGGCGGTTCTGGCCGTCTGCCGGAGGCTGTCTGATACTGGCGACATGGTTTTCATTGAACATGACGCCAAGTTACTTTTACAGAGATTGCCGGAGGGCGTCAAAAAGGAACATTACCACGATGACGAGACGCACATCCGTTTGCTTTTGGAGAAATATGACCTTGTGCCGAATCGCGGCATCTCTTTGGCTGCCGCCACGGTGCGGGGACTGATCTTGACTGTTTCCCACAAGGAGCAGATTGGAGAACTGTACCCGCAGGTGCTGGAAACGCTGGTGTACGGCGCTTGCAGGGAGCTATTTGAATAAGCCGAAAGGCCGCAGAAATGCGGCTTTTCCAAGACATGCCGATTAGTTGTCTCTAACTGCGTGGCTGCGCACACCGATTAGATAAATCTAACGCAAAAAGGAAAGAAAGAGATGCGAGAACACAAGAATTTCTGGGACAAAAATGCCGGACGTTACGACCGCTTTATGCGAAAGGATCGGGCGGCGTATGACGAGATGTATGAGCTGATCCGGCCGGTCGTGCGGCACAAGACGGTGCTGGAGCTTGCTACCGGCACGGGATTGATCGCAAAACACATCGTAAACGCGGCGGCGCACATCGAGGCGACGGACGCCTCCGCAGAGATGATCGCCGAGGCAAAGCGGGATACTCGCTCTGCCAAGCTGCACTTCTCCGTGCAGGATATGTTCCGCCTGCCCTATGCGAACCAGTCCTTTGATGTGGTGATCGTGTCCAACGCGCTGCATATCGTGCCGCAGCCGGAAAAAGCCCTGCAAGAGATAAAACGGGTACTGAAAGACGACGGCACGCTCATCGCGCCGACCTTCACCCACGCGGGAAACTCGTTTTCCGGCAAGGTCAAAGCCTTTTTCATGAAGCTGGCAGGCTTTCCTCTCCACAGCAGGTGGACGAGCGCGGAATACCTGCGCTTTCTAAGTCAGAATGGCTGGACGGTGCGGAAAAGCGCTGTT
>OLYB01002717.1_pt1 | contig 11682 bp, 8 predicted proteins | sample 1674481 | NCBI WGS metagenome assembly OLYB01 (sample SAMEA103958167, study PRJEB25191) | human gut metagenome
CGTGGTCGATATGGGCGATAATGGAAAAGTTGCGGATATGGGATTGTTCAAACATGTATGGTTTCCTCCTTGGGGAGATGTATCGGATGATCTTTGCTTATTATACCGGATATTCCGGCAAAATGCAATTCCTGTTGCCGCCGCCGGGAAAAAGTGTTACAATAAGGTCACCAACTTTTTGAGAGGAAAGGACGAATGCCATGAAGCTGAGTTTTTTCGGCGCTGACCAGTGTGTCACCGGCAGCTGCCATTGTCTGGAGGTAGGCGGCAAGCGCATCCTCATCGACTGCGGATTGCAGCAGGGCCGGGACGAGGTGGACAACCGCTCCCTGCCCTTTGCCCCGGGCAGCATCGACTATGCGCTTATCACCCACGCTCACATCGACCACTCCGGCCGGGTGCCTATGCTCATCAAAAACGGCTTTCAGGGCCGTATTCTCACCACCCGGCTCACCGCCCAGCTCATGAGCATCATGCTCCAGGACTCCGCCCACATTCAGGAGAGCGACGCCGAGTATAAAAACCGCAAGAACCGCCGGGCCGGCCGGCCCGAGGAGGAGCCGCTGTATACCGTGGCCGACGCCCAGCGGGTGCCGGAATTCATCGACACCTGCGAGTATGGCCAGCCCGTTCACCTGTGCGATGGGGTGGACGCGGTGTTTATCGACGCAGGCCATCTGCTGGGCTCCGCCTCCATCCGCCTGACCCTCACCGAGGGGGGCCAGACGAAAACCATCGTGTTCTCCGGCGATATCGGCAACGTGGACCAGCCCATCATCCGGGATCCCCAGTTTTTCACCGGGGCGGACTATGTGGTCATGGAAAGCACCTACGGTGACCGCAACCACACAGAGGTGTGGAGCTATACCGGCCAGCTGGCCCAGATCATCGACGAGACTCTGGGCAAGGGCGGCAACGTGGTGATTCCCTCCTTTGCCGTGGGCCGCACCCAGGAGCTGCTGTATTTCATCCGGGAGATCAAGGATCAGGGCCTGGTGACCTCCGTGCCGGATTTCCCCGTGTATGTGGACAGTCCCCTGGCCAAAAGCGCCACCACCATTTTCTGCGGCGATCTGCGGGGCTATCTGGACGAGGACGCTCTGGAGCTGGTGAAGGACGGCACCCATATGTTCAATTTCCCGGGTCTGCATCTGACGGAGACCGTGGACGAGTCCAAATCTCTGAACGAGGACCATACCCCCAAGGTCATCATCTCCGCCTCCGGCATGTGCGACGCGGGCCGCATCCGCCACCATCTGAAGTATAACCTGTGGCGGGCGGACAGTGCCGTGGTGTTCGTGGGCTTCCAGTCTCCGGGCACCCTGGGCCGGACCCTGCTGGACGGGGTGACCTCCGTGAAGCTGTTCGGCGAGGACGTGGCGGTCCGGGCCAAGGTGGTGAATTTCCAGGGCCTCAGCTCCCACGCTGACCACGACCATCTGCTGGACTGGATCAGCCATTTCAAGGAGCCCCTGCCCCAGCATGTTTTCGTGGTCCACGGCGACCGGGAGGTGGCGCCGGTGTTTGCCCAGGCCGTGAGTCAGCTGGGCTTTACGGCCCATGCCCCCCAGTATACCGAGGAGTATGACCTGCTGACCTGCACCCAGCTGGCAGCGGGCTATCTGCCCCAGCGCAAGACCCGCACCTTCGACGGCGCGCCCCGGGTCACCGCAGCGTATCAGAAGCTGGTGCAGCTGGGCGATTCCCTGGTGGGCCTTATCCGCCGCAGCAAGGGCCGGGACAACAAGACCCTGGCCGCCTTTGCCGAGGCGCTGCGTAAGATCCTGGACAAGTTCGAATTCTAAGCGGACGGGATGTGATATTCCATCGCTTGCAGGGGCGGGACCCGTGTGCCCCGCCCCTGTGCTTTACCGGAAAGGAGGGCGCTTATGCCCGCATTGGAGAAAAACCGCATTTACCGCGCCCATATCGACGGCTATTCCAGCGAGGGCCTGGGCATTGCCCGGATAGACGGCCAGGTGGTGTTCGTCCACGGGGCCGTCCGGGGCGAGACCTGCGACGTTCTGGTGATGAAGGTGCTGAAAAACGCCGCCTTCGGCAAGATCGCCGCCCTGGTGGAGCCGTCTCCCGCCCGGCGGCAGCCGGACTGTCCGTATTATGGCCGCTGCGGCGGCTGCGATTTCCGGCATATGTCCTATGAGGAGGAGCTGTGGGCCAAGCGTGCCCGGGTCCAGGACGCCCTGACCCGCATCGGCGGCGCGGAGGTGACGGTGGAGGAAATTCTGGGTGCGGAGCAGCCCCTGCACTACCGCAACAAGAGCATCTATCCCATTTCCCCGGCGGGGGAGGTGGGCTTTTACCGGGCCCGCAGCCACCAGGTGGTGCATGTGGAGCACTGTCTCATCCAAAAGCCGGAGGCCGATGCCCTGGCTCAGGCGGTGCGGGACTATATCGCCCGGTTTCAGGTGGAGCCGTATAACGAGGCCACTGGCCGGGGCCTGCTGCGGCACCTGTACGTCCGCACCAGCTGCCGGGGGGAGTCCCTGGCGTGCCTGCTGGTCAACGGCTCCCGCCTGCCCCATGAGCAGGAGCTGGTGGATATGCTCCGGGCCGCCGCGCTCGGAGTCTGCGGCGTGGTGCTGGGGGAGAATACCCGCCGGGGCAACGCCATTTTAGGGGATCGGTACCGGACCCTCTGGGGCCGGGACTATCTGACGGATACCCTCTGCGGACTGGAGCTGCGGCTGTCGGTGCCGTCGTTTTACCAGGTGAACCACGACCAGGCCCAGCGTCTGTACGAAAAGGCCCTGGAGTACGCCGGACTCACCGGCCGGGAGCTGGCGGTGGACCTGTACTGCGGTGCGGGTACCATCACCCAGGTGCTGGCCCGCCGGGCCCGGCATGTCATCGGCGGCGAGATCGTGCCGGAGGCTATCCGGGACGCGGAGGACAGCGCCCGCCGCAACGGCGTGGAGAACGTGGAGTTCCTGTGCGGCGATGCCTCCCGGCTGGCGGCGGAGCTGCGGCAGCGGGGCCTGCGGCCCGACGTGATCTGCGTGGACCCGCCCCGGAAGGGCCTGGCGCCCGATGTGGTGGAGGCTGCCGCCTCTATGACACCCGGCCGCATTGTGTATGTATCCTGCGACCCGGCCACTCTGGCCCGGGATGTGGCCCGCTTTGCCCCCTTGGGCTATCGCCCCGTCCGCGCCTGCGCCGTGGATCTTTTCCCTGGCACGGCCCATGTGGAGACGGTATGTTTATTGTCCAAACTTAAAAGAAAAGAACATATCGAGATCGAAGTAAAGATGGACGAGATGGATTTGACTTCGGCGGAGAGTAAGGCAACCTACGAGGAAATCAAGGCGTATGTTCTGGAACATACCGGTTTGAAGGTCAGTAGTCTTTATATCGCACAGGTAAAGCAGAAATACGGCATCATTGAGCGTGAAAATTACAACAAGCCAAAGTCTGAGGATGCCAAGCAGCCTCAATGCCCGCCGGAGAAGGAAGAAGCGATCACGGAGGCATTACGTCACTTTGGGATGATTTGAGGCGGATGTCTTAATCATTAAAGGAACGGTGAGGGTATGAAGTACAAAATTGCGATCTGCGATGACTCCGGTGCGGACAGACAATATGTTTTGAATATGGTGCGCGCCTGGGCTTCGTCCGCCGGTCACACGGTGCATATCGACGATTTTCCCTCCGCCGAGAGCTTCCTGTTCCGCTACGCCGAAGAAAGCGACTACGACATTCTTCTGCTGGATATCGAAATGGGCGCGATGGACGGCGTCACGATGGCAAAAGAGCTTCGCAAGAGCAACGACACGGTGCAGATCATTTTCATCACCGGCTACTCCGATTACATTTCAGAGGGCTACGAGGTGGCGGCGCTCCACTATCTGATGAAGCCCGTGAAGGAAGAAAAGCTCCGGTCGGTGCTGGACCGCGCCGTGGAAAAGATAACGAAAAACGAACGGGTCCTGCATTTCGAGGCCGGCGGAGAAATGGTGCGTGTGCCGATTTATCAGATTCGATATGCAGATGTGCTCGGCAACTATGTGACCGTTCACGCGCGAACGGATGTGACGGTGAAAATGACATTGGGCGAGCTTGAAAAGCAGCTCGACGAGTGCTTCTACCGCGTGGGGCGCTCTGCGCTCGTGAATCTGACGCAGATCAGCCGCGTCACCAAGACGGAGATCCGGCTGAGCGACGGAACCGCCATCCCGCTGCCGCGGGGCGCGTATGAGGGCGTCAACCGTGCCATTATCAACATGAGGTAAGGCGTATGGAATTGTTTGCAAAGAAAATCGAAAAGCAGCTCGCCTCCTATCAGCAGGAGCTGATCGAAACGCATTACCGGGAGGTAGACAACATGTACCGCCAGATCCGTGGCTGGCGGCATGACTACCGCAACCATATTCAGACCATGAAGGCTTACGCTGCCGCGGGAGATTGGGACGCCATCCGAAACTACCTCGACCTGCTGGACACCGATCTGCAAACCGTGGACACGGTCATCAAGACCGGCAATCCCATGACCGACGCCATCCTCAACTCCAAAATCTCCCTTGCAAAGGCAAAGGGCATCGAGGTAGCGGCGGATGCCCACATCCCCGTCCGGCTGAAGTCCTCGGAGATCGATCTCTGCTGCATCCTCGGCAATCTCTTCGACAACGCCATTGAGGCCAGCATGAAGCTGCCGGAGGATAAGCGCCTCATCCGGGTCTATATGGATATGAAAAACACCCAGCTCTACATCTCCTTCACCAATTTTACCGCCGGGAAGAAAATGCAGAAGGAGGGAGGGCTGTTCCGCAGCACAAAGGGCGAGGGGCATGGCTTTGGCCTTGTTCGCATCGACGCCATCGTGGAGCGGCTGGACGGATACATCAGCCGCAACAGCGAGGACGGTGCATTCACCACTGAAATACTGCTTCCGCAGGAGTGAGAGCTGCAATTCATCCCCCGGAAAAAGCGATTCGTCCCCGGAATCAACCGGGGACGATTTTTTCTGCTATGCTATGCGCGTGAGGTGAAACGACATGAAACACAGAGAAAAACCGAAGTACAGCGTCCGGCAAAATATCTGCTTTATGGTGCGGACCGCTTGGGAGAAGCGCAGGAGAGTGCTGCTCCTTTGCGTTGTGGTCGCGGCCATCAAAGTGGCGTTGGATTTGGCGCAGCTCTATGTCACACCGGAAATTCTTACGAGGGTGGAGCAGGGCGTTCCCGTGGGGGAGTTGCTGACAACTATCGGATTTTTCACAGCGGCACTTCTTCTCTTACAGGGGGCTGCGGCGTATTGCGATGCCATCCGGATGCCCGGTGAGGTCGATGTTCGCTGTGCCATCATCCGCATGATCTCCCGGAAAAGCTGCGAGACCTCCTACCCAAATGTCCACGACTCCAAAATTCTGAAGCTGGAGGAGCAGGCGCAGCGGGCCACCAGCGGCAACGACGATGCGGCGGAGCATATTTGGCGAACGCTGACGGAGCTGCTGGCAAATCTCGGCGGCTTTGCCGTATATCTGCTGCTGTTCTCCCGCTTGAGCCGCTTTTTGATCCTGCTGGTGGTGCTGACCGCCGCAGCAGACTTCTTCGTTTCCCACTACATCAGTGAGTGGGAGTACCGCCACCGGGATGAACGGGAACAGTATGACAAGGAACTGCACTATTTTCTGACGCAGCCTCGGCAGATACAGCTTGCCAAGGACATCCGCGTCTTTGGTTTAGTCCCTTGGCTGCGGGAATTGCGGGAAAAATCCATGAAGGCACTCTCCGCCTTCATCGCCCGCCGGGAAAGGACTTATCTCTGGGCTAATGTGGCTGACGTGGCGCTGACGCTTCTTCGCAACGGCATCGCGTATGCGTATCTGATTCGGCAAACTCTGGTACATGGCTGGCCTGCATCGACATTTTTGCTCTACTTTACCGCCGTCAGCGGCGCTGCATCGTGGGTGACCGGCATCCTGACCCAGTGCAGCCAACTGCATAAGGAGAGCATCGACCTGTCCAAAATACAGGAATATCTGAACATTCCGGAGCCGTTTCGGTTTGAGGGCGGAGTGCAGCCGCCCGCAGCCGACGGGTATGAGCTGCGGCTGGAGAACGTGTCCTTCCACTATCCGGGCACGGAGAGGGATATTCTCAGGCACATAGACCTGACCATCCATCCCGGCGAAAAGCTGGCGGTGGTGGGCTTGAACGGTGCGGGCAAGACCACCATGGTTATGCTGCTTTGCGGCTTCTACGACCCCACCGAGGGGCGCGTGCTGCTAAACGGGCAGGATATTCGTGAATTTGACCGCAGCGCGTATTACCGCCTGTTTTCCGCCGTGTTTCAGGGGTTTTCCATTTTGGATACCACCATTGCGGAATGTGTTGCCCAGACCACCGAGCATATCGACAGAGTAAAAGTCGATCACTGCCTTGCACAGGCCGGCTTGACAGAGGCTATTGCCAAATTCCCCCAAGGGGTGGATACCCACTTTGGCCGGGAGGTGTACCTGGACGGCGTACAGCTCTCCGGCGGCCAGACCCAGCGGCTGATGCTGGCGAGAGCGCTTTATAAGGACGGGCCCATCCTCGTTCTGGACGAGCCTACGGCGGCGCTGGATCCCATTGCGGAAAACGATATTTACCAAAAGTACAGCGATATGACGGCGGGTAAGACCTCCGTGTTCATCTCCCACCGGCTGGCGTCTACCCGCTTCTGTGACCGCATCCTCTTTATAGCAGACGGCGGCATCGCCGAGGAGGGTACCCACAAGGAGTTACTGGCAAAGGGCGGTGCTTATGCGGAGCTATTTGCCGTGCAGAGCCGCTATTATCAGGAAGGAGGTGTGCAGGATGAAGAAGAAAGCTGAGGGCATGAGCCTGCGGGAGACCTTTGCCATCCACCGCCGGGCGGCACGAGATATGCGCCGGATCGCACCGGGCTGCTTTATGCCGTTTATCCTCTGTGCTGTTGTGGAGGCAGCATCGCCCTATGCGGTCATCTGGCTCTCCGCCCGGCTTGTCGATGAACTATCCACCCTTCGCAGACCGGAGATTCTGGCCAAATGGGTCCTTTGGATCGTAGCGGTCAGTGCTGCGGCAGAGCTGCTCAAGGCCGTGCTGGAGAGGTGGAAAAATGTCCGGAGCGAACTGCTTGACAGACAGAAAGAAGTTTTGTATACCGAGAAATTTCTGCGGATGGATTATGCCGACTGTGACAGGCAGGAAACACGTGATCTGTTCTCTCAGATCCGGCAGAATGCCGACTGGTCCGGTTGGGGCTTTGCCCATCTCAAGCTGTACTATACGCAGGCAGTCCAAGGCATCACCGGCATTTTAGGGGCTGCCGCCTTGACGGTGAGCCTGTTCACCCGGCAAGTCCCGACCTCGGCGGGAAAATTGACCGCTCTCAATCACCCGCTTTTCTTTGTGGGCATCCTTCTGCTGATTGCCGCCGTTACCTGCCTTGGTCCGGCGCTGGTCGGCAGAGCCTATTCTGCCTGGAACACGCTGGCAGAGCAGGTATGCTTCGGCAATCGCGTGTTCAGCCACTTCGTTTTCATGCAGCCGGGGGACAAGGAAAAAGACATGGATCGCAGAATGTACCGCCAGAGCGAACTGGCGGAGCATTATGTCCGCACAGTGAATATCTTCGGCGTCGGCTCTCCCGTGGCAAAGGCGTCCCAAACCACTGTGGGACTGAGCAAGGCGCTGGCCGCCTCTCTATCCGCTGTTCTCTCCGGCGTTGTGTATGTGTTCGTATGCTTGAAGGCGCTGGGCGGTGCCTTCGGCATCGGCAGCGTGACCCAGTATGTCAGCGCCGTGACCACATTTTCCGGCAACGTCGCCCTGCTACTGAGCACCGTCAGTCATATGCGGGCCAATGCTGAGTTCCTCAAGGCCATCTATACGTTTCTCGACATTCCCAATTCCATGTATCAGGGGAGTCTTACCACCGAAAAGAGGTCGGATCGTCAGTATGACGTGGAGTTTCGGGATGTATCCTTCCGTTATCCCGGCTCGGACATCTGGGCGCTGCGCCATGTGAATATGAGGTTCAAGATCGGAAAAAGGCTTGCCATCGTGGGCGAAAACGGCAGCGGCAAGACCACCTTCATCAAGCTCCTGTGTCGCCTGTACGACCCGCAGGAGGGGCAGATTTTGCTCAACGGCATCGACATCCGCAAGTACCGCTATGATGATTACATGGGCATATTTTCCGTGGTATTTCAGGATTTCCAGCTCATCTGCCAGCCCTTGGGCAACAATGTGGCGGGCAGCATGGAATATGACCGTGACCGGGCAAAGAAGGCTCTGATCGATGCAGGCTTCGCAGACCGTCTTGCAGCGATGGAAAAGGGTCTGGACACCATGCTTTACAAAAATCTCTCCGAGGACGGTGTCGAGGTTTCCGGCGGCGAGGCGCAGAAGATCGCCATTGCCCGCGCACTCTATAAGGACGCGCCCTTCATCATCCTCGACGAGCCAACGGCGGCGCTGGACCCCATCGCCGAGGCAGAGATCTACAGTAAGTTCGATGAGATCGCAGGCAATAAGACTGCCATCTATATCTCCCACCGCCTGTCCTCCTGCAAATTCTGCGACGAGATCGCCGTGTTCCACGAGGGCGCGGTCATTCAGCAGGGCAGTCACGCCGAATTGCTCGCCGATCGGGGCGGCAAATACTACGCGCTCTGGAACGCACAGGCGCAGTATTATACGGAGTGAAGCTGCTCTGTGCGTCAGAAAGAAACCGCTGTAATCCCCATCCCGCGCAGGATGGAGATTACAGCGGTTTTGTGTTTTCAGAGCAGGCATGACAAGCTGCCTTTTGCAGTTTGTATATACACCTGCGAGGAAATGAGGGATTGCAAAGGGAGGTCTCGCCTGTCGGCTCGGTCAGCGCTTCAAAGCGTTTCACGCTTTGAGGTCTCCACCGGAGACCCGCGCCCCTTTGACGCTGGGTTTCCAATAGGGGCGCGAGCCGCCCTGTTGGCACACGATTTTGCTCTGCAAAGTCTAGTGTGTTATACCTTTGCTTCCGGCTGACGCGGGAAAGGGGCTGGCTTTGCCATCTGCTACGAGGGCAGATAGCGGTAGGCAGACACTTTTCTGCGGCAGTAGGACAGGCGGATTTTGTGACGTGGGTTACGGCGCAAATGCAGGATTTTTGAGAAGCAAAATCCAACTGGCTGACGGGGCTCCCCGCAAAATCAGAGATTTTGTGGGGAAAGGAGGAGCAACGAAATGAGTGAGCTTTGCCGCTCGCGGCGAAGCGAGGGATATGGAGTCTGCGACGATGTGGAAGCAGAGGTATATACAGCCCCCGTCCCGCCGCAGCGCCGCCTTTGTTTCAGTGTTTCTTCCGCTTCCCTTTGCCGTGGGTCATGGTCGTTTTCCCGCGCTGGCTGATGGGAGTTTTCAGGTGTTTGGGCAGCTTCAGCACCTCAATCAAGTTGACAAACTGTTCCATTGTGATGGCATCGTAATCGATCCCTAATGTGGCAAGTAATGCTTTTGCTTTCTTTTCTTCCGAGCTTCCCTCAAAGTTCATTGCCTCCCGTAACTGGTTCTGCATATTTTCTGCAAAGGAGACTTCATCCGCAGTCATGGTATCGGGGCGGTGTTCACTCCAAATATCACGGAGGATGCCTTTCAGGTCATCCGCAATCAGACTTCCGAAATATTCATCTTCTCGAATCTGCGCTACTTCCAGCGTCCGCAGATGCAGGTCATTTTCTTCGCCGCCGTTTTTCATCAATGCCATCTGCCGGACGGCTTCCAGAACCGTATTCATATCCTTGATCCGCATATCTGCGATCCGGTCAACGTAAATTTCCGCATCCAGCATAAAGCGCTGGAAATCTTTATGGCAGATCAGCTCCGACAGCAGCCGGTGGTTGAACTTGCCTGTTCTTAATACATCAATCGCATCATCACCCAAATGCAGCTCATGCAGAGCCGCATTTGGGTGATTTTTGTTTCCGTCCGCCCCATCAGATAGTCGCAGGAAACGCCGTAATAGTCCGCAAAAATTTCATGACCGTCCGATGAGGATATGCTTTCCAGAGAAGTACCGCATTCCGCGTACCAAGGAAGAGTCAACGCCGGGGTAAGGACTCGGGCAGGAACGGCATCGGCAGAACGGCAAAGCTCAATTATTTTACAGGAGAAAACAGGTATGGATTTATTTACACAAATCAAGATGGCAGTTTCCGTGAAAGAGGCTGCCAAATACTACGGACTGGAAGTGAACCGTGGCAACATGATCTGCTGCCCCTTCCACGCCGACCGCACACCCAGCATGAAGCTGAACGAGGATTACTTTTACTGCTTTGGCTGCGGGGCAACTGGTGACGTGATCGGCCTTACGGCAAGGCTGTTCAATCTGAGCAACTATGAGGCGGCGCAGAAACTGGCGTATGACTTTGGGATTGACCCGGACAAGCCCCCTGCTGCGGCAGCACTGCGGAAACCGAAATACCCGCTGGCAAAGGCGTTTCAGAAAGAGGAAATACATTGTCAGCGGATATTGTGCGATTATCTGCACCTTCTGGAAAACTGGAAGGTGCAGTGCGCACCCAAAACACCGGACAATCTCAGGGCTCCCGCCGAAACCCAGCAAAGCGGTTTCGGTGGGAAAAGGACGAGCAGCGAAATGAGTGAACTCTCGCCGCAAGGCGGGAGTGAGGGATATGGAGCTTGTGAGGACGTGGATGACCGTTTCGTGGAAGCCTGCCAGATGCTCGATTATATCGAGGATTTGACAGATATTTTAACCTCTGCAGAGTTGGAGGCTCGTGTGAAAACTGTGGATATGCTTCAAAAAGATGGCATGATCGACCGGCTGGAAGAACGCCTGAAACGGACGGCAAAGGAGGTGGATGCCCGTGACGAAACGGAAATCGGCTAATTTAGACGCGCCCATCTGGTTTGATGGCACAAATATCAATGAGGCGCTGTTCTGTGATGAATTTCTGAGCAGCCGGAAAATCATCTTTGCCAACGGTGCTTTCTTTACGCCGGACGGCAGAGTGACCGATGATCTGCCGCTTCGCGGCGAAATCTACGAAGAACTGAAATGCTGCGCCGTGAACAACATCCCCCGCAAGATCACCAACATTCTGGAAGTGATGAAGCTGGCGGCTCATGTGGAGGACTTTGCACCGGAAGCAGATAGAATCCATCTGGCAAACGGAACTTTGGCGCTGGACGGCAGCTTTACCGAGGGCAGACCGAACATCGTGCGGAGTAGACTGCCGGTGGCATATCGCCCGGATGCCTCAGCACCTGCCCTCTGGCTTTCTTTTCTGGATGGGCTTTTGTATGCGGAGGACATTCCCACCTTGCAGGAGTTTATTGGCTATTGTCTGATTCCCAGCAATAAGGGGCAGCGAATGATGGTGATTAAGGGAAACGGTGGCGAGGGAAAGTCACAGATTGGCGCAGTGCTGGGCGCACTGCTCGGCAGCAACATGAAGGACGGCAGTATCGGCAAAATCTCCGAAAACCGGTTTGCCCGTGCCGACCTGGAACACATTCTGCTGTGCGTGGATGACGATATGCGGATGGAAGCACTGCGGCAGACCAACTATGTGAAGTCCATCGTGACCGCCCAAGGAAAAATGGATTTGGAGCGCAAGGGCAAGTAGAGCTATCAGGGTTGGATGTTTGCCCGCCTGCTGGCGTTCTCCAATGGCGATCTGCAAGCGCTATATG
>OLYB01002718.1_pt1 | contig 11676 bp, 8 predicted proteins | sample 1674481 | NCBI WGS metagenome assembly OLYB01 (sample SAMEA103958167, study PRJEB25191) | human gut metagenome
ATTCCACACAGCCGCACTTAGGGCAGACAAACCCATTGGGAAAGCGCAGGCGGAATAGTTCTGCTCTGCAAGCGTCCTCGGTATTGTAGCGACGGCGAAACTCTTTGAAAGTAATCTCAGCTGTACGTGCCATGATGATGTTCCCCTTTTTGCTTTTGGGAACATTGTAGCATCCTATCTGTCCAATAAATCGGACTTTCTCAAGATATTGTGGCTTGCTGTGTTAAGTCGATAAGCATTTTAAAAGATATCACTGCTTTGGTAAAACTGCTCATTCCCGGCTTTCCCTTTCGCAGTTTTCAGTAGCTGACACTGCGGGTGAGCCTTTTCTCTTCTCTAAATCCGGGCATTTCCGATACGTCCTCCAGAATCTCCTGCGCAGAAGCGCACGGATGGCGGGAATGCTTCGTCTTATTTCCGGAGTGGGGAAATAATTAACAAAAATAAAGCTGAAAATTCGTTAATTCTGACACACAATATTCGACGATCAATGGTTGCATTTACGTGTTAAACGTGATATCATCTGTATTAAGAGGTTGGAAACGATTCCAATTCCCGTATATCACCGGGAATCAGGTCTTTTAGCTACATTGTGGGAAGGATGGGCAGGAAAACGACCGCTGCTTTTTTCTGCTTTCAGCCGTAAGCGCAGATTGGAGGGAAGTCGGATGACGGATAAGGAACTGAGACGGTTAAGCCGGGGCGAGCTGCTGGAAATGCTGATTGCGCAGACGGAAGAAAACCGTCAATTGAAAATCAGGCTGGAGCGTGCGGAGGCGCAGCTCCGGGATCGCAGAATAGCGGTTGAAAAAGCCGGTTCCCTTGCGGAGGCGGCGCTGCAGCTGAACCGTGTATTTGAGGCCGCGGACAAAGCCGCGCAGCAATATCTGGAAAACGTGCGTCTTATGTCGGAAAAGGGAAGCGGAGAGTTATGAAGTCGAAATCGTGGAAATCTCCCGAGCCCCCGACTCTGGAACAGCTGGAGGCGGAGCTTGGCAGAGAAAAATACAAACGGCGGTATAAACGCGTTCTTCGCAGCACCGTCTATACGCTTGTGGTTGTTGCGGCTGTAGCCGTGCTGGTTGCTACCATTTGGATGCCCGTGCTGCAGATCTACGGGTCTTCCATGACGCCCACGCTGAAGGAGGGGGATATTGTCCTCTCCGTCAAAGGCTCGGGCTTTGAACCCGGCGACCTGGTGGCGTTCTACCTGGGAAACAAGATTCTGGTGAAGCGCTGTATTGCCGGCCCCGGCCAATGGGTGGATATCGACGAAAGCGGAAATGTATCCGTGGACGGAAGGCTGCTGGAGGAACCGTACCTGACGGAAAAAGCCCTTGGAGAATGTGACATTACGCTGCCTTATCAGGTGCCGGATAACCGCTACTTCTGTGTGGGCGATCACCGTTCCACCTCGGTGGATTCCCGCAGTACCGCGGTCGGCTGCATTTCCGATGAGCAAATCGTCGGAAGAATCGTATTCCGGGTCTGGCCTCTGCCGGACTTCGGCGCATTGAGATAGGAAGGATGGTGAAGGGATATATGAAGTATGATGTTCTGCGGGGTGCGGAAAAATACACGAAGGTGCATAAGAGGAAGCGCCTCCGGCATCGGGTAGTGACCGTGCTTGCCGGTGTGGTGGTATTCTGTACCACCTATGCGCTGATTCTGCCGGCTATCACACTGGAAAAGCAATGTGACATCCCGGAGCACACCCACACGGACGCCTGCTATGCGCAGGTGACATCGGTTGAGAAAAGGGTTCCCGTGTGCAGCGCGGAGACGCTGGAAATTCATCGGCACACGGCGGACTGCTATGATGCCGACGGAAATCCGACGTGCGGGTATGCCGATTTTGTGGTTCACCGCCATGATTCCCGCTGCTATGACGAAACCGGGAATCTCTGGTGTCCGCTTCCCGAGATTGAGGCACACCGGCACACTGCCGACTGCTATGCCCTGCCGGAAGGACATACCCACGCGGAGGGCTGCTATACGTCGGTGCGGGGCGATCTGGTCTGCGGGGAGCATGTCCATACGGATGCCTGCTACACAGAGACCGCCGTGCTTGCCTGCGGCCTGGAAGAATCCGAGGAACACCAGCATGACGGGAACTGCTATGAGACGTCCCGGGAACTGACCTGCGGCATCGACAGCGACCATAGTCATACCGATGCCTGCTATGAATGGGAGCAGGTTCTGAGCTGCGACCTGCCCACGGAGCCGGCGGAAGATGCTCAGCCGGTGCTGGTCTGCACGAAACCGGAGATCGTCCTCCACCGTCACACGCCCGACTGCTTTGACGCTGACGGCAATCTGATATGCGGACAGACCCAGATTCTGGAGCATCGGCACTCCGACGCCTGCTTTGAGACGGTGGCGGAGCCGGTGGACACCGGGACGCTGACCTGCACCGATACGGCGCACGTGCATACCGCCCGGTGCTACGGCACCTGGGAGCTGGTCTGCGGACAGGAAGAACACACCCACAGCGAGGCTTGCAAGCAGGAAGAAACGGTATTCTGCGGCAAGGACGCCCATACCCACGGGGAAGCCTGTCGGAATGAAAACGGGGAGCTGGTCTGCGGGACGGAGGAGCACACCCACAGTCTTGCCTGTTATGCAGACTCCGGCGCGGACGTGGAGACGGCGGAGCTATGGGAGCAGACCTTCGCGGGGGTGACGCTGACCGGGAATTGGCGGCAGGATACCCTTGCCATCGCCGAAACCCAGCTGGGCTATGCCGAGAGTACGAAAAACTACGTTGTCGCGGAGGACGGCGAAACGGTTAAGGGCTACACCCGCTATGGCGCGTGGTGCGAGGAGCCTTACGGCGACTGGAACGTCATGTTCCTGACCTTCTGCCTGCATTACGCCGGGGTGGAGGGCGTCGACAGAGACTGCGGCGGCTGGGTCACGTCCTGGGCGGACGCCTTTGAACCGGCACAGTCCCACACCCCGGCGGTTGGAGATCTGGTGCTCTTTGACCGGGACGGGGACGGCACGGCCGACCGGGCGGGTCTGGTGGCGCAGATCACGGATTCCGGCTTCGCCGCCATGGAAGGCGACGCGGAGGACGCGGTGCGTCTGCTGACCTATAGGGCGGACGACCCCGGGATTCTGGGCTATATCAACCTGCCGGAGGGGCCGAAGGAATTTACCCTGACGGCGCAGACCGAAAACGGCATCACCGTGACCATCACCGGCGAGAGTGCCTCCCTGCCCTATCCAGCAAGGGAAATCACGGTAACGGTGACCGAGGTGACGGACGGGGAGCGTCAGGCGATTCGCGATCAGATTCTGGGAGAAGAACAGGCCGAACCGGAGCGGAGCTACCTGCTGGACATCACCCTGTGGCACGGAGAGGATGAGATCGAGCCAACCGGCTCCGTGACCGTGACCTTCAGCGGCATTGACACGGAGGGGCTTTACCCCAAGGTCTACCACATTGATACGAATGCCCAGACCGCCACGGACATGGAAGCGAAAACCGGAGAGAACGGCGACGTGACGGTAGACACGGATCACTTCTCTCTCTATGATTTACGGCTTCTGACCTTCCAAGATCTGTCCGGCTATGTCGGGGACGCATTCTCCGAGGGCGGCAACTTTAAGCTGACCGGCGATGCCTGGACGGCGGATGGGGCTAATAGCCCGATTTTGAGCATTACGCAGAACACTACCATCGATTTGAACGGGCATACCCTGACGATCAGCAAGGCCAATCAGTACTTTGATGTGCACGACGGTGCGAAGCTCACCATTATGGACTCGCAAGCACCTTCGGAGACTGTGACCACGGGCGGCGGCAGCCTTTACGGCAATAAGGCGACACTGGAAAATGATACCCTGACGTATTACATCACAGAATCCACGGCCAATGGCACCGGCACCACGGAAACACTGGTAAAGCATACCGTCCCCCTCACCGGCGCAGGAAAGATTCTGGGTCAGGCGGCTTCTGAACAGGTGATTCTGGTCAAGGGTGCATTGGAACTACAGAGCGGTGTACTCCAAAACACCGGCGGCAAACATATATTCACCGTGGACCGCGGAACGCTGGACATAAATGGCGGCTATATTGTGGGCGGCGGCAGTGACGGCACGCCCGGCGGCGGTATTTACGTTGACAACGGAACGGTGAATATCCAGGGCGGTGTCATTGCGGCCAACCGCGGCAATTCAGGCGGCGGTATCTTCTTTCAAAACGGAACGCTGAACATCTCCGGCGGCGCGGTGGCGGGCAACGAGGTCATCAACGGACATTCGGACAACGGCGGCGGCATCTACGTCAACAGCGGAACGCTGAACCTGTCCGGCGGCTATGTGACCAACAACTATAAAGAATGCGGCTGCAACGACTGCCGGAACGATGTCAACAACACCCACGGCGGCGGCGGCATCGCTCTGGCGAACAGTTCCGTTATGAACATGACCGGCGGCTATGTCACCGGCAACTATTCCGGTCTGGCAGGCGGCGGCATTTACGCGGGCTTCTTTGGCCACAATGTCGGCTTTACCATGAGCGGCGGAACCATTGCCGGCAACTGCGCCGAACTGGGCGAGGGCGGCGGTCTTCGTATCGCCGGCGGTACCAACGGCGTGATTCAGGCAACGAACAAGGTATACATTACCAATAACATAACGAATTCCAACAATGACTGGGGCGGCGGCGGCATTTTCGTTCAGGAAAAAGGCAACCTGTCGATCGTCAACTCCCTGATCACAAACAACAGTGCGGGCGGCTTTGGCGGCGGCGTGGGCGCCTGTCCTACGGGTGAAACCCTGATCGTCAATAAAGACGGTGCGGCTATTTATGGGAACGAGGCTTCCGGCACAAATATGTCCGGCGGCGGCAACAACAAAACCTATGATTCCACTTTGGCGCTAAATAGCACAGTTTTTATGAGCAAGGGCTATGCGGATTACTTCTGTGTCCGCAAAAAAGAGGGTGCAAACGCCCCTATTTCTCTTGTTACCGGCCTGATGGCTGGCGGCGGGGCAGCGAACTGGAAAGGAAGCTGTGACGAACAGCCTGTTACCATCGGCAAGACCGGCTATGTAGCTGCAAAGTATCTGTTCGGATTAAATGCAAGGCCTGATGACACCGCCAAGAGCCAGGCAGTCAGTGCCGCGAAGGTCATTATCACCGGCAACCATTCCAATATCCATGGCGGCGGTATTATGACCAACGGCGGCCTGATTCTGGGTGACCCGGGTGGAAAGGTTGTAACGGCCACGCCGGAACTGGACATTATCGGTACCAAGGCTCTGCTCAAGGACGGCGTAGCGCAGGATAGCGGACGGGACTTTACATTCCAGCTGACGGACGAAACTGGAAAGGTTCTCGGAACGGCAAAATCCGATGCTGCTACCGGGCAATTTACGATTTCGCCCGACGAGCAGTATTCCGAGGCCGAAACCCGTACCTACACGCTCAGCGAGGTCAAGGGCGATCGAGCCGGTGTCACCTATGATACGAATGTACATACGATTCAGGTGACAGTTTCGGAGAAAACCGTTTCCCTTTTGGGTGTGACGTTCAAAAGCTACTATGTGTCCTCCGTTACGTTGGACGGCAGTGAAAGCGGCGGTTCCTCCGGCTCTGGCTCCGGAACGGGTTCCGAGACGGGGACGTTCAGGGTTCACTTTAAGAACACGCAAGGCTGGGAGCACGTGTACATGCACGTATGGGCCGATTCGAGTAATCCGCTTACAAGTTGGCCGGGAATGCAGATGACACAGGGTTCGGACGGTTATTATGTTGCAGAGCTAAGTGTTTCCGGAACGGGTACCTACAATTATGTTTTCAACAATGGTTCTGGTAAGCAAACAAAGGACATTACAAATGTCCCCTATGCACCGGGCAAAGAGGTGCGGTTCGACTATGAAACCGTAATAGAAAACACCGCCACCGGCTCTTCGGGGTCGGGCGATGCGGTTGGGCATGGGAGCAATTCGGACGGGTCTTACACCCTGACCATCCCGGGAGACGCCTTTACCAACACCATGACGACCCAGCTGAATCTGAAAATCACGAAGACGGATAGCGTGGACGCTTCGAAGCTGCTGGAAGGCGCAAAATTCACCCTGAAAGAACAGGGGACAGAGAACTCTATGGAGGTCACCACCGATAAAGACGGCACCGCGCTCTTTGAAGGCATCCGGCGCAATACCACCTACGATCTGCGTGAGACACAGGCGCCGTCAAATTACATGACGGCAGGCCCCTGGATTCTGGAGGTCGGGAGCGACGGCGCGACGCTTTACCCGGCCACGGAGAACCCGGACGGAACGTTGGAAAAGGCCAGCGACACCGACACCGGAACGGCTTTGACCGTTACCACCGGCACCGACTCCAAGGTGTTGGAGCTTCCCATTCAGGACACCCTTTGGGGCTACAAGCTTCCCGACACCGGCGGAGCCGGAACAACCTCTTATACCGCAGGCGGCCTGGCGCTGATCTTCGGCGCGGCGACCCTGTTGTATAGCCATTGCAGGCGTCGAAAGGAGGATGAGGCATCTTCCTGACACGCGGAAAGCCACCATTCCAATTCAAAATTACGATGAAAGAAGGAGCACAAAAAATGAAATACGCCAGGAAACTCGCCAGTCTCCTGCTGGCACTGGTCATGGTCTTCGCCCTGGCCACCACAGCCTTTGCCCAAGATGTAACGGTTACGGGTGGCACAGGCTCCATTACCATTTCCAACGCCGCAAAGGGCGAAACTTACACCATCTACAAACTGTTTGACGCGACCGTGAACGCGGACGGCAGCAGTATCGCTTACACCGGCACAATTCCCGAAAGCCTCAAGGCCTATTTCACTGCGGATAGTAATAACTATATCAGCGCTACTGCGGCGGCCAAAAATGGGGAGAATATGAGTGATGGGCTGAAAACTGCCCTGAAAGCTTGGACGGCAACTGCAAAATCCACTGCAAAGATCGAAAGTGACGGCTCAGCCCTGACCTTTAACGGACTGGCTTATGGCTATTATGTTGTGACTACTTCTCAGGGTGACCAGCTTATCAGCGTTGATTCAACAATGCCAGATGTTACCATTGTTGACAAGAATAGTTCTACACCTAGAGACTTGACTAAAACTGCCTCTAGTAAGGATGTCTCCATTGGCGACACGGTCACCTATACCGTTAGTTTCAAGACCTCCAATTATTATGGCGCTGGTGAGGCTGCAAAGGAAATCGTTTCCTATACCATCGAGGATACCCTGCCCGAGTTCCTGTCCAATGTGACTGTCACCAGCATCATTGTAGACAATGATGGCAACAACGCAACCGCCGGTGACCAGGCTAATGTCACTGACCAGTTTGCTAATAAGAAGATCGTCATTGACTGGTATGACGAGGTCAATAACCAGTTCCTGTATGACAATGGTGCTACCGTCACCATCACCTACACCGCTGTTGTAACTGACAAGGCCGCCATTGATGGCAATGGCAACACCAACAAGGTCACTGTAACGTGGACGACTAAGGGCGGCGATGAGCCTGGTCCCGACAAGGTAGAAACTGATGAAACCATCTTCACCTATGCCATTGCGTTGAAGAAGGTCAACAATAAGGGCGTTGCCCTGCCCGGCGCTGTGTTCGAGTTCCCGTTCTATGTGAAGTCTACTGCTGACGCCAACGGCGCTTACATCTATGCTGGTACCACCGCTGGCGCAGGTCTTACGAACCAGATCACCACACCTGACAGCGGCGTGATCGTTGTGAAGGGTGTTAAAACCGGTGACTATACAATTACGGAGTTCAAAGCTCCTGACGGCTATAACAAGCTGACTGCCCCTGTCACTGTCCAAGCTGTCAAGACCGGTGAAACCAGCACGCATACCACCGTGTATCTGGACGAAAACGGCAAAGTCGTTGATAAGACTGATAAAGTAACTGAGGTTAAGGTCGATATTGATACCATCGCCGCAACCGCCGTTGTTGTTGTCAACAAGGCCGGTACCGAGCTGCCCTCCACCGGTGGTATGGGTACTACCGTCTTCTATGTACTGGGCGCTGTCCTGGTGCTGGGCGCGGTCGTTCTGCTGGTCACCAAGAAGCGCATGAGCGATGCCAATCGTTAATTCCTGAGGATTCACATCCCCTGATTCCGCTTTCTATACCTAAGTTCTGTGCCGGGGAGCGCCCCTCCCCGGCACACAGCCACAAGGAGAACCCTGTATGCGAAAACATCTATCCACCATTGTTCTGGTGATCCTATTGCTCATAGGGCTGTCCCTGTTGCTGTACCCCACCGTCAGCGACTACTGGAACTCCTTCCACCAGACCCGCGCCATCGCCACCTACGCCGAAAACGTGGCCGCTCTCGACAACGCCAGCTATGACGCCATCTGGGACGCCGCCCGGCAGTATAACCGGAACCTGTGTAGTCGCAGCAACAGCTTCCTCCTCTCCGAGGAGCAGAAGGCCGAATACGAAAGCCTGCTGGACATATCCGGTCAGGGGGTCATGGGCTATATCGAGATTCCCGAAATTGACGTGAGCCTGCCCATCTACCACGGCACGGAGGATCCCGTCCTGCAGGTGGCCGTGGGCCATCTGGAATGGACCAGCCTGCCGGTAGGCGGGGAGAGCACCCACTGCGTCCTCTCCGGTCACCGGGGTCTGCCCAGCGCCAAGCTGTTCACCGACCTGGACAAGCTCCGGGAGGGGGATACCTTCCTCCTGCGGGTGCTGGATGAGATTCTGACCTATGAGGTGGATCAAATCCTCATCGTGGAGCCGCAGGATACCGCCGCGCTGGAAATCGCGGAGGGGGAGGACTACTGCACCCTGGTGACCTGCACCCCCTACGGCATCAATACCCACCGGCTGCTGGTTCGCGGACACCGCATCGACAATATCGAGGAAGTCAAAACCGTGCGGGTCACCGCCGACGCCGTCCAGATCGAGCCAATGCTGGTGGCGCCCGTCGTGGCGATCCCCATGCTGCTGATTCTGTTGATCCTTCTGCTGCTGCCCAGGCGCAGAAAGAAATAGGAGGTTTTTTCATGAGAAAGCATGTTATTTCCGGCCTGCTGGCGCTGCTTTTCCTGCTTGCTCTGCCCCTGTCCGCCGCCGCCCACGCGGTTCCGGATGAGAGCCGGAACGGCCATTGCAGCATCACCGTCTCCATGGCCTACAAGGGAAAAGCCGTCCGCGGCGGCACGCTTGCCCTGTACAAGGTGGGCGACGTGGCGGAGGACGACGGCAACTACAGCTTCGTCCCCGTGGAAGAAATTCAGGCGGACATTCCCGAATTCGGCGACATCGAGTCCCCGGATCTGGCGGGGCGGCTGGCGGAGCTGAAAGGGAAGCTGACTCCCGTCACCTCCGATCCCGTGACCGTCGATAGAGACGGCAACGCGACCTTTTCCGACCTGACCTTCGGTCTGTATCTGGTGGTGCAGAAAACCGCCGCTCCCGGCTACGGGAAAACCGCTCCCTTCCTGGTGAGCGTGCCTTACCTCTACCGGGACGAATACCAATACGACGTGACCAGCCAGCCCAAGACCGATCTGGAACGGGAGGTCAAGCCCACCGCGCCTCCCTCCCCCGGCGGCGGGAAGAAGCTTCCCCAGACCGGGCAGCTGTGGTGGCCGGTGCCGGTGCTGGCCTGTGCGGGGCTTGGCTGCATCGCCGTGGGTCTGTTCCGCCGCCGGGAGGCCAGGGATGAAGGCTAACCGGGGAACCGTCTGGATCAATGCGGGGCTGCTGCTGATTGCGGCGGCCCTGTTCCTTTCGGCTTACAATGAACGGGAGTCCCACGAAGCCCGGGACTCCGCCCGGCAGGTCATTGGCCAGCTGTGCGACGCGCTCCCCACGGAAGCGGGCGATGACGAAGCCGAACCCACGACCCTTCCGGAATCCCTGCCGGATGTCCAGCGGGAGATGCCGGTGAAGACCATCAACGGCCGGGACTACATCGGCGTGCTGAGCATTCCGTCGCTGGAGCTGGAGCTGCCGGTGATCAGCCAGTGGGACTATCCCGCATTGAAGGTTGCCCCCTGCCGGTATTCAGGCTCCTTGTATCAGGACAACCTGATCATCTGCGCCCACAACTATGCGTCCCATTTCGGAAAGCTGAAGGAGCTCCAACCCGGGGACACCGTCCTGTTTACGGATATGGATGAGCATGTGGTGACCTTCCAGGTGGTGGAGCGGGAGACGCTGAACCCCATGGACACGGAGGGGATGGAAGCAGGGGACTGGGATCTGACACTGTTTACCTGCACCATCGGCGGACAGACCCGTGTGACGATCCGGCTTGAACGGGTGGAAGTATTCCGGAATCCCGAACAGGAAGACGCCGTCCAATCCGAAAAATAAACGCACAATCCGGCAAGAGACGGAGGTAGGAACCGTGAAAAGGGTGTTTGCATGGCTGACCGTCTGCCTGCTGGCCGGGTGCCTGGCCGGATGCGGCGGGGAGAAGCGGGTCGTCACTTCGGACACGCTGTATGTTCCGAGGATTGAGGACATGACCGAAGCCTTTATTCTGGGCATGGACGCCTCCATCGTGCCGTCGCTGGAGGCGGGCGGCGTCCGGTACTATGATTTTGACGGTAAGGAGAAGGACGTTTTTGAGATCCTTTCCGAAAACGGGATCAACTACATCCGGGTTCGGGTGTGGGTGGATCCTTACGACGGCTCCGGCCGGGGCTACGGCGGTGGAAACTGCGACATCGGCACCGCCCTCGCCATCGGCAAGCGAGCCACCCGGTACGGCATGAAGCTTCTTGTCGATTTCCACTATTCCGATTTCTGGGCCGATCCCGGTAAGCAGATGGTTCCCAAAGCGTGGGTCGGTATGGAAATCGACGAAAAGGCCGATGCCCTGAACCGCTACACCACGGACTGCCTTCAGCAGCTGAAGGACGCCAAGGTGGACGTAGGCATGGTGCAGCTGGGCAATGAGACCAACGGCAGTCTCTGCGGGGAAACCACCTGGGGGAACATCTGCTATCTGATGGAGGCCGGCTCCCGAGCCGTCCGGGCAATTTTCCCGGAGGCACTGGTGGCCGTTCACTTCACGAATCCGGAGAACGCCGACGCCATGCGCTTCTACGCGAAAACGCTGGACGATTTCCGACTGGATTACGATGTATTCGCCACCTCCTACTACCCTTACTGGCATGGGACGCTGGAGAATCTCGCCGCCGTGCTCTCTCAGATTGCCGAAGCCTACGGCAAGAAGGTCATGGTAGCGGAAACCTCCTACGCCTACACCCCGGAGGATACGGATTTCTTCGGCAATACCATCGGCGAGGGCGGCAGCTATGCCAAACCCTATCCCCTTACCGTACAGGGACAGGCCGATGCCGTGGCGGACGTTGTCCGTACAATGGCGGAGGACACGACAAACGGCATCGGTGTCTTCTACTGGGAGGGCGCATGGATCAGCGCCGGAGGCGGCAGCCGGACGGAAAACAGCCGGAAATGGGAGCAGTACGGCTCCGGCTGGGCCAGCTCCTACGCCGCCTCCTACGACCCGGAGGACGCGGGCAAATACTACGGCGGCAGCGCCGTGGACAATCAGGCGTTTTTTGACAGCACGGGGCGCGCGCTGGAATCCCTGAAGGTATTCTCCCTCCTCCGGACGGGAACCCACTGATACTAGTTTTCAATAAAACGGTTAAAAACCGTTTTATTCGGCTGCTGTTT
>OLYB01002724.1_pt1 | contig 11661 bp, 9 predicted proteins | sample 1674481 | NCBI WGS metagenome assembly OLYB01 (sample SAMEA103958167, study PRJEB25191) | human gut metagenome
CCCAGAGTTCGAGCGCGGCCTCGCCCTCGACGAGTTCGGACATGAAGCCCGTGTCGGCGATCGCGAAGCAGCGGTGTGTGAGGAAGGCTTCGCGCATGCCGGCGGCGTCGGGCGTGAGGCCGAACGTCTCGAGGCAGGTGCGGGTGACGTGGTCGATGATCTGGCCGTCCTCGTCGCAGTCAAGCACGGTGCCGTTGTTGGGGCTCACGTAGGCTTCGCACCAGAGGTTCGGGTTGGCGCGCAGCATCTCGATGGCTTCCTTCGACTCTTCGTCGACGGGATTGACGCGGCCGCGGCAGTAAGCGTTGATGTGGGCGAGGTGCAGGCGCTGGCCCTTGGCGGCCTCGATGACCTCGCGCATGCCGAGGATGTTGGAGCCCGCAGTGTGAGAACCGGCGTGCCAGGCGACGTAGGCGTTCATGTCGTTGGCGGTCTTGACGAGTTCGCGGCTCGTTTCAAGCGGCAGCGGCCAGTGGCCGCCCATGATCTTGACGCCGACGGCGCCCTTTTCGAGGCTTTCACGGACAAACTTCTCGAGCTGCTCGCGCGTGGGCGTCATCGTGCCGCAGTGCTTCATGGGCGAGAAGCCTTCGAGCATCGCGACGTTGATGCCTGCGCCGCAGGTCTTGGACGTCTTTGCTGAGTATTCTGCGGTTTTCTCTGTGGAGTTTCATTTCTCGGCTGAAGCGTTTTTTTCACACTGCCCGAAGCTCTCTGACTTTTTACACGGTCAAGCTCTTTTGAAGCCTGAGCCAGAGGTATCTCGCTCTTATTCTGTTTTTTTCTGAAAAAACGTTTTTGTGTAGGATTTTTTACTGTGTTGTTCTTTCCGTTCATAAAATAATGTACTTTGCCCTGCTGTACTCCGCTTTTAAGCCTTCAAAGGCACAAAATGCCGCAAAAAAGCAGCACAAACATACGGCAGGAGCAATTATCTCCTTCCTGCTGCATTTTATCATGCTCAAATAATATTCGATTTTTCCGTTTAGATTCAATATACCGCTGCGTTTGGGCTTTATTATCATGTGCTGTCAAAAACGCTTAAAGCCTCAAAGAAAGACAAAATGTTGTGATGAACGCAGTTTAAATACAGCGGCATGAGCCGCCTTTGTCCGAACAAAAATATCTGATTATATTGTACTCCATTTTCGCCTCAATGTCAATAGCAATTTATTACATTTATCTAAATATGCCTTTTATCCTGCTTGTTATATCCTCGCAAAAGGCAGCCGCCTGCTCGCAGCTCACACTTTCTGCAAACACTGTTATACCTTTTTTATCCCTCAGCGGTCTGATAACTGCGTGGGTCTTGCCCCTTGTTATCTCTCCCTCTGCCGAACAGCCAAGCTCTGAAAATATCTTTTCCTTGTTTTCACGGCTCATTGTTATGCCCACAAATCGGCTTGAAGTGTATGCGTCAGGCACATCACAGAGAGCTTTTTGCAGCGTTATCCCCTGCTCTGACAGATAAGACGTCACCGCTGACGCAAGGTAAAGTCCGTCATAGGCAAACATATTATGGGTCGAAACGGCAACGTCCTTTGCTATGTCAGCATTGTTTTCGTATCGGTAAAGCCTGCCACAGTGGTCTTCAGCAGCGGCATCGGCAATAGAGGGGAAATTCTCAGGCAATGCCACCGCAAGCCCCTTTTCAAAGCACACCCCTGCATACATTGCCACCAGCTTTTCCCACATGACATAGCTTGTTTTCTCACTGTAAGCTGATACTTTTGTGCCGTCTGCGGAAAGATTGAATATTATACGCTCTCCGTCTATATCGTTCCTGCCGTGAAAGAGTCTGTCGGCAAGGGTCGCCTTTTTAACATCATATGTGCGGATATCCACATTTACGCCTTTAAATCGGTCAGGGAGTATTTTTTCAAGCTCTGCGACGTATATCTCCCTCACCGCTGAAAAATCTGTCACACAACCCGTCTGAGAAAGCCCCACACTGCGATAAGCTCTGTCGTCAGCTATGCTTCCAATGCGGTCAAGAAGCTTTTCATCAGGCAACATTCCACCAGCCGAAATAAGCCTTGCATGACCTGAAATGTTTGCGCCTATGAGTATGCCAAACTCTCCGCCAAATCTGTTCACAGCATAAGAAAGCTCTGAAATGCCTGCTCTGCCTATACTGTACACGTTCACTCCAGCCTGACATATGCCGCAGTCAAGGGCTTGTTTGAGCAAAAGGCTTTCGTCAGAGCCATAGGCTGTCACTATACTTCCGCCTTTTTTTGCAGCGCTTGCGGCACAAAGTCCAAAAAGCATAGCCTTTTGCGCTGTGGTTTCACCGCCCCACAAACTGCACTCGCCGTTTTCGTCTATGACAAGTCGGCTGTCAGATGATCTTTTCACGTTTTCATAAAGCCTTGCGCCCTTTTCAACATTTTTTCCAGACCATATGCCCACGCCTTTTTCAATGACGGCTTCGCTTGCGATATGAGCCTTTTCGCCTATGACGGAATATTCACCGCACTTCACACCGCTGTCAAGGACAGCACCACGGCATACCACTGCACTGTTTATATCACAGCGTTCAGATACCACCGAGCCTATGCCAACATATCCGTTCACCTTGCCGCCCTTTACAACAGCGTTATTGTCTATGACGCTTCCGCTTTCTATGACCGACCCTGACATGACAGAAACGTTCTCTCCTATATAAACAGGCTCACCTATTGCCGCACCGCTGAAATTATTTTCCGTCAGCCTTTGTGACATATTTTCGTTGTAAAGCATATGCCTTTGACAATCAAGAAAAGCCTCAGGCGTGGTTATCCTTTTATAATAGCCTTTTCCGTCAAGCAGGACAGCTTCGCCACTTTTCACAGCTTCGTGGATAATATCCTCCGTCATATCCGTAGGCTTTTCAGGATTAAGACTTTCAAAAAGCTCTCTTTTCACTATATATATGCCAGCAGGTTTGTTTTCAGTATCATAAGTCAGAGCCGTACAAAAGGTATCGTGGCTCAAATGAACTTTTATAATCTCATCAAGAGGGTGAGTGCAGATACAGTTACATTCCACGGCAAGAATTTCTGTTTCATCGCACATTGCTGTTCTAACAGCCTGCACAGTGCTTTTGCCTGCGGTGTTTATCATATGGAGCTTTATCTTACCTGAGTATTTTTCATCAAGAAGCCTTTCTACCTGTTCAGAGCCATAGCCCACCGCAAGGACAGCTTCTTCAAAGCCTGCTTTCTCCAGCATTTCAAGAGTAAAAAGCAAAATTTCTTTTCCGCATAATCTCAGAAGAGCCGCAGGTCGTCTGTCTGTCATGGGCATCAATCTTTCTCCACGTCCTCCGCATAAAACAACAGCTTTCATATATGTTCCTCCGTTCATAATATTTGATTTAATGTATTATTGGAAAACATACCCACTGTTATTCATGTGAAAAAAATTTGCCGCCGCCCTTTTCAAGATAGAAAAAATATGCTATAATGTAGGGTACGGCATAAAAGAAATTTTACGGAGGTGTATATAATGGAGCAGTTTACGGCTCTTAAAAGAAAAGCACTTGAAAAATATTTTTCACGAATGAACGACCAACAGCGCAAGGCTGTGTTCAAAATAAAGGGTCCTCTCCTTATACTGGCAGGAGCAGGAAGCGGCAAGACCACTGTTTTGGTAAACCGCATCGCAAACATGATATACTTCGGCAACGCATACAACACAGAGCAGACCTACGGCACGCCCTCTGAGCAGGACATACAGTTTCTCAAAGACTACATTGATGGCAAGACAAATGACGCTTCTACCCTCGCAGACATTGTGGCATATGACTGCATAAAGCCGTGGAGCATACTTGCTATAACGTTCACAAACAAGGCGGCAGGCGAGCTTAAAGAACGTCTTGCAGGAATGTTGGGAGAGGCAGGTCAAGGCATAACAGCGGCGACTTTCCACTCAGCCTGCGCAAGGATACTCAGGCGTGAATGTGACAAGCTTGGATTTTCAAGCAGTTTCACCATATATGATTCAGACGATTCTCAGAGAACTGTAAAAAGCATATTGAGAGAGCTTGGCATATCCGAGAAGATGTTTCCACCGAGAACGATACTCAGCGAGATATCCCACGCTAAAGACCTGCTCCAAGAGCCTGATGAATATATCGCCTCAGCCGCAGGAGATTATCGTAATCTGACCATAGGCAAGGTATACAAGCACTATCAGAAGAAGCTCAAAGCCGCAAACGCTATGGACTTCGACGACATGATCTGCCACACAGTCAAGCTTTTTGAGCAGTTTCCTGACGTCCTCGACCACTATCAGAACTTGTATAAATATATAATGGTAGACGAGTATCAGGACACCAACAAGGCTCAGTTCAGACTGGTATCGCTGCTGTCCCAGAAATTCCACAATCTATGCGTTGTAGGTGATGACGACCAGAGTATCTATAAGTTCCGTGGTGCGACTATTGAGAACATCCTCAACTTCGAGGAGCAGTTCGACTGCAATGCTGACACTGATGTTATAAAGCTTGAACAGAATTACCGCTCGACCCAGAACATTCTTAACTGCGCAAATCAGCTTATAAGCAACAATCAGGGCAGAAAGGGCAAAAATCTGTGGACAGCTTCGGGTGACGGTGAAAAGGTCACAGTCTACAAGGCTTCAAGCGAGCGCAGTGAAGCAAAATTCGTGGCTGACACTATTTTAGAGGACATAAACAAGGGCAGAAAATACAATGACCATGCTATACTCTACCGAATGAACGCACAATCAAACGCTTTGGAGCAGACGTTCATACAAAGTGGAATACCATATAAAATAATAGGCGGTCTGAAATTCTATGACAGAAAGGAAATAAAGGATATACTTGCTTATCTTTCTGTTATAAACAACCATTTTGACTTTCTCCGTCTGAGAAGAATAATCAACGAGCCGAAACGTGGTATCGGCGAAGCCACTGTAAACGCACTTGAACAGATAACCTCAGACCTTGGGGATTCACCTATACACATCATGCAGGAAGCCGATATGCTTGCACCCCTTGTGAAGCGTTCAAAACAGCTTATGCCTGTTGGCGATATGCTCTCAGAGCTTACTGAGCTTTCTGACACTCTGCCACTTGCGGAGCTTTTGGACAAACTTCTTGATATGACAGGCTACAAGCGTCATCTTGAAATGCAGGGTGACGAGGGTCTTACACGTCTTGAAAACATCAACGAGCTTAAATCCACCATGTCAAGCTACGAAGAAAATGCTGACGAGCCGTCGCTGTCGGGATTTTTGGAGGAAATATCACTTTACACTGACGTTGACAATCTCGACTCTGATGCTGACTATGTTGTGCTTATGACAATGCACTCTGCAAAGGGACTTGAGTTCCCCATAGTTTTCGTGGTAGGCATGGAGGACAACATCTTCCCGTCATCAAGAAGTCTTGAATCGGAGGCTGACACGGAAGAGGAACGCAGACTTGCCTATGTTGCGGTGACACGAGCAAAGGAAAAGCTTTATCTTACCCACGCAGAGGAACGTATGCTTTACGGTCGCACTGACAGGAACAGGATATCACGCTTTATAAAAGAGCTTCCTGCCGATTGCATAGAAAAGCAAGCCGAGGAAACAAAGGCTTCACCTTATCTCAACGGCTATGAAAAGCCTCACAGCATGAGTCTGCAACAGCAATTGGCTCAGCGAAAGGCTGATAAGAGCAATTTTTCTGTTAATACTGAAACTTTCGCACCAGGCGACAGAGTTTTGCACAAGATATTCGGTGAAGGCACTGTTTTAAGTTCAAAACCTATGGCTAACGATACTCTTGTCGAGATAGCATTCGATAATCGTGGCACAAAGAAGATAATGGCAAATTACACGAAGATAAAAAAGATATAAGGATATAAGATAGAAAAATCCGCAGGGCGAAACAAAACGCTCTGCGGATCTTTTTGCAATATAAAAGCCGTACACCAAAAAATGTACGGCATATTTTATGTATCAGATAACATCGTCTTCCTGATTAGGAATGTTAAGCTGTTTCTTTGGAACACGCTTGATAGGATCATAGACCCACTTCTTACAGCTATAATCAGCGTCTACCAGACCCTGCTTCTCACAAAGGACCTTATTTCCTTCTCTTGATCTGTTGCCGAAAAGGCAGTAAGAACATGACGGTGAAATTCTGTTACCAAAATAGCTCTTCTTTGCCATGATTTATACAACTCCTTTAAGATAAGTTAATCTTTTTTCATTTGTTATTAATTATATCATACTGTTTTAGAAAATGCTAGTCTTTTCTTCAAAGTTAGTAATAAAATCATCATAATCAAGCAAAACGAGGGAACAAAATTGTTCACTTTGACGAATTTAACATTATTTGTAACAGAAGTCAAAACTGAATCAGGAATAAAGAAAGGATAGATAAAACGGCATATGACAGCAGACAAAAAGGCTGATGTCAAACGTGAGATAAAAAACGGCACAAGGGAGAAATCCACGCCAAGTGCAGATATTTGTATAATCACACACAGACCACCGAAGGAGCAGACAGCGGCTATAAATGGCAGAAGATAGAAGGGACTTCCCGAAAGCTCAGTGAGAGAAGTTATTTCAAGACAGCTTTTAACAAGCACAAGTCCGTTTTCTGACAGTGAAAACGCATCTTTCAGAAAGCTGAACGCTCCGCAGTATTCAAGAGAGGACATAAACGCTCCGAAAAAGACTATCATAACGCAGATAACAAAAAGCGACTTTCCTGCTGAGATAACGCTGTCGGTGAACATTCTGCCGTCAAGTCTGAAAGTCGGCTTTGATGTTTTCTTATCCTCATTTATAGCTCTGCCGAGAACAAATGCAGTGAGAAAATTTGCCTCTAGTATGGATACGAACACTGCAATGCCTGCTCCTGTACAACCAAACACTGCAAGACCCACTGTACCAGAATAAAAAGCAGGTCCTCCACAGCAGCAAAAGCAGGACATTATCTTTGCAGTACGCTGGGATATTATCTTTCTCTGACACAGATCCGAAAGAAGCTTTACTCCCACAGGATAGCCTGCGGTATTGCCAAGAAGAAATACAAAGAAAAGCTGAGGCGGTATGCCAATTATAAATCTCGATATAGGATAAAAAGGCATTGAAACGCAGTAGTAAAGCCCACTTGAAACAAGTATCTGCGACAGCGCCATAAAAACAAACAGCGACGGGATTATGATATTCATACAGCGGTCAACTGCTTCGGAGATACCAAGCTTTACGCTCTCGCCCCCTGATATGGTGATAATGCAGAACCATATGACCACCCCTGCAAGTATGTATACGCAAAGCTCCTTTGCAAGTCTTTTCAACATTTTTATTACCTCCCTACTTTTACTTTTTAAGTATATGTCAGTCTGTCTAATAATATAATTAAGCATAAGACAATGAACGGAGGACGAAAAATGAAGAAGATACCATTTTTAAGCTTTTTCGGCATGACAAAAGAATTGACCGCACTAAGCTCATATATAAGCATAACTGACGACAGAGCCGCCGTTATCGAAAACTGCAAGCAGATAGTTGAGTGCAGTGAGATAATGGCAAAGGTGCTGACAGGCTCTTTTGAGATAGAGATATGGGGCAGCGGACTAACAATGTCAAATTTCTGCTCCGACAGCGTGGAGATAAGAGGAAAAATAGAGTCGGTCAAGCTTGTGTCAAGAAGTATCAGGGAGAGAGGATAATGATTTTCGGTTATATAGATTATGTTATCACAGGGGATAGCTTCACCAGGTTTTTCCACAGGATAATGTCAAAAAAGCTTCCCGTTAGCAAAATGTGTGAAAAGAACGGAAAGCTCACTTTGCGTATGCCTGCGGAACACTGTAAGGCACTTGAAAGACTATGCGATGAACTTGGGCTTGAATACACCGCCGCAAAACGTCACGGAAGCTTTGTTCTTGCAAAACGTTTTTTCGGAAGAGGAGGACTTGTCATAGGCACTGCGGCTGTCATGCTTTCGTGCTTCTATCTATCAAACGTGGTGGTGAGGTTTGACATACTCAGTGATGATGAAAATATCAGAAAAGGCGTTATGTCGGTGCTTAAAGAGGAGGGCGTTGAAACCGGAACTTATATCCCAAGCATTGATCTCATAGTCACAGAACGTGCGTTAAAGCAAAAAGTGGAGGGCATATCATGGGCAGGCATAACACGCAAGGGTGACACGCTGATAATCGACGTTATCGAAACTGAGGGTGACACAAAGCGTGAGTCAAACCGCTATCCTTCAAATCTTGTTGCCTGCGAAAACGGAGTTATCGAAAAAATCGAGGTTTATGACGGACAGCTAAAGATACCCGTGGGAAGCGGTGTGACAAAGGGCGATATCGTTGTAGGCGGTGAGATCATCACATCAAAATCAAGCTGGATAGACGGCAAGGAAAACGTTGAAACAAAGACAAGCTATGCACGCTCAAAGGGTAAGATACTAGGCACTTTTGAGCGCACTGTCACATTCACACAGCCCTTTGAGGACAAGGCAGAAAAGACGACAGGCAAGAGAGATACAAAGCGTTTTTTCACTGTGTTTGACGCTGATATCCCTCTTTTTTTCTCAAAGCCTGAGGGTTACTGGAAAAATGAGCAGAGATATTCTCCTCTGTCGCTTTTCGGGCTTGAAATGCCTTTTGGCATAACCACCTGCGAACTTGAAGAATATAAATTTTCACAAGACACCCTGACAGAACAGCAGGCACTTGACGCCGTTCATGAAAAGGCGTATTTATATGAGGAAAATTTTCTCTCAGACTATGAGATTAAAGACCGGCAAGTGGAGGATAATGTGACGGAAAACGGAGTAACCGCTACTGTAACATACACCCTATATGGCGAGCTTTGCAGAGAGGTGGAATTTTTTATTAAGAAATGATCAAAAAGTGTGAAAAGGTGCATAAAAAAAGTGTTAAATCTTACTGAGATTGTTGCAATCAGAGGAAAAATGTGATATAATAGCTTTGTATAATAGGTATATCAGAACAAAAAAAGAGGAAGTTGTGCTAATGGCGGAAAAACTTATCAGCGTGGACAGAATGGAAACTGTACTCAGCCTTTTCGGCAATTATGACGAGAATGTTAATCTTATCCAAAAAGAGTATAATGTTGTGATTCTCGGCAGAGGTGACGATATCAAGATAACAGGCGATGAGGAGAACGTATTTAACGCCTCGGAAGCTATAAATAGCCTTATTGCTCTTATCAACAAGGGCGAGGCTATCACTGAGCAGACCATAAGATATGTTTTCACACTTGTGCGTGAGGGCAAGCAGTATGAGATAAAGCATATGTCTGATGACGGCGTGTGCGTAACAGTGAGCGGAAAGCTCGTCAAGCCGAAAACTCTCGGTCAGAAAAGATATGTTGAAGCAATAAGGAAAAAGACTATCGTCATGGGCATTGGTCCTGCGGGAACGGGCAAGACTTATCTTGCGGTGGCAATGGCGGTAAAGGCTTTCAAGGCGCACGAGGTGGAGAAGATAATCCTTACACGTCCTGCGGTTGAAGCAGGAGAAAAGCTGGGCTTTCTTCCGGGCGACCTGCAATGTAAGGTAGACCCATATCTCAGACCGCTTTATGACGCACTTTTTGAAATGCTCGGTCCTGACACTTTCGCTAAACAGCAGGAGCGTGGCTGTATCGAAGTCGCTCCGCTGGCATACATGAGAGGACGTACTCTTGACGATTCTTTCATTATCCTTGATGAAGCGCAGAACACCACTCACGAGCAGATGAAGATGTTCCTTACACGTCTTGGATTCAACTCAAAGATAGTCATAACAGGCGATATAACGCAGATAGACCTGCCTGACCAGAGAAAGTCAGGACTTATTCAGGCAATGAACGTACTCAAAGGAATTGACGATATATCAATAAACAGATTTACCGACAAGGACGTTGTCCGTCACAAGCTTGTGCAGGACATAATCCTTGCTTATGAAAAATATAACAAAAAAGGAATGTGAAAAAGTAATGGGCAAGGTAAAAGTAATGATAACCAACAACCAGACAGAGGTAAAGATACCTGTTGGCATAAGGCTTCTTGTAAGACGCTGTTGCCATGCTGTTTTGGAATATGAGGGCCACAATGATGATTTTGAAGTTTCTGTATCTTTTGTGAATGACGAGCAGATACATGAGCTTAACAAGGAGCATAGAAACATAGACCGCTCAACAGACGTGCTGAGCTTTCCTCTTGGCGAGAACGGTGATTTTGACATGAACCACGAAACAGGTGCTTTCCTGCTGGGAGATATAGTCATAAGCCTTGAAACGGCTTACCGTCAGGCTGAGATATATGGTCACTCTCTTGAAAGAGAGATAGGCTTTTTGACAGTACATTCAATGCTTCATCTCCTTGGCTATGACCATGAAGAAAGCAATCTTCAGGAGAGGATAATGCGTGAAAAGGAAGAAGCTATACTTGGCAATCTGGGCATATCCCGTGACGCCACTTTCTTAGGCGAGCATGAACACAGGTAAAACAGGGATAGGACGTTTCTTCAAGGGCTTTGTTTATGCCTTTGAGGGCGTTGTGAGCTGCATAAAAACAGAGCGCAATATGCGTTTTCACATTGGCGTTGCAGTGCTTGTGATACTGCTTATGCGATTTTACGGACTTAGCGCCGCCGAAACTGCCGCAGTTTATATCTGCATAGGGCTTGTTATTTCACTAGAGCTTGTGAACACGGCTGTTGAAGCCGCTGTGGATATGGCGTGTAAAGATAAAAACCCCCTTGCTAAAAAGGCTAAAGACTGTGCGGCAGGGGCTGTTCTCATTGCGGCGGTAGCTTCTGTGGCTGTGGGAATAAGGATATTCTGGGACTATTATGCTTTTATGGCTATAGCCTCTTATTTTGCAAGAAACATATGGCTAGGGATAGCTTTAGCCGCAGGTGTGATACTGTGGCTCGTATGGGTGTTCAAAACGCCTGCTGACAAAGAAAGAGAAGTCCGATATAATAAAGATAGCAACCTGTTTGTCGGGCGTTCATTACAGGAGGAATGAACACATGACAGCTAACACCTATAAACCCGAACAGATAACAGCATTATACGCCCGTTTAAGTCAAGAGGACGCATTGGACGGGGACAGCAACAGTATCGTCAATCAGAAAGCGTTATTATCCAAATACGCCGCAGACAACGGCTTTTCTAATCCGGTATTTTTTATTGATGATGGTGTTTCCGGCGTAACCTTTGACCGCCCGAATTTTAACCGCATGATAACGGAGATTGAAGCCGGAAACGTGGGAACCGTCATAGTCAAAGATATGTCCCGCTTGGGGCGTGACTATCTGAAAGTTGGCTATTATACAGAAATCTTTTTCGTAGAGCGTGATGTACGCTATATCGCTATCAATGACGGCGTGGACAGTGCAAAAGGCGATAATGATTTTACACCTTTCCGAAATCTGTTCAATGATTTTTACGCAAAGGACACAAGCAAAAAGGTACGGGCAATTAAGAAAGCGCAGGGCATGGCGGGAGAACATCTGACAAAGCCGCCTTACGGCTACAAGGTTGCTCCCGACAATAAAAAACAATGGATTGTGGACGAGGAAGCCGCCCCTGTGGTAAAACGGATTTTTGATTTATGCGTTGCCGGAAACGGACCTATGCGGATAGCGAAAACGCTTAAAGCGGATAAGATACCGACGACGCGTGCCTACT
>OLYB01002727.1_pt1 | contig 11653 bp, 5 predicted proteins | sample 1674481 | NCBI WGS metagenome assembly OLYB01 (sample SAMEA103958167, study PRJEB25191) | human gut metagenome
CTGTATTATGATATATCAAGTGATTTTTCTATCTTGTGCAACCGCATGCAATCGTTTGCACTGTTCGTTTCCCACATTTTACACTCTCTTTATACTTTACTAAGGTAATAAAGCATATTTTTGTTGCGTCATGCTTTGGGTACTTGAAAGACGTTAGAAAGCGAAAGTACGAAAATTATTTTTCGAATAATATATATAGGTAATTAATATTGTTAACTTTAATTTATTAAATGCATGAAGCAAGTTAATCTTAGAATCTGTCAAACGATTCTTACCCTAATGTTAGGGTTATTCTTGTCTGTAGGCGCTTATGCACAGAACATCACCGTGAAAGGGCATGTAAAAGATGCTTTGGGAGGAGTGATAGGCGCAAATGTAGTGGAAAAAGGAAATTCCACGAATGGTACAATCACTGACCTTGATGGTAATTTTACATTGACAGTTCCTCAAGGAGCTACGTTGGTCGTGTCTTTTATCGGATACAAGACGCAAGAAGTAGCTGCTGCTCCTTCAGTAATTATTACATTACAAGATGATGCGGAATTGTTGGGCGAGGTGGTCGTAATTGGTTACGGTACAGCCAAAAAGAATGATTTGACTGGGTCTGTTACGGCTATTAGTGCAGATAAAATGGTAAAAGGTGCTGTTACATCTGCTACTGATATGTTGGTTGGTAAAGCTGCCGGTGTAAGTGTGATTACTGACGGTGGTGCTCCGGGAGCTGGTGCTACAATTCGTGTGCGTGGCGGTTCTTCTATGTCTGCATCCAATAATCCGTTGATTGTTATTGACGGTGTGCCTGTAGATGACGGTGGTATTAATGGTATGTCAAATCCTTTGGCTACTGTCCATCCCAATGATATTGAGACTTTTACTATTTTGAAAGATGCTTCTGCAACAGCCATTTATGGTTCTCGTGCATCTAACGGTGTTATTATTATTAATACTAAAAAAGGAAAGTCTGGACGTGTACAAGTTGGTTATAGCGGTACATTCTCTATTAATACAAGACCCAATAAAGTAGATGTAATGTCTGCAAATGAATTTAGAGAATTTGTGACTTCTAAATTCGGTGAATCAAGTGCTCAGTTTAAAGCATTAGGTCAAGCAAATACTGATTGGCAGGATGAAATATTCAAAACCTCTTTCAGTACAGACCACAATGTTAATGTTTCTGGTGCTATACCACACATGCCCTATCGTGTATCAGTTTCTTATACCAATGAAAATGGTATATTGAAGACTTCTAATATGGAGCGTTTGACTGGTGCTATTAGCTTGAATCCTAATTTCTTTGATAAGAAATTGAATATTCAGTTGAATGTGAAAGGTATTTATAATACAAACCGTTTTGCAGATACTGGTGCGATAGGTATGGCGACGCAATATGATCCGACACAGCCTATTTACATGGATGGAAATCCCTATGGTAACGGCTACTTTATGTATATGAAAAGTGGCAATAATCCTACACCGGTTGATATTGGTTTGGCTAATCCCGTTTCTATTTTAGATTCAAAGCATGACGAATCAACTGTTTATAGAAGTATTGGTAATGCACAAATTGACTATAAGTTTCATTTCCTGCCCGAATTGAGAGCAAACTTGAATTTAGGTTACGACGTGTCTAAGAGTGAAGGTGATGTTATTATAGAAGATAATGCTCCTATGACTTGGTGCCAAGGTAACTATAAAACAGGGTTTGGTGAAAATAGCAGTTATTATCAATTGAAGCGGAATACATTGCTGGATTTCTATTTGAATTATGCTAAAGAGTTTGGTGCACATCATGTCGATGTTATGGCGGGTTATTCTTGGCAGCATTTCTATAATTCTACATGGACCAAATATCCTTATTCTACAGTAAAAGCTGAAGAAACTGGTAAGGAATTCTATAATGATATGGAAGATTATTCAACTGAAAACTATCTTGTTTCTTTCTTTGGGCGTTTGAATTATACATTATTGAATCGTTATTTGGTGACATTTACCTTGCGTAATGATGGTTCTTCACGTTTCAATAAAGACAATCGTTGGGGATTATTTCCTTCAGTTGCTTTGGCATGGAAGATGAAAGAAGAGAATTTCTTGAAGGGAGTGGATTGGCTTTCTGATTTGAAGTTGCGTTTGGGCTATGGTATTACTGGTCAGCAAAACCTGAATAATGGTGACTATCCTTATATGGCTCGCTATATGTATTCCAAAGCTGGAGCAAATTATTATTTTGGTAACAACAAGTATTCATTGATTGCTCCTCAAGCTTATGATGAAAACTTGAAATGGGAAGAAACTACAACTTACAATATTGGATTGGATTTCGGTGTATTGAACAACAAATTGACAGGTACTCTTGATTTGTATTATCGTAAAACTGATGATTTGCTGAATACAGTTACAGCTCCTGCCGGTACAAACTTTAGTAACCAGTTGTTGACGAATGTAGGTACATTGGAGAATAAAGGTATTGAACTTACTTTGACGGCTCATCCTATCACGACAAAAGATTGGGACTGGACATTGAGTTATAACATCTCTTATAATAAAAATGAAATTACCAAATTGACATTTAATGATGACCCGGCTTATAAAGGTGTGATTCATACTGGTATTGATGGAGCAACCGGTTATAATATCATGATAAATGCTGTTGATCATCCTTATAATTCATTCTATGTATGGGAACAACTTTATGATAAGGCTGGAAATCCGATAGAAGGTGCTTATGTTGATCAAAATGGGGATAATAAAATAGACGAAGAAGATTTGGTCGCTTACAAAAAGTCTGCTCCTGACGTATTTATGGGATTAACTTCTCAATTGTCTTATAAGAATTGGGATTTGTCATTTGCTTTGCGTGCAAGTATTGGAAACTATGCTTATAACAATGTACAATCCAATCGTGAGGCTTGGGATGGTTCACAAATGTATGACCAAACTGGTTTCTTGAAAAATCGTTTGACTTCTGCATGGAAAACAAATTTCAAGACAGGGCAATATCGTTCTAGTTACTATGTTCAGAATGCTTCTTTTGTACGGATGGACAATATTTCATTAGGATACACTTTTAACAAGCTGTTCAATGATAAACAAAGTGCACGTGTTTATGTCACGGTACAGAATCCGTTTGTTATTACCAAATATGATGGTTTGGATCCTGAAATTAGCGGTAGTGGAGTTGATAATAATATCTATCCTCGCCCTCGTGTATTTATGTTAGGCTTGAATCTTAATTTTTAATCAATGAAGTTATGAAAATATTAAAATATAAATATATATTGTCGGCAGCCCTTTTGAGTACGATGTTAGGGGTTACCTCTTGTGTGAACGATCTGGATACGGTTCCATTGGATAAGGATGAATTGGTTTCGGATGTCGTTTTTGGAAAGGAGATAGGAGCTTATGAACAAAGTTTGGCTAAAATATATGCAGGTTTGGTAATAGGTGGTAATGCAGGTGGAGACTCAGACCAGGATGTTGCCGGCATTGACGGTGGTTCTCAGGCTTCATTTATTCGCGTATTGTGGAATATGCAGGAATTGGCTTCTGATATCGCTCATTGTTGCTGGAATGATCCTGGTATTCCAGACTTCAATCATATTTCTTGGGCTGCTTCAAGTCCATGGATCAAAGGATCATATTATCGTTTGTATTATCAGATTAACTTGTCAAATGCGTTTTTACGTGAAACAACTGATGATAAACTTGCCTCACGAGGTTGTTCAGAGCAAGTAAAGGCTTCTATTAAAACTTTCCGTGCAGAAGCTCGTTTTATGCGTGCTTTGATGTATCTGTATGCTTTGGATTTGTATCGTAATGTTCCGTTTGTAGATGAAAACAGCCCTATTGGTAGCGTTCGTCCACAACAAATTATGAAAGATCAATTATTTGAATACATTGAAAGTGAAATGTTGGCATGTGAAAGTGATATGCTTGATCCTGTAGTTGGATTTAATGATAATTATGGACATGCTAATAAAGCTGCTCTGTGGGCTGCATTGTCTCGCTTGTATTTGAATGCAGACACGTATGTAGGTGTAAATAAATATACTGAATGTGTGACTTATTCTAAAAAGATTATTTCAGCAGGTTACCAATTGGAACCGGTTTATGGCGATATGTTCAAAGCTGATAATGACCAATCCAAAGAGATGATTTTCCCATTGAGATATGAAGGTGAAGATACAATGACCTGGGGAGGTATGACAGCTTTGTTATGCTGGGGTTCTGCTGATTTTCAAGAAGAAACGAATGCAAAGGGAGGTTGGCAAGGTGTTAGAGCTAAGTCGTCTTTATATAATATCTTTGAAAAAGAGGATAGCAGTGATAAGGATACTCGTAAAGCAATGTTGCGTACAGAAGCTACCACAAATATTGAGATCACAAATGAGGCTGATTTTGTCAATAATGGCATTCCCGTTACCAAGTTTTATAATGTGAATAAAGATGGAAGTAAACCTGCATCTGCGGAAGCTTGGACAGATTATCCATTATTCCGTTTAGGTGAAATCTATTTGAATTTAGCAGAAGCTGTTCTTCGTGGCGGACAAGGAGCAACAAAAACAGAGGCTTTGGGATATGTAAATGATTTGCGTAAACGTGCATATTCAGACAAGGCGTCCGCACCTATTTCCGATAGTGATTTTACTTTGGACTTTATGATGGATGAACGCGCACGTGAGCTATTCTACGAAGCTCAAAGACGTACTGATTTGATTCGCTTCGGTAAATATACTTCTGCTGATTATGTTTGGCCATGGAAGGGTGGAGTTGCGGCAGGAAAATCTGTTGAAAGCTTTTATCAAGTGTTCCCCTTGCCTTCAGACGATGTTGGTTCTAATCAGAACCTGGTACAGAATGAAGGATACTAATATTAATGATTAAACATGAATGATATGAAGACAAAATATATTTATTTACTTTTGGCTGGAATCTTCGCATTGATGTCTTGTGAGGAGGATGCTACCCCCATATTGGAATTGAAGACTGCTGCTGCATTGCATGCGCTTTCCCAAACAGACATTACTATTACTAAAGACAATAAGGATGCGCAATTTCCGGAAATAGCTTGGGATAAGGCAGATTATGGAGTTTCTGCAGTAGTTAATTATGTTGTAACTCTAACAAATACTTCTACCAATAAGAGTATTGTAATAGGAGAAACAGGGGATGCAAAACTGGCATTTACAAATAGTGAAATGAATTCTTTATTGGCTAAGGTAGGAGCATATCCGGGGCAAACGTATGATTTTACTGTTTCTTTGGTTTCTGAGGCATATGATGCTTATACTGATGCAGCTAGTAACTCAATAACTTTTAAGGCTACACCTTATGACCCTAATGTAGATAATATTACATGGAAGTATGCTTATGTAGCTGTTGGCTATCCTGATTGGGACTACACTACTGCCTATTTGATAGGTGACCCTGACGGTGATGGCATTTATAGTGGTTATGCCAATTTTGATGGTGCTGCTTCTTATGCAATCATTGATGGTGCAGACCTTACGAAAGTATTGGCTAAAGACCAGCAAGTTACTGCTGATGGTAAAGGTTTCATTGAAATTACTTTAGATGCAGAAGGTAAGGTAACCCAATCAGAGAAAGGGCTGGTTTGGGGAGTAATTGGAGATGCTACGTCTAGTGGTTGGGACAAAGATACCCAGATGGAATACGATACCACTACTCGTCTTTGGACAGTGGTTACTCCGTTGCTCGATAAGGAATTCAAATTTAGAGCCAATAATGACTGGGGATTCAATTATGGAGCAGAAGAAGGTAAACTTTCTGAGTTGGCCGGTAACTTGGTCGCTGGAGGTCAAAATTTCAAAGTGGTAAAGGCAAGTCCCTATATTATTACTTTAAATTTGACTAATGCAGGAAAATATACTTATAGTATGGAAGAAACAACGATTGAGCTTTCTAGCTCTGCAATGACATTGCCTGGTAGCTATCAGAGTGGTGATGGTTGGAAGCCGGAAGCTGATGATTGCTATAAGGTAGAATCTGCAGCTCGTGATTTCAAATATACTGGCACTCACTATTTCCCTGCCGATACAGAATTCAAGTTCTATGATTCTGGTACGTGGATTGGTGTTGTTGGAGATATTACTTGGAATGAGGCTAAGACATCAACTACGTTTGTTATCGGTGATGGCGGTAATGTTAAGATTGAGGCTGCCGGTTATTATCGAGTAGGTGCCGATACTAAGAAGATGGTTGCTACTTTGGATAAGACAGGTTGGGAGATTATTGGTGATGCTACTCCTGGTGGATGGGATAAAGGCACTTTAATGGATTATGATGCTGAAACGCAAAAGTGGTCGGTGACTGTTACATTAGGTGATGGTGAAATGAAATTCAGATGGGATGCAGCTTGGACTATAAACTTTGGTGGTAGTTTAGGTGCGCTGACGCAGGATGGTGGAAATATTAAAGTTTCAGCTGGAACATACACGATTGTATTGGATCCAGAAGCTAAGAATGCTACAATGACAGCCAATTAAGGCTCTCTTATTTATAGAAAAAGGATTAAGGGGGGAACCTTTAATCCTTTTTTATTTGTCAGACCAATGAATTGTAAATAGATGAGGAATTTATTTTATACTATACTTGTATTATTGACAGTGTATGCTTGTGCCGGAAAACGCGAGATAGTTACTGAACAAAAGCAAGTATTACCTGCTGTAGAAGACGTTGTGATGTACGAAATCAATCCACGTGTTTTTGCTCTGAAGAATGCATTTAATGTCATATCAAAACATCTTGATTCTATTCAGTTTTTGGGTGTTAATGTTGTTTGGTTTATGCCAATCTATGAGATTGGTGAGGTAAATACGGTGAATTCTCCTTATTGTATCAAAGATTATAAAAGAATAAATCCTGAATTTGGAACAGTAGAAGAATTTAAGCGTTTAGTGGAATTATGCCATGAAAAAGGAATAAGTGTAATTTTAGATTGGGTTGCTAATCATACATCTTGGGACCATGCTTGGATTAAAGAACATAAAGAGTGGTATACTCAGGATAGTATCGGAAATATAATTTCTCCTGCAGGAACGGGATGGAATGATGTGGCAGATTTGAACTACGATAATGCAGATATGTGCCTTGCAATGATTGATGCTATGAAATATTGGATACAAGAAGTTGGTGTAGATGGTTTTCGCTGTGATGCTGCTGATTATGTTCCATATACTTTCTGGAAGCAAGCTGTTGATTCTCTGAGGGCTATTCCAAATCGGAAATTGTTAATGTTGGCAGAAGGTAAGCGCAAAGATCATTTTGATGCAGGATTTGATATGAACTATGCTTGGGATTTGATGGAGGCAATGCGGGATGTTTTCGTTAATGATAGTAGTGCGGCACGCTTGTTGGAGGTGGATTGGAGCGAGTATGACTCAATTCCGGCAGGAAAAATGAAATTACGTTTTATTACCAATCATGATGAGGCTTCTAAAATGTCGCCAATTGTGGAGTTAGGAAGTGAAAGGGCGGCTATGGCTGCTTTCGTTGGAACAGTTTTTTTGCATGGTGGAGCATTGATTTATAGTTCACAAGAAATTGGACATGAGGCTCCTATTAATTTTTTTGCATATACATCCGTGGATTGGTCCGAATGTTCGGATATTTATCAAGAATATGGGTGTTTAATGGGATTGTATAATAAATATCCTGCACTTCGGAAAGGAATATTAACTGGGTATCCTGCTTCAGACGTCTTGATGTATCAGAAAAGTGATGGTAAAGATGCTTTTATGATATTGGTTAATGTGCGTAATAGAGATGTTTCTGTTATCTTACCGGAGGGTTGGAAGCATCATGTAGCTACTGATATTTACGAAAATAAACCTCTGGAATTGATGAATGAAATTAAACTGAATGCATTAGAGTATAGAATAATTAGATTCTGACGGCTGGATTTTAATAAAAGAGGAGACCCTATACTATTATATTGTGTAAGGTCTCCTCTTTCTGTTTGATATGCAAACGTTTTCGTGATATTGTTCTCGTTTTTCTTTACGTTAATTGATTTGCCCTTTCTTTTCCGGTTATATTTGTGAAGTGATAACTTTAAATACTTCATATTATGAAAATTATCGTTCAACGTGAGAATCTTGTTTTATGGCATTTGATATGCTTCAGCGTGCTGCTGGCATTCACGGCATGTAGTGACAACAAAGAGGAGTTTCAGGAATATTTGACTCCTGCCTCCGGTAGTGAAGCTATTTTTGAACAAGGTTTTAGCTTTGCTGAAGCTGCTTCTTCACAAAGTGTCAGTTTTGAGGCCGGATATCAATGGACTGCTGAGCTGAGTGGTGAGGATATTGGCTGGTGCAGTATCAATCCGGCAAAAGGCTTGTCAGGAAAAGCTACGATTATGGTTTCTGTTGCTAAAAATGAAACTGGAATAGCGCGTACAGCACAATTGAATATTATATCTGGTTCAAAAAGGGAAGAAATATCCGTCACTCAAGCTGCCAATGCAATTGCAATTCCTGCTGGTCTGAGTTATACACCGGTGGTACCAGATGCTGATCAGTCTCTTGTCATTACGTTTAAAGCGGATACAAAGTCTGCCCTCTATGAGTATAAAGGAGATGTGTATGTACATATTGGTGTTGTCAGTGAAGGTCGTTGGCAATTCGTGCCTGCAGAGTGGGCAGAAAACAAAGATAAATGTAAGATGACTTTATCTGAGGCTAATATTTGGAGTATTACATTGAGTCCGAATATCCGGGAGTGGTTTGGGAGTGGAAAGACACCGGTGAACCAACTTGGAATAGTGATTCGTAGTGCGGATGGTAGTAAAAAAGGAATAGATACTGATTCCTTTATAGCGGTAACTGATACAAAATATGAAGGATTTGTACCCGGTGAGATTAAAACTGCCGCTGTACCGGCTGGTATGGTCGAAGGTATCAACATAATGGATAATTCTACAGTGACACTGGTACTTTATGATAAAGACGTGAATGGAAATCATAAGGATTTTGCACATGTTGTGGGTGACTTTAACAATTGGACCTTAAGTAATGACGAAAAGTCGCAGATGTATCGTGATGATGCTTCCGGATGTTGGTGGATTACGTTGGCGGGGTTAGATGCTGGTAAAGAGTATGCTTTCCAATACTATGTGGGTACAAAGGAAGGTGAAGTAATTCATTTGGCGGATGCTTATACTGAAAAAATACTGGATCCTGATAATGATAAAGATATTTCAGCTTCTACCTATAATGAAAACCTGGTTTATCCTGAGGGAGGGGTAGGAATCGTTTCGACCTTCAAGATACAGAAAGATAGTTATAACTGGAAGTATAATGATTTTAAAATAGCAAATCCTGAGCAATTAGTGATATATGAATTGCACTTGCGCGACTTTACGGCTACGAGTAACATTAACGGTGCGATGGGAAAGCTTTCTTACTTGAAAGAGATGGGTGTCAACGCTATTGAGTTGATGCCGGTGCAGGAGTTTGACGGCAATGACAGTTGGGGGTATAATCCTTGTTTTTTCTTTGCGATGGATAAAGCTTATGGGACAAAAACAATGTATAAGCAGTTCATTGATGCTTGTCATGAGGCTGGTATGGCAGTTATTCTGGATGTGGTTTATAATCATGCTACAGGAAATAATCCGCTGGCTAAACTCTATTGGGATGGTGATAAGACTGCAAAGAATAATCCCTACTTCAATGTGGAAGCACCTCATCCTTATAGCGTGTTCCATGATTTCAATCATGAAAGCCCATTGGTGCGTAAGTTTGTGAAGCGTAATCTGCAATTCTTGTTGAAGGAATATAAGGTGGATGGCTTTCGTTTTGATTTGACGAAAGGGTTCACACAAACCTCTTGCACTGAAAGTACAGCATCCAATTACGATGCGGGTCGCATTGCCGTCCTAAAGGATTATAATGCGGCCATCAAGGAAGTGAAAAAGGACTCTTATGTTATCTTGGAGCATTTCTGTGATTCAAAGGAAGAAAATGAACTGGCAGCTGATGGTATGCACTTATGGCGTAACTTGAATAATGCCTATTGTCAGTCGGCTATGGGGTATGCTGAAAATAGTTCTTTTAGTAGCCTTTATGAGAAAAACACTGCATGGGTAGGTTTTATGGAAAGCCATGATGAAGAACGCACAGCTTACAAACAGTCGCAATGGGGTGATGGTGTGCTGAAAACCGACCTTGATGCCCGTATGAATCAGTTGGCACTAAATACAACTTTCTTCCTTACCGTTCCTGGTCCTAAGATGGTTTGGCAGTTCGGAGAGATGGGATATGACATCTCTATTGAAGAAAATGGCCGTACCGGTAGGAAGCCTTTGCATTGGGAATATTTAGATAACGCCGATCGTAAAGGGTTGCACGATGTTTATGCAGGTTTGATGAAGCTGCGCAATGCTCATCCGGAGTTGTTTGATGCAAATGCAACTTTGACATGGAAGGTGGAAACTTCTGATTGGGACAACGGTCGTACATTATTGGTAAAAAGTATAACGGGTAAGCAACTGGTGGTGGTGGGTAACTTTACACATACCGCTACTGATATTGTTTTCCCTGCCACTCCTGGTAACTGGACCAATTACTTTACAGAAAAAAGTGAAACCGTAAATAAACAGGTTAATGTACCAGCTCATGGATATGTGGTCTACACTAATTTCTGATTTCGGTAAGAATCATTCATACATCTTTATCAGCACCCGATTCAGCCAGTTCCAACGGAAACGGAACCAGCGTCGGGTGCTGCTTTGTTTTCCCCCGAAGCGGAGAACGAACTCACGGTAGCCATGCCTGCGGAAGGGAAGTCCCACGTCCATGAACTCTAAGTGGCGGTATCCGCGTTGTTTGGCATCATCCAGTGCTTTCCATACGGCAAGAATCCCCGGATATTGCAGGGCATAAGTCTTGCGCATGCCACCAGAGAACCATAGATAGGCGCTATCATCTGAATAAATGCATGCGCTGCCACCGATAATCTTCTCCTTATAAGTGACGATGAAGATTTTGCTTTGCTGCCCTTTTGTCAACTGGTTTTCGAGATGCTGAAAGAACTTGATGCTGGGGAAGTGGCGCCGTATCTTGGAAGAATATACGTGGCGCAACATCTGGGCAAAACAGAGAATCTCCTCTTTGGTACGTGCTTCCCGCACTTGGGCGCCGTTTTTGAGCCCTTTCTTTATTTGCCGGATACGTGACGGGCTGAAACGCTCTTCCACCTTTTCGACGCTGTGCAGCGAGTTGCGCACCCGCAGCCAATTGATGGCGATGTATTGGTTGTCCCGGAAAGATTTGTATCCGAACATGGCATTTTCCAGGTTGCGGAACTCGATGAGAAAAGAATCGCGCAATGCTTCATTGGTAAGCCTTTGCAGCATGTCACTGAAGATAATCTCTTTGTCTGCCTCGTTATTGAAATATTCTCCCGTACCGTACACCTCACATCTTTTGATGATGCCGGGTGGAAACATGCGGACACTTTTACGTATGGCGGCAAGCAGTTTCGCAACGGGCTTGTCATCTTCGGATGCCACAATGAGTATGGGGGTATACCCCGGAGTTGCCTCGTAGATTCGGAACAACTCTGTGGAATGGAAGGTGTTGGTGCCTGGCAGGTCAGGAACCTTGCTCCCACGGTAATATGTAGTGAGTTT
>OLYB01002730.1_pt1 | contig 11653 bp, 10 predicted proteins | sample 1674481 | NCBI WGS metagenome assembly OLYB01 (sample SAMEA103958167, study PRJEB25191) | human gut metagenome
TACATAAATGCATCCACACTTCAACGAACAGTTCTGATATCCTGTTAAACATTGGAAAGACGGTTTTAATAAAAAAAAGAAAAACATGCATCTTAGAACTTCGGTATTTCAGAGCAGAAAAGCCAATATCCTTTGAATAGTTAAATTTACTGAAAATATATTTATTTTTCAATCACCCAATAACAACAAACGTTAGGAGAAAATTATGCAGAACACAACAACAGAAAAAAGAAAAATCACAACCCAGCAGATGGCACTGGTAGCAATCATGACAGCACTGACCTGTATCATGGCACCATTTTCATTGCCAATTGGTCCGGTACCAATTTCCCTTACCAATCTGGTTATTTACTTCTCATTGTATTTACTGGGTTGGAAGCTTGGAACGTTAAGCTACGTCATTTACCTTCTGATTGGATTGGTTGGTGTACCGGTATTTTCAGGATTTACCGCAGGACCGGCGAAACTTTTTGGTCCAACCGGTGGATATTTAATCGGATTTATTCCAATGGCAATCATTGCCGGTATTGTAATTGATAAATATAGTGAGAAATGGCTCTTATGTCTGCTGGCAATGATTGTTGGAACGATTGTCTGCTATGCATTAGGAACAGCATGGCTTGCTTATGAAGCAAAGATGGACATGATGGCAGCATTATGGGCTGGTGTAATTCCTTTTATTCCTGGTGATCTGGTGAAAATGGCACTGGCAATTTTAATTGCACCAAAAATCAAAGCTCAGGTATGCAGGGCAAGATAATTTTTCATAGTCTTTAGAGCAGTTTTTTCCAGACGGCTGACCTGAGCCTGGGAAATATGAATCTCATCAGCAATCTCCATCTGGGTTTTGCCTTCAAAGAACCGTAGCTTAACGATATGATTTTCTCTGTCGTTAAGCCGGTTCATTGCATCGGAAAGGGCAAGCCCTTCCACCCAGTTATCTTCTTTATTCTTTTTATCACTAATCTGATCCATCACATAGAGTGTATCACCACCATCCGTATAGACCGGGTCATAAAGACTGACCGGACTTTGAATGGCATCTAGGGCATAGACGATTTCTTCTTTGGTAAGTCCGGCTTCTTTTGCAATTTCCTGTAAAGTAGGCTCCTGCATGGAATTTTTCATCAGGATTTCTTTGGCATGAATGGCTTTATAGGCAGTATCCCGCAGGGAACGGCTGACACGGATGCTGTTGTTATCCCGCAGATAGCGGCGGATTTCGCCAATAATCATAGGGACGGCATAGGTGGAAAATTTTACCCCCAGTGTATCATCAAAATTGTCAATGGACTTAATCAGTCCGATACATCCAATCTGAAAGAGGTCATCAATATTTTCCTGATTTCCGGAAAAACGTTTAATCACACTTAAGACCAGACGAAGATTCCCTTTGATATATGTTTCCCTTGCAGTCATATCCCCCTGTTTGATTCTGGCAAATAGAGCAGCCTTTTCTTCTTCCTTTAGGATTGGAAGCTTTGCGGTATTTACGCCGCAGATTTCAACTTTGTAGACGGACATGATGCGTACCTCCGGGTTAAAATGTTTTTGCAGCCATTGGCTGATACAGAAAGGATGTCCTTATTTACATAAAAATATGCCGGAAACAATAAAAATTTAATAATTTTTCATCTTGAAAAACGAATGGGTGAAAGCTATGATATACATAAAGAAAAAAATGGAAGTGGAATAATATGCAGGATGCAATAGATAAGAGAAATGAAAGAGAGCGAATTGCTCATAGTATTGTGAAACGCTGGAATGTTCATTACATGTCGGAAGAAGAGATTTTAGCTGCACGCAAGAAACAGCAGGATGAACAGCAGGCACAGGAGATTCTTGATCGTCTTGCAAGAGTGGCTGCAGAGGAAGAAGAAAAAAAGCAGCGTGAGATTGATGCGGCAGTAAGGCAGAAGATTGAGGAAGAAAGAGCACGTTTACAGAAAGAAGAAGCAGATGAAACGATTTCAGATGATAAGTTATCTGCTATTTTAGGAGAAAAGAGTCCTGAACGAAAAGAAACACCGCAGGCAGCGGAAGTGTCACAGGAGGTGGAAACACCGCAGGTGGTGGAGAAACAGACAGACAGTGGAGAACAAGTGTCTGAGGTCATAGAAGCGACCGTTGAAACAGAACAGGAATAAGTCGGGTTCTAACGGACAATATCTCATTCATATATTGTGATAAGAAGTGAAACTGGAGCATAAGTATGGATGATGCCTTGCTGTTACAGAAGTATCATGGATTAGGAAATGATTATCTTGTACTTGACCCGAATAAGAATAAGATACATTTATTGGAACGTCATATTGTGAAGCTGTGCAGAAGAAATATTGGTGCAGGAGCTGATGGCATTTTATATGGACCGATATGGCAGGATGAGAAGCTTTATGTAAAGATATTTAACCCGGATGGAAGTGAAGCAGAGCGCAGCGGAAATGGTGTTCGGATTTTTGCAAAATATTTATTAGATGCCGGATATATCAGACACAGACCGTTTAGCCTTTATACCAAGGCAGGCGAAGTAAGGATTGATTTTTTAAATGAAGACGGAAGTCTTATGAAAGTAAATATGGGAATACCACAATTTACCGGAGGGGTACTTGCTTATGTAGGTACGCCTCCGGAAATTATAAACAGGCCTCTGGTTTTTCATGGCCATCCTTACCGGGCAACCTGTGTTTCCATGGGAAATCCGAACTGCGTGATTCATTTAGATGAAATCAGTAAAGAAAAGGCAATGGAATTAGGACCTTATGTGGAAAATGCATCTTATTTTCCAAACCGGATTAATATGCAGCTTTGTAAAGTAATGGATAGAGGTCATATCCGGGTGGAAATCTATGAGCGGGGAGCCGGATATACCTTAGCTTCCGGAACCGGAGCCTGTGCAGCAGCGGCAGCATCCCATAAGCTGGGACTGGTGGATGACAGAATTGAAGTCACGATGCCGGGTGGGCAGTTACTGATAGAAATCGGAGAGGATGGCAGCGTGTTCCTTACCGGAGAGGTGCAGAAAATCGGAACAATTCTGATGGCAGAACACTTTCTGGCGTAGTTGACAACTGCTTGCCTTTGAGTATAAAATGGAAAAATAGAATGCTCAGAAAGGAACATGAGAAAGAATGAGAAAGATACTGGATTTAATAACAGATGAGATGGTGAAAGCATTTGAAGCAGCCGGACTTGATGCAAAATATGCAAAAGTAACTGTTTCAAACAGACCGGACTTATGTGAATATCAGTGCAACGGCGCTATGGCTGCTGCAAAAGAATATAAGAAAGCACCAATTATGATTGCGGAGGAAGTAGTAGCACAGCTTAAGGATAACGCAATGTTTGAATCCGTAGAAGCTGTAAAACCTGGCTTCCTTAACTTAAAGCTGAATAATGAATTTGTGGCTTCCTATATCAGTAAGATGCAGGAGGATACAGAGCGTTTAGGCTGTGATAAGGTGGAAAATCCAAAGACCATCATGATTGACTATGGCGGACCAAACGTTGCAAAGCCACTTCATGTAGGACATTTACGTTCTGCTATTATCGGTGAAAGCATCAAACGTATTGGTAAATTCATGGGACACAATATGATTGGTGATGTGCATCTGGGTGACTGGGGTCTTCAGATGGGACTGATTATTACTGAGTTAAAGCTCCGTAAACCGGAACTTTGCTATTTTGATGAAAATTATGAGGGAGAATATCCGGTTGAGCCTCCATTTACCATTTCCGAGCTGGAAGAAATTTATCCGACAGCCAGCGGAAAATCCAAAGAGGATGCAGCTTATAAAGAAGCTGCCATGCAGGCAACCTATGAACTGCAGCATGGAAGAAGAGGCTATCAGGCATTACTTTCCCATATTTTAAATGTATCTGTAACGGATTTAAAGAAGAATTATGCTAATTTAAATGTATCTTTTGAATTATGGAAGGGTGAGTCTGACGCACAGCCATATATCCCGGACATGGTACAGAAGATGAAGGATGACGGTTATGCATATATCAGTGATGGTGCACTGGTAGTAGATGTCAAAGAAGAGTCTGACACCAAGGAAATCCCGCCGTGCATGATCCTGAAATCTGACGGGGCTTCCCTCTATAATACGACAGACCTTGCGACGATCATCGAGCGAATGAAACTGTATCATCCGGATGAGATCCTCTACGTGGTAGATAAACGTCAGGAACTGCACTTTATCCAGTGTTTCCGCTGTGCAAAGAAGGCAAAACTGGTAGAGGATGATACCAGACTTACCTTCCTTGGCTTCGGCACGATGAACGGTAAAGACGGAAAGCCGTTCAAGACACGTGACGGCGGCGTTATGCGTCTGGAAAATCTGATCAAAGAGATCAACGAAGAAATGTATCGCAAGATCATGGAAAACCACGAGACCGATCCGGAAGAAGCAAGAAAGACTGCACAGATCGTCGGACTTTCCGCAATCAAATACGGAGACCTTTCCAACCAGGCATCCAAAGACTATGTCTTTGACGTAGACCGCTTCACTTCCTTTGAAGGAAATACCGGTCCATACATTCTGTATACGATCGTGCGTATCAAATCCATCCTGGCACGTTATCAGGCAGAAGGCGGTTCTCTGGAAGGAATCACCATCCAGACACCAAACAGTGAGAGCGAGAAAGCTCTGATGCTGGCATTGTCCAAATTCAATGCAGTTATGGAAAATGCTTTTGAAGAACTGGCACCGCATAAAATCTGTGCCTATATTTATGAGCTGGCAAATGACTTCAATCATTTCTATCATGAAGTCAAGATCTTAAGCGAAGAGAACGAAGAAAAGAAAAAAGGTTACCTGGCACTTCTGATGCTGACAAGAGATGTGCTTGAGAGCTGCATCCATGTACTTGGATTCACATCACCGGAGAGAATGTAGGAAGTGTAAAACACGGAACTCGCAGAGCCTTTATCTTAGTCGGAGATAAGATAAAAATCAGACACTGTGGCGAAAAGCGTCATGGTGTCTCTTTTTTTGCAGTTTTCTGCGTTCGAAAGATCGGCAAAAAAACAAAAAAGAAGTATGCAGTCTTTTTTGAAAGCATAGGATGTAAAACAGGACAGGCATGGAAAGGAAACATGTCGGGAAAGGAAACATGCTATGATTTTGAAAGAAAGGATCTTGTATTCAAAACGAAGAACAGGGCGGTATCATCGAAAAGAACCGTCAGCAGATAAGAAGAAAAAAATGTATAGATTTTTGGCTGCATTGTGGGGAGTGTTATCCGCAGGCATTTTGCTTTTCGGATACGTGGCAGGAGCCAGGAGCCGTCATATCACAATGAACGGGTCGGTACATATTTTACTGGAAGAAGAGGAAGAACAGACGGAGAATATCGAAGTAAAACCGGGAGAGCAAATAGAAAAATCTGCCTGGGTCACCGTTGAAAAAAGTGAAGCGAAGGTGCAGGTGCGGGTCAAAGTACTGGCAGATGGGATCATGGCACCGCAGCAGAGAGATCTGTTAGAAAACATTCAGATGGATGAAAACTGGTTCTATTGCGAAAAAGATGGCTATTTTTACTGTGCAGAAAAACTTTGTGAAGGAAAAAAAGTATATTTTCAGGCAAAAATCACAGTCCCCCCAAAATGGAAAGAATGGACAGAAGATCTGCAGTTTCGATTGGAGCTGGCAGCTGACGGAGTATAATTTGCATACATAAAAACTTATTGTTGACATTATATCACTTTTACATTATAATAGCAACATATCAAAGAAAAATCTGTTTTTCAATGCCGTTCGGCAGGAAAATCCAATGAGAAAAGAAAATAAGGAACCTGTGCGAAGCGGCTTGAAAAAACTGCTTGGGTTTGTGTATACTGAATTCGGACAGACTGCTTCGTACAAACAAAAGAAAGGGGCAGTCTTATGCAAAAACAAAAGAATCAAAAGCAGATTGTATACGCAGATGTAGCTATTCATGATATGCCAGAGAAGGTATCTTATAAAGCAAAAGAAAACAGAGAAATTAAGAACAGTATACTGGTAGATTTGTTTTATAATGATGAAAATGCAGAAGAAAATGATATTGCATTATATAATGCACTGCATGAAGAACCATTGCCGGAAGGAACTGTCATTCAGAAAATGCGTGTAGAAAATGCACTGTATTTAAATTTTCAGAATGATATTTCTTTTGGTGTAAATGGAAAAGTACTTGTTTTGACAGAACATCAGTCAACGATCAACCGGAATATGCCGCTCAGGAGTCTTCTGTATATTGGCAGGACATATGAGCAACTTGTACCGGTAAGAGAACGCTACAGAAAAGGAATGGTAAAACTTCCAATGCCGGAGTTTTACACTTTTTATAATGGAACAGAAAAGTTAGAGAACGAATCAGAATTAAAACTGTCAGATGTTTATCTTATGCAGGATGGGAATCCTATGCTTGAATTGAAAGTCAGAGTGATTAATATTAATCCGAGTGCAAAGCATGAAATTTTGGATAAGTGTGATGTGCTAAAGGAATATGGTCTGTTTATTGATACTGTAAGAAAGTATCAGGATGCAGGGACAAAAGAAGCATATCGCTATGCTATTCAGGAGTGTATCGAAAAAGGCATCCTGGCAGGATATCTTCGCAAAAAGGGAAGTGAGGTCATCAATATGTTGATAGCAGAATACGATTATGAGATGGATATTGCCGTACAGAGAGAAGAAGCGTATGAAGAAGGAGAAAAAGAAGGCTGTCTGGAAGCTCTTCTGGAAATCCTGAAATATAAAGACAATATACCAGAAAAACTGGAAGAAAAGTTAAAACAACAAGATGCGAAAACTTTAAAAAAATGGCTCAGATTTGCAGTCATGGCAGATAATATCGGACAATTTGAGAATGCCATATCAGAGTAATATGACGGCGAAAGAACAAAATCAGGAGCAGGTGCAGTGCAAAAAGCAAATGGAACATCTGTTGAATCACCATGGTTATTTTCTGATCCGCAGGATAGGACAGGGGAGGACAGGAGCAGTATGGCTTGTGTTTCACCAGGCAACCGGTGCTTTGCGGGCGGCAAAAGCCATCGATGCAGCTTCACAGAAAGTAGCTCTTCTACGGGCATGGGCAAGTATGGAGCATTCCGGACTTGTGAAAATTTATGATCTTTTACAGGAGCAGGAGATGTGCTGTTTTATTATGGAGTATCTTGAAGGAGAGAGCCTGAAAGAGCATATCCTTACGACAGGAGAAAAGAAAAAAAGAATTTCCGGGAGAAAAGCAGCGAAATGGGGGATAGAGCTGTGCGATGCACTGTACTGCCTTCATATGTCACAGCCGGCGATTCTTTATCAGGATTTAAAACCTTCCAATGTGGTTCTGACAAAAGAGGGAAGATTAAAACTCATTGATCCGGACGGGGCGGGTTTCCAGAACGACGATTTTTGCATTATGGGTACCAGAGGATTTATGGCACCGGAACAGGAGCAGCAGAGGAGTCTTGATGCGAGAACGGATATCTACGCTCTTGGCAGGACATTGCAGTGGATTTTAGAAAAAAAGCAGCGGAAAAGAAAAAAGAGTTATTCTCCGCTTGGACGGATTCTGGAAAAGTGCACAAGACAGGATCCGGATGAACGGTTTCAAAATGTTGCAGAAGTGAAAAAAGCATTCAGAGATTATCTGCACATTACAAGAAGGATGAGCCTGTTTTCAGCTCTGATGATCATTACCGTATCCGTACTTGGAAGCATCGAAATTTCCATTCAGGATGAGCAGAAACGAGAACAGTTATATCAAACTTATTTAAGTCAGAAAGACATATCAGATTACAAATCAGCAATATTCTTATTTCCCGGTCGGGAAGAAGGTTATCAGCAATTTTTAGAAAGTATCATGGAAGATGGACAGATGGATCGTCAGGAACACCAGGAACTTATGTCGCTTCTCTTCTATACGGAAAGTGATCTTCAGAAAAACAGGAGAGCTTATCATCGTTTCGCAGGGCAATTATCTGTCATCTATCACTTTTTTTATGCGGAAAATGGCGGAGAACAATATGCAGAAAACTGGATTGAAAAATTTATAAAAACGAAGGATGATACACAAAAAGATGGTGTAGCAAAAGATAAGGTGCCGCAGAAAGCGACGATAAATGAAAGAATGGAACAACAGAAAAAAGAAGAGGAAGAAATGCAGCGGATAATGGATTTGTACAGAGAATGGTTTCAGAAAAATGAGATTACAAAGGAAGAAGTACAGGAATGGAAACGGGGTGTGAGCAATCGAAAAGAAACAATGGAGTAAGCAAAAGGGCAGAATATGCAAAATGATATTTTTGATGGGAATATGTTGTTGTATGATTTGCTTTCATATTTTGAAAGTGAAAGCGGAAACAGGTGCCACAGAAAGAAGGAGAGAAGCAGTTACGAAAACCAGCGAAGAAGATCACGATAGAGAAAAAGTAAAAAACAGGAAAAAAGTGATCGTCTACGAGGCATATCCGAAAAACGGAAAAAAGATCTTTGACGATTCACGTAAAGTAGATCTGGAAGTGCGGGCACAGTGGGAAGGAGGTAAACCGGACGCAGAAGCCGCCGATCTGGTTGTGTGTGGCTATGCTGTTTCAAAAAATGTCGGGATCTGGCGAGTAGATGTGGAGTATGAAATTGCAGGGACCGATGCGGATGCGTACGTGTTGGAGTGCAGAAAGGCAGCTCTGGAGACAAAGGTGGAAATTGTGCCGAAAATTCTTCAAGTGTCGATCAGTGATGCAAACAAAGGGTATTTTGCGGACAACAAAACAGAAAATTTAAGATTTTCGGATGAAAAAAATGCGATTCAGATCAGTGGATTTATGAAAAACGGAGAGGCGAGCAATCAGCCGCCGGGAGGGTTTGTGATGCCGAAAGTCTGGATTGATGAGAACGTTTTACAGAAAGACAGTCCGATATATCAGAATGGACAGTATCTGGTATATCAGGGAGCTTTGACTTTAAAAGAAGAAGTCGCTGGCAAAAATGCCAATTATTGTTATGCTCCGGAAGATAAACGATATACTGCAAAAGGAGATGTTATTCTGAAAGAGACAGATCCAAATCCGGAAAATATAAAAATCAGGGCAAGATATGGAAAATGTGTGTATGATTCAAAAAGAAAGGTTTATCGTATCTCAAAAGGTGCTATTCTGGAAGCACAGCCGACAAAAGGAAGCGGATACAATCAGACAAACGTATCACAGCCTCTTTATGGAGAAGGAAGATGGAGTTTTGTGATGGAGCGTCGCCAAAAAAACGGGGAGCTGCAGGCGAGGTCAAAGAAAACAGAAATTTCATATGAAGTGGATGAGGAAGCACCGAGTGCAGAAGTCAGATTAAACGGAAAGAAACAGAAGCAGCTTTTTACATCGGATTTCTGTGTTTGCAGTGCAGAAAATGTGCAGGATGACACAGAGGGAGAAGTTCAGATTCAGTGGTATCTTGCAAGGGAAAAACTGGATGACGGACAGATCACACAGAAGAAGGGAGAATGGAGAGAAGGAAAGCAGATTGAGATTCAGGAAAAAGGAATCTGGTATCCGTATGTAAAACTGACAGATGCCTTTGGAAATGCCAGATATCTTCCGGTCGGAAAAGTTGTGATCGACCGTACATCACCGGAGATTGTCATACAGGGGATGCCGCAGAATCAGATCTTGCTTTCTGATTATAAAGTAAAGATTTCCCTGGAAGAATTTTATTTAAATCAAAAGAAGAGTTACATAAAGCTGTACAAAAGAACCGTAAGATCCGCAAAAGAAGAACAGCTTTTGGACATGCCTGTAAACTGGAAAAAGGGAAAGGCAGAATTGAAAGATAAGAAAAGCAGCGGCAGTAATACAGGGGAGAGCGGCGATGATGTATATCTGAAAGATGGCTGGTATCGGCTGAAAATCTATGCGGAAGATCTTGCAGGGAATCAGGAAGAGCAGGAAATCTGTTTTGCAGTGAACCGCTCCGGTCCGAAGCTTACGACGGATGCTTCCATGCAAAAATTTCTGAAACAGAAAACAGCACAGCAGGGCCAGAAGTTAAAATTACGGGTGTGGGATGTCAACAAAATGCAAAAGGAAGAACTGCAATGCATATTTGACGGAAAAGCAAGAAATTTGGAAGAAGGGAAAGATTATCAGAAACGAAACAGACAAACAGCGGAAGGATTTATGGAGTATGATTATGAACTGGCGGAGACCGTCTTTGAAAAAGAAGGAAGGTACAGTCTGAAGCTTTTTCTGGAGGATGAAGCAGGACATCAGCTGCCAGAAAAAGAAAAAATATTGTGCCGGGACTTTGCGATTGACCGGACACCGCCGATCTGTGTGATCGATCCAATAAAAGCAACAGAAAAAGGCTTTCAGGTTCAGACGATCTGCGAAGATAATGTTGATTTTGCAAAAATTTGGCTCTGCAAAAATGGCAGCCTGTATAAAGAGAGCAAAAATCAGGAAAGCAGCTGGGAGATCTCCTTTGGGCATGGAGAAAAATGGCAGCTGGAAGTTTTTGATACAGCCGGAAATAAAGAAGTGCGGTATCTTCTGAAAGAAGAGCTGGAAAAAGAACTCGAACGGAAAAAACTGTTGCCGGAGAAGAAAGGGAAGCACAAGAACAGAATCTTTGAGACACAGAAACAGACAGAAAACGGAACACATGGGGAAAAGCAGAAAAAAGCCGGCTTTTTGCAGAAAGAGACGAATTCTTTATCAAACGAGCCGGAAAGACAGGAACAAGAAAAAGACAGGGATGAGGGACAGATGACAGTTACAGTAGTTTTTATAGTGCTGTCTGGTCTGTCAGGGATGCTGTATTGGGTTAAGCATCGACAAAAAGTGCAGATCTAGATTGTTCTGAACGGAAAAATATGCTATGATGGTTCAAAACTTAAGAGGTGATGGACTTTGGAATATAAAATCATAGATCTTGTTTTTCCGATACTGGTACATTTTCTGGCATTGCAGCTTACCGGAATACTCGGCATTGGAGATGCGGCTTTTCAGACCATGCTGGCGGCCGTCATCACAATGCCGTTGTTCTTCTGGCTCTACCGGAAAGATCAGAACTTGTGGAGAAAAGAAAAAAGAAAGATAACCTGGATCCAGTGGATCATCGTGATCGTGGCGGCGGCCGGGCTGAATATCCTGTTTTCGGCACTGATGTCGTTTCTGGTATCGGATTATGGGATTACCAGTGAATCACAGGATGCCCTGCTCACAAGCCGGATGCTGTTCCAGATCCTTGGAATGGGTATCGCAGTGCCGGTCACAGAAGAGCTGATTTTCCGTGGACTTGTTTACCGCAAGTTGGAACGCTATGTTTCCGTAAAGAAAGCAGTCCTTTTGGGAGCAGCGATCTTTGCAGTTTATCATGGCAATCTGCTGCAGATCCTGTTTGCTTTTCCGATGGGGATCATCCTGAATCTGCTTTACCATCGCTACGAAGATCTGAGAGTGCCAGTCCTGTTTCATGCGGTCTCCAACCTGATGGCTGTTTTACTGACTGCAATTTAGACGGATCAGATATGAGGTGATTCCTGACACTGCAGACGGAGAACAGCAAATTTGCATCAGTGGCGGGATGCAATCTCTATCTGACAGGAGTCTTTGGCAGATTACAGATGTGCACAGAAGAATGTTGCATATATTTTTAAAATTCGCATAAGAAAC
>OLYB01002732.1_pt1 | contig 11646 bp, 8 predicted proteins | sample 1674481 | NCBI WGS metagenome assembly OLYB01 (sample SAMEA103958167, study PRJEB25191) | human gut metagenome
TTCGGCCAGAAAATGACCCACGCCCTGCGCTCGGAAATGTCCCGGAAGCTGACCCGGCTGCCTGCAAGCACCCTTGCTGACCAGAATCCCGGCGAGGTCGCCGCCCGGTTTTCCGGGGATGTGGATACGGTGGAGGCGCTGTTTACCTCCGGCATCATCAGCATGGTGGCGGACGCGTGCCGCATTCTGTCCATCATGGCGGTCATCGCGGTGAAGAATACCGGCCTCGCCCTGATCTTGCTGCTGGTTCTGCCCCTGTTTGCCCTGTTCACCCGCCACGTGCAGAAGCGGATGCTGGCCGCCCAGCTGGATAACCGCTGCGCCGTCGCCGCCGTGTCCGGTCAGGTGCCGGAGACGCTGCACAATATCCGCACCATCCGGGCGCTGGGGCTGGAAGATTACATGGAGCGCCGGTACGATAAGCGCATCGGGGACAGCTACGCCGCCATGGAGCGCACCAATTTTTACGACGCCATCTATTCGCCGGTAGTCCTGCTGCTGAACGCCGTGGTGGTGGGCATCGTCATGCTGCTGTCCGCCTCCGGAAATGCGGAAATCCTGCGCCTTTTCGGCATGTCTGTCGGCACGTCGGTGGCCGTTATCAGCTACATATCCCGCATTTTCGCGCCCATTGAAAGCCTTGGCATGGAGATTCAGACCATTCAGTCGGCCATGGCCGGGGTCAAGCGTATCGACGCGTTTTTAAGCCAGCCGGAGCGCGACATTCCGGAGCATCGGGAAACCGCCGCCCGGGGGGACGTGGTACTGTCCCACGTGACCTTCGGCTACGGGGAAAAGCCTGTTTTGCAGGACTTTTCCATGACCGTAAGGCAGGGCGAGCAGGTCACGCTGGTAGGCCGGACGGGCGCAGGAAAAAGCACTGTGTTCAAGCTTCTGCTGGGGCTTTATCGTCCGGAAGCCGGTACGATCACCATTGGCGGCGTGGACGTTTCGGCCATTTCGGATCAGGAGCGCCGAACCTGCATCAGCTGTGTGGAGCAGCACTTTTCCCGCGTGCCGGGGACGGTGCTGGACCAGATCACCCTTGGTGACCCGCAGATAACGGAAGCCATGGCGAAGAACGCGGCGCACCTTGCCGGGATCGACGCGGCCATTCAGGCATTGCCGGAGGGCTATAACACGGTATGCACCGAGGGCATGTTCTCACAGGGCGAATGGCAGCTTCTGTCCATCGCCCGCGCCGCGGCGGCGGACCCGGCGGTGCTTCTGCTGGACGAGATCACAGCAAATCTGGACGCCGAGACGGAGGAGCGCGTTCTGGAAGCTCTGCGCCGCGCCTCTGAGGGGCGGACAGTTTTGTCCGTTTCCCACCGCGTCTATGAAAATCTGGGTGGGAGGACGGTCGAGATCAAGCCGCAGGGGCAATGAGATGGAATTTCAGGGAGAAACGGCGCAGGCAATGACCGGCGGGAGCCGCCAGTCTCTCCCCGTCACAGAGAAAAACCGCCCTCCTGACAGTTACTGATGGCAAATGCGAAAAATGTCTCCTTTGCGATAGCCGCAAAATAGCCGGTCTGCGCGTACTCATGCGCATAGTGCTTGGCGATGTGTTCCAGCGTCTCCTTAAGCTGAAGCATTGCGGCAAATTCATGCTTGCAGGGATAGCTGCAAAAGCAGTCGCACAGTAAATTCCGGATTTCCCCGTCGTGATAGCGGAATTCAACGGCGTATGCTTTTGTCCCTTCCACGACTGCATACCCCTTTGTCCCATCCAGACAGAGATAACGGACGCGGTTCTCCATGAAGTAATCGTGTCCCCGCTCCGCAATGGCATTGGTGACTTTCATTTCCTCCAAATGCTCGAGAGAGAAGGAGAAATCGTCGTTTCCGCTGGCAAATTCCTCGCCTTCGCCGACGGGTGCCCGGAACCAGCTTGTTACTTGGGCGGCGGGGAGAGCAACGGGGTCGAAGGTGATAAAATGGGAAGCGGACATGTAAAATCTGCCGTGCACCCGGGTATTTACCTGGAAAATGACCTTCTGATATTCGGACAGCCGAATCCTGAAATTGTAATTCACGCTGGTCACGATGCCGAGAACCCCTTCCAGCTTGCCGCTCACATAGACCCGGTCGCCGGCCTTCAGGTCGAACCGGTCGTTGTAATAGGCGAGCGACCTTCCGGTCTCCGGAAAACAAACCTGCACCACAGACTTCCGGGGCGCGGCGCTGACCGGTTCTGCCTCCCGCGCTGCCGGAGTTTCCTGTCCCTCTTTGGACGCTCCACCAAAACCACTGATCGTAAAACGCATATCTTTTCCTCCATCCATAATCTTTTTTGGGTTTCTGAGAGGATTATACAATGCGATGTGTCCAATAAACCGGACTAATTCAAGTAAAACACACGATAATGCAAAAAAATTCAAAAAAACAGCGGGAGGCCGACCGGCTTCCCGCTGTTCCCATAGTTACGTATCCAGACTTCTCAGCCGCTCGACGATGCTCTGCTTCACCGCCTGACGGTACATGACCGCCGGGATGGCACAGCCAAGCACGATGAAGGCGGGCAGCATGGCCAGTACCGGGGTGATGGTGTAGTGATAGCTGTAGAACCAGTAGGCGCTTTCCAGAAGCCGCCCCGCCAGCGGGTTCACCGCGGCGGACAGAAGCCCCGCGATCAGGCCGGAACCAAGGGTGTACAGCAGCCCCTCCCAGAGAAGCATGGTTTCCAGCTGACGGCCGGTCATGCCCACCGACTGCAAAACCGCGAATTCCCGGCTCCGCGCCAGAATGGCGGTCATCATGGCGTTGAAGAAATTCAGAATACCCACAATGCCGATGATGGCGCACAGCAGCCCGCCCAGAATCACAAAGGTCATCCGGAACTCCTGAAAATATGCCCGGTGGGTCGCCTTGCTTTCGTACATCAGGGGACTGTCGGGGTCGGAAGTGAGCTGGGCAAGGTAGCTTTCCGCGGTGGCCTCCGCCTCGGGACTGGGGGTGTCGAAGAGGTAGAGCATGGGAAACACGTTGTCCTCCCCGGCGTCCCGGTACAGGGCGTCCGCGCTGAGGATTGCCTCATAGCCCATGGTATAGAACCGGCTGCTCATGTTGTGGGGAACGTCCACCAGTGCGCAGACGGTGTAGGTTACGTCGTACGCAGTATCGCCGTTTCCATAGGTGACTTTGATTTTCTCGCCCACGTCGGGATAAATCCCGGGGTCAGGCAGCTTCCCGGAATCATCCAGATTCACGGCAATGGCGATGGCATGGCTGTCCGGTTCCCAGAGGGAATCCAAGCTGCCGTCGATCACCGTGAGCTTTTCTCCAAGCGTCGGGTCAAGCCCCTCTATCTGGGACGCCGCCTGCACCTTGTCGCCGTCTCTTGGCGTCTGGGCGAGAAGCGCGTCGATGTCCATATCCGTATCCCGGCTGTAGAAGGCGGCTTCATCCCGCCAGACGCTTTCCGGCAGATACATACCCACCCCGCCGGTCTGATAGGCAAAGCCCTCCAGAGAGTGCGCTGTGTTTGCCCGCACTGGTTCCACAGCCTCTTTGGTCAGGGAAAAACCCCGATAGTTAAAGTAGTCCGGCGTGCTGATGAGGAAGTCCGCGCAGCTTCGCCGGCTCAGATATTTGTCCATGTCAAAGCCGCCGATAAACGTGACCAGCAGATTCAGCAGAACGACGGTCAGGGACAGCGACACCATCACGAGCGCCGTCTTCTTTTTATCTCTGCCTAAGTTGGCGGCGGCCATCTGAACAGGCGTGACTTTGCTGCCCTTCCGGTGCGTTTTCCCCGCCGACTGACGCTCGGTGTAGCGCACCGCCTCCACAGGAGAGACCCTCCCGGCAATTCGTCCCGGCCGGGCGCAGGAAAGCAGCACCGTCAGCAGGGCGAACACTGAGGAAAACAGGAATATCCATGGGGAAACGCTGACTGTGGTGTACCGGCCTCCCATCGTGGAGGTGGACATGGTGATGGGAACCGCCGCGGCACCAACGCCGTAGCCCAGCAGCAAGCCTGCCGGAATGCCCAGCGCGCTCAGCAGCAGCGCCTGCTGGCGGATCAGCCGCCGCAGCTGCTTCGGCGTGACGCCGATGGTTTTGAGCAGTCCGTAGTAGCGGATGTCCCCCGCCACGGAGATCTGGAAAATGTTGTAGATCACCAGATATCCCGTAAACGCCACCAGAATCAGCACGGCGAGCATGGCGAGGATTCCCCCAACGCCCAGCGTGTCCCAAACTTGGGTGGCGGTATAGCCCCAGTTGACGCCGATGCGAAGCTGCCCCGCCTCCTCGCCGATGCTGTAGCCGCAGTCCTCGCCGATTCTGGTCAGGTCGTTTTCAATGTTCAGGGAGCTTCTCAGCATGACGCTCAAATCCGTGCGGAAGGGCTTTAAGCCTCCCGCCACGGCTTTTTTTTCGATCTTCTGGGCGTATTCCTTGGAAACGTTGAGGAAGTGGACGCTCAGCAGCTCGTCGTAGTCCCACCAGCCTACCAGCGTAAAGGTGTCGGTGATGTCCCAGCCCATCTGTTCTTTGTCCGCCAGCGTGTAAGTGACCTTCACCTGTGCCCCCAGCTCCGGCTTTACGCCGAGAAGCTCCAGAGCTTTGGTGTCCATGGTAATTTCGTTCCCGCTTTTCGGGGTGCGTCCCACCGTGGGCTGGGAAAAGCTCCACTTGGCGTTGTTGTCGTCCATGTAGCTGACTTCGGCGTAGTCCTTTTCAAAAGCGCCCTGCGTGGCAAGACCCAACACCGTCCGCACGCCCACGGCTTTGACGTCGGGATGCGCCGAAAGCACCGCGATCTGGTCTTCGTCCACGTCCTTGAACGCACCGTGAGCATACCCGCCGACAGAGCGGAACTGGTAGTTTTGGTTCGTCTCGTTGATGGACATTACGATGGTAAAGAGGGACGTGAACAGCAGGGCGGTCAGGGCGATGGCAAGCACCGCGATGATGTTCCGCTTTTTCGCGGACATCAGGGTCTTGAAGCTTAGATGGCGAATGCAGCTTCCGTTTTTCACCTTCATGCCGCTCACCTCACGATCCGTCCGTCCTCAATGCGGATGATCCGATCCGCCGTCTGAGCGATTTCCTCGTTGTGGGTGATCATGACAATGGTCTGGGCAAATTTCTGGCTGGTGACTTTCAGCAGGCTCAGCACGTCCTGACTGGTTCTGGAATCCAGATTGCCCGTAGGCTCATCCGCCAGAATGATGGCGGGGGCGGCGGCAAGGGCGCGGGCGATGGCCACCCGCTGCTGCTGACCGCCGGACAGCTGGCTGGGAAGGCTCCCCAGCTTCTTTTCAAGGCCCAGCGTGTTCACGATTTTGTCGAGGAAATCCTCGTCCACCTGCCGCCCGTCCAGCTGGATGGGCAGGACGATGTTTTCCCTCGCGTTCAGCACCGGCACCAGATTGTAGCTCTGGAAGACAAAGCCGATCTTCCGCCTGCGGAAAATGGTCAGCGCCTCATCTTTCAGGGAAAAGATGTCCTTCCCGTCCACGATCACGCTGCCGGAGGTGGGCCGGTCAAGGCCGCCCAGCATGTGCAGCAGGGTGGATTTCCCGGAGCCGGAGGTGCCCACAATGGCGACAAATTCGCCGCTGTTCACACTCAGGTTCACGCCGTCCAGCGCCCGAACCTCCGTGTCCCCGGAGCCGTAGATTTTGCGCAGGTTTCTGGTTCCCAAAATACTCATAATAACCTCCAAAATAGAAAAGTCTGTATTGTTTTCACACTACAGACTTTACTACAGGATTCTTTCTACATTCTTTCCGGAATCTAACAGTGTTGACAGATTTCACGGGGGAGGTACAGAGAAAATGTGCTGCCCTCGCCCGGTTTGGAGCTGACCTTCACATAGCCGCCCTGCCCCTCCGCGATCTGACGCACCAGATACAGCCCGATGCCCACGCCTTCCTCCGTGGGATTGCTTAAGCCCCGATAGAAGCGCTGAAATACCTTCGGCTGCTCGTCCTCCGGCATCCCCGGCCCGTTGTCCGCTACGTGAATGGCCGAAAACATCTGGTAGGCGGACGCGGACACACGAACCGACCCGCCGGCGGGGGTGTACTTGACGGCGTTGTCCAGCAGGTTAAATACGGCTTCCTCCGTCCATTTTGCGTCGAAAACCGCTTCGGCATCCGTGGGAAGAAAAGTGATGGAAATGCCCTTTTCCCCGGCCTTCGGCTCCAGCTGGGATACCGCCGAGGATAGAACGTCCTGAAGCGCCCCCGGCTCCGGGCGCAGGGCAATCACCCCGGATTCCAGCCGGGAGGTCTTCACCAGCGCTTCAATGAGACTTTGCAGCTTCTTCGTCTGGACGTCCAGCGCGTCCAGACACACCGTGTTCCCCGGCTGCTCCCGCAGGAGCTGGGCATAGAGCAGAATGTTGGCAATGGGTGTTTTCGTCTGGTGGGAAATGTCCCCGATCAGGGTTTTCAGCTTTTCCTTTTCGGTGCTCACGTTCCGGGCGGATACCGTGGACGCCGCGAGGTAGTGCGCCAGCTTGCTTTCCAGCGCGGAAAGCAGCGTCTCGTCGAAGCTGTCCTCCGTAAAGTCCCCCCGCATGGCAACATCCAGCATCTCATTCAGCTTTTCCAGTGTCCGGCGGGTTTTCCGGCGCTCACACCAGACTGCGGCGGCGCAGAGGACGATTGCCGCCGCGAGAATTCCGTATCCCAAGGCCGTCATATCACTTCACCGCCCAGGTGTAGCCGAGGCCGTACACCGTTTTCAGGTATTGGGGGCTGGACGGGTCGTCCTCCAGCTTGACCCGCAGACGCTTCACCGTGACGGACAGGGCGTTCTCGTCCACGAAATCCGCCCCGTCCGTCCAGATGCGGTCAATAAGGGCGCCCCGGGACACGGTCTGCCCACGGTTCTCCACCAGCAGCCGCAGGAGCTTCTGCTCCGTCTTGCTCAGCTCAATGGGTTCACCGTTCTTCCAGAACGCCATCCGCTCAAAATCGAACCGGAAGCCGTCCAGTTCCACGCAGGAGAATTTCACTCTCCGGCGAAGCTGGGCATTCACCCGCGCCCGGAGAATTGCCAGGGAAAAGGGCTTCGTGATGTAGTCGTCCGCCCCGGATTCCAGCCCGGTGACCACGTCCATCTCCAAGTCATTTGCCGTCAGGAGGATCACGGGAACGGCTTCCCCCTGCCGCACCTCCCGCAGCAAATCCAGAGCGCTGCCGTCCGGGAGATTCACGTCCAGAATCAGCAGGTCAAATTTCTTCTGCGCCAGCATTTCCCGCGCCTGAGAAAGCGTCCCGGTCAGGGCGATCGTCACATCCGGGCCTTGCAGCGTCAGCTGAATGCCCCTGCCCAGCGTCGTGTCGTCTTCCAGCAATAAGATCTCCCGCATATCACGCACCTGCCTTTTTTGTCCCATCATAGCACATGCGCCAAAGAAAGTCGATGCCGACGTTTCTTAAGATTCCATTTCGGGAAAAGTTTCCCCGATTTGCGCCAAAAAAGGGATTGCGATTCTTAAGGGAGCGTGATATACTGATGGTATATATACCATCCAATAAGAGGAGTGACCCCTATGGCCATTACAAGCGCAAGTCTGCCCGCGAAAAAACGGATTCTCACCGTCTGTGTTCGGCTCTTTCTGGAAAAGGGCTACAAACGTTCGACGCTGGCGGAGATTATTGAAAAAGCCGACGTTTCCTACAGCACCTTCCAGAATATTTTCCGTGCCAAGGACGGCGTCCTGACAGAGTTGGTGGAATTCATGTTCTCCAACCAATTCGCCATGGCCCGGGATGAGGCGGGGGCGAAGCTGCCGCCGGTGTACGTCTACGCGGTGGAGACGGCCATCCAGATGACCCTGACGGAGCTGAACGAAAATCTCCGGGAAATCTATATTGAAGCCTACACCGAGAAGGAGGCCTCCGAATATATTCTCCGGGAGACGGCGAAGGAGCTGCACGGCATTTTTGGCAGCTACCTGCCGGACGCCACAGAGCGGGACTTTTACGATATGGAGATCGGCTCGGCCAGCATCATGCGCGGCTATATGGCACACCCCTGCGACGGGGAGCTGACGCTGGAAAAGAAGCTAAGGCTGTTTCTCACCATGAGCCTGCGGGCGTACAGCGTCCCCAAGGAGGAAGTGGAGCAGGTCATCCGCTTCGTTGAGGGGCTGGACATCCGGGCGATTGCCGAACAGGTGATGCAGAAGCTGTTCAAGGCGCTGGCCATGCGCTACGAATTTTCCCTCACCGGGCTGACAGAGCCTGTGAAGAAATAAGCCGATACGTATTGCAAGGGAGTACTCTCTTGCATCGTGATAGATCCCGATGCAATGCCCTTCTGTCAACGCGCCTCCCATGGGGGACGGGAGACGCCGGAAGAAAGCGAGGAATCACCATGAAGAAACGACTGCTCAGTATTCTGCTTGTGCTCATCATGGCACTGTCGGTGCTGCCCACCGCAGCCTTTGCCGAGGACGGCGGGGAAAACCTGCCCGCGTGCATCTGCGAAACGGCCTGCACAGCGGAAGAAATGAACAAAGACTGCCCCGTCTGCGGCGCAGAGGGCGCGCAGCCGGAAAACTGCGCTCTGTATACCAAAGTGCCGGATATGGACGATCCCGCGCCCGAAGACGAGGACGACGAAGCGTTTGAAGAGGACGGGACGCCTGAAGACGTCGAAGCGTCCGGCCTTGCTCCGCAGCGTGCGGAGGACGTCATTGCCGTGCAGGCGGCGCATACCCACTGCTTCTGCGGCGGCAGCGTCAACGCGGGCGATCATACCAGCCACCAGGACGTGACCTATAAGGCGTGCAAAACGGCAAACTACCTTCGCCAGGTTTTCTGGATCGAAAAGGTCGATGTAGCCTACGTTTATCTGGAGGATGACATAACATTAGACTACAATTTGTCTATCCAGGAAGGAAAGACGCTCTATCTCTGCCTGAACGGGCATACGCTCAATTTGGGACAATACTTTATTTGGGTTGGCAGGGAGGGTGCCACGCTTTATCTGTGTGATTGCAGCGCCCAAAAGACGGGAACGGTTCTTGGTGGTTCAAACTGCTGCGTCAGTGTTGACGATGCTTCCGATTATAAGGCCACTTTTAACATGTACAGCGGCACGCTGAGAGGCGGCAATAGAACAGGCTTTGGCGGCGGCGTTGAGATAGTAAACGGCACGATGAACATGTACGGCGGCACGATCACGGAAAACACAGCTACCAGTGACGGCGGCGGTATCTATGTGGGCACAAAAGGCGCATTGAATCTGTACGGCGGCACCATCACCGGAAACAAAGTCAACACAAATGAGGCCCACCACGGCGGCGGTGTATACGTGGAAAGCAACCTATGGTCCGGTGTCGGCAAGATCAGCATCTCCGGTTCCCCCGTTATTACCGGGAACACCCGGACATATACGCCTGATTCAGCCACGACCACCGAAAACCTGTACTTAGGATATGGATTTACCAATAGCGGCGATTTGCCAATCATTACGCTCGGCACAGTTGCCAGCGGTGCAAATATTGGCATTTCAGCCAAAAAAACGGTATTTTCCACTGCGAGCGATACGGACTATTCGGGTTATTTCTCCTCCGATGACACCGGCTACCACGTGGAATACAATGCGGACAAAAAGCTGGAGTTGAAATCCGGCGCAGCCCATGTCCATACCGGCGGCACGGCCTATTGCAACAAAAAAGCCGTCTGTACGACCTGCGGCAAAGAGTATGGTAACCTCGATCCCACCAACCACAGTGCCCCTAAGCCGAACGAGTGGCAGGGAGACGACAAGGAGCACTGGCAGGTGTATTCTTGCTGCAATGCCATCATAAACAAAGCCGCGCACGTCGGCGGCAAGGCCACCTGCAAGGACAGGGCAGTCTGTACGACCTGCGGCGCCGCATACGGCGGGCTGGGCGCACACAGCTTTACAGAGAAAGTCGCAGAACAATACCTGAAATCCGCAGCCACCTGCACGGCAAAGGCGGTCTACTACAAGTCCTGTGCTTTCTGCGGCGAAAAGGGAACGGAAAACTTCGAGACCGGCAATGCCCTCGGCCACGACTGGGGCGAGTGGCAGTCCAACGGCAACGGCACCCACACCCACGTCTGCAAGACTGACGAAAGCCACACCGAGACCGTCAGCTGCTCCGGCGGCACGGCCACCTGCACGGCGAAAGCTGTCTGCGAGGATTGCAAGGCGGAATACGGCGATCTGACAGCACATAATTTCACGGCGGAAGTCGTGGATGCAAAGTACCTGAAATCCGCCGCCACCTGCACGGCAGAGGCGGTCTACTACAAGTCCTGTACTTTCTGCGGCGAAAAGGGAACGGAAACCTTCGAGACCGGCAATGTTCTCGACCATGACTGGGATGAACCGAGCTATACATGGACAGCCGTTACGGACGGCTATATGTGCGTGGCATCCGGCAAGTGCAAAAACTGCGATGCCGATGTCTCCGATATTGCGACCGTGACCTACGCTGTGAAAAAGGCGCCGACCTGCCTGAATGCAGGTACCGGCACATATACGGCAACGTTCTCTGCTGCGTATGGCTTCCCCGCGCAGACCAAGGACGTTCTCCTTCCCGCCATCGGCCATACCTGGGGTACGGCAACGTATACATGGACGCAGACCGAAACCGGCTATACCTGTACTGCGAAGCGCGTCTGCGAGAATGACGCTGCCCACGTGGAATCCGAAACCGTCACGGGAGACTATTCCGTCATCACCGAGCCGACCTGCCTTGCGGCTGGCCTGGGGAGATGTCAGGTTTCCTTTAAAGCCGACTGGGCAAAGGACGCATCCAAAGACGTGTCCATCCCCGCCCTCGGCCATGACTGGGGCAAGTGGACGTCCAACGGCGACGGTACGCACACCCACGTCTGCAAACGTGACAAGACTCACACGGAGACGGTCAGCTGCTCCGGCGGCACCGCCACCTGCACGGAGAAAGCAACCTGCGCCGACTGCGGCGGCAAATACGGCGAAAAGGATTCCGACAACCACACCGGCAAGAAGGAATGGACGACCACCAAGACCACCCACGAGCAGAAATGGTCGTGCTGCGGCGAAGTGGTCGTAGCCAAGGAGTCCCACACCTTCGGCAAATGGGTCATCACCAAAAAGGCGACGTTCAGAAAGGACGGAGAAAAGACCCGCACCTGTGAGGTCTGCGAATACGTGGAGAAGGCGACAATCCAAGCCACCGGCTCCCCGGCGAAGACCGGCGACGACAGCCACATCGGCATGTGGGCAGGCATCCTCTGCGTGTCCCTGGCCGGTATCATAGTGCTGGTCGTTTTGTACAGGAAAAAGCACAAGAAGTAACTCTATAAAGCAGTGAAGCGCAAGCCCCATCGGGCTTGCGCTTCTTGCTGCCAGAATGTATATTTGAGTCTGGCATATTCCTCGTCGGTAACCGGCTCGCACCATTCGTTGCGGGTATTCTCGCCGGGAACCTTCACGGCAATGTGGCTGAACCACGAATCGGCCTTCGCCCCATGCCAGTGCTTGACATCTGCCGGAATGGTGATGACCGTACCCGGCGTCAGGGAGACGGCCTCTTTGCCCTCCTCCTGATACCAGCCCTCGCCCGCGGTGCAGATCAGCAACTGCCCGCCGCCTTTGGTGGCATATGAATTCATTGAGCGTGAGTTTGGCTACTCGAAAACCAGCTTTCTGGATTTG
>OLYB01002736.1_pt1 | contig 11642 bp, 10 predicted proteins | sample 1674481 | NCBI WGS metagenome assembly OLYB01 (sample SAMEA103958167, study PRJEB25191) | human gut metagenome
AACCCGAAGTATTTCGAGTCGGCGTAAGGTTCTCTCCCCCCACCCGCTGCGGCGGGAGCCCCCTCGCAGAGGGGGCCAAGAAGTCAGCCCAACTGCAAAGGGAAGGTGCTGCCCTCCGGCAGGACGCTGCCGAAGGTCATATACTCCGAAATACGGTTGTTCAGATAGCGCACATCGCCGTCCCAGTCGAGCAGCAGCACGGGCTTGCCGGTCTCAAGGCGTCCGTTCACGATGCTGCGGCGCAGCTTCCGGGCGGTTTCGTCCGATGTGCCGGGCTTGCGGGCACACATGCAGCAAAGCGTCTCCTGCGCCATGCTCTCGAGCCAGTCGTCCTGCATGACCTCGCCCGCGGTCTCGTCATCGATGAGAACCGTCAGCACATAGAACATCTTTTGGGCTTTCAGGCGGCGGGCGGCGCGGCAGACCTCGGGGGTCAGCTCCGGCGTCTGCAGCAGCGGCATGACCACCAGATTACGGCATGCCGCAAGCGTCTTGACGCAGTCCTCGGTCAGTGCGGACGGGTCAGCCAGCAGACCGAAGGCGCTCTGCGGGTTGGCCTTAGCCAGCAGCACGACCTGCGCGGGGTCGGTGTCCGTCGCATCCAGCAGCCAGACAAAGCTGCCGTGCCCGGCGGCCTTGGGCACCAGCTCGCTCAGGCGCTCGTCGCCGCAGCGGGCCGCCGTGATCCAGGCAATAGGCTGACCTTCGAGGTCAGCCTGCTTTTTCAGCTCACTGGCACCGTAAATCAACCCGCCAAAGCCCATATTGACACCGACGGTGCAGATGCGATCCTCATCCACGGAATCCAACAGACGGTGGATAAGGCTGTAGTAGCAGCTGTCCGTGCGCTGCAGAGCCTTCTGCGCGTAGGCAAAAAAGTCCTTCTGCTGTTGATTTTTAGCCAGTGTGGCACACATATCCACATAGTTGCGCAGCTGGCGGAAGCCGCCGCGGCGGATGTCCCCCACTGCGCGGTGTGCCAGCGTCATGGTAAAGCTGCGTGTGCTGTTGTAATCCATAGCCAAAGCGTTCACTCGCTCTCTTGTTAATTTATTATTGAAACGATTATCGTAATACTGTTAGCATAGCAAACGCGGTGAACGATTGCCATAGACAAAACACGCGGATTGTTTTGATTTTTACTTTAATTCCACAACGGTCACGCCGCTCTCGCCCTCGCCGTAGCGGCCCAGGCGGAAGCTCTTGACGGCCTTGTGGGTGCGCAGATGCTTCTGGATGGCCGTGCGCAGCGCGCCGGTGCCGTTGCCGTGGATGATATAGAGCGTGGACTGCCCGCGCAGCATACCGCTGTCCAGGAACTTGTCCACCTCGTTCAGGGCCTCGTCCACGGTGTAGCCCAGCAGGTTCAGCTCCATACTGGTCTTGCGGCTCTTGTCGAGCTGCACGCGGGTCGAGCGGCGCGGTTCGGCCGGCTTGCGCTTCTCCATCTTATCGGGCGCGCGCAGGTTCGTCAGCGGCACCTTCGTTTTCATGATGCCGGCGCGTACCTCGACCATGCCGTTGCGGTCAGGCCGTGCGGTGACAGTGGCCGTCTGGCCGAGGTCTGCGATAACGACCTCCTGCCCAATTTGTACCTCCTTCAAAGGCACAAACTCCTTTACGGGCTGCGGCTTGGCGTCGGTCTTTTTCAGCAGTGTCTCGGTGTCCCTGCGGGCAATTTCCCGGGCGCGGACAGCACGCTGGGCAGCGCTGGTCTTTTCGTCCTTCTGGATGCGGCGCAGCTCGTCGGTCAGGCTGTAGGCCTCGTTCTGCACCTGCTGCATCAGGTCATGGGCCTGGCGGCGGGCATTTTCGAGTTCTTCCTCACCCTTTTTGATCAGGTCGTCGCGTTTCTTCTCGGCACTTTCCAGCGCGTGCTCCGCCTCATACCGGGCCCGCTCGGCCTCGGCCTGGGCGTCCTTCAGCTGGACCTTCAAGTCATCCAGCTGGGACAGCACGCTGTCGAGGCGCTTATCGTCGTTCGACATGTGATTGCGTGCGGCGTCGATAATTTCCTGCGGGATGCCGAGCTTGGCGCTGATGAGGAAGGCGTTCGATTTGCCCGGCACGCCGACGCTCAATTTATAGGTGGGCATCAGCGTTTCGACGTTGAACTCGCAGCTGGCGTTGACGACGCCGGGCGTTTCCAGCGCGTAGACCTTCAGCTCAGCGTAGTGGGTCGTGGCCATGAGCAGACTGCCCTGACGGCGCAGCTGCTCGAGAATGCTGACGGCCAGCGCCGCGCCCTCGGCAGGGTCGGTGCCCGCGCCCAGCTCGTCAAGCAGGGTCAGCGTGGCGTGGCCCGCCAGGTCGAGAATGCCGCTGATGCGCTTCATGTGGCCGGAGAAGGTGGACAGGCTCTGCTCAATGCTCTGCTCGTCGCCGATGTCCACAAGGTACTCGTCAAAATGGCAGACGATGCTGCTCTCGTGCGCGGGGATCAGAAAGCCGTACTGGGCCATCGCGTTGAGAAGGCCCGCGGTTTTGAGCGAAACGGTCTTGCCGCCGGTGTTCGGGCCGGTGATGACGAGGGTGTCGTACTCGCTGCCCAGCTCGATGTCCACAGGCACGACCTTTTTCTTGTCGATGAGCGGGTGGCGGGCCTTGTTCAGCTTGAAGTGCACCGTGTCGCTGACGGCGGGCATAAAGGCGTTCTGCTCCACAGCCAGCCGGGCCTTTGCCAGCAGCAGGTCGATTTTGAGCATCGCGTCATAGCTGTAGGTGAACTGCGGCTCCAGCGAGCCGACCTGCGTCGAGAAGGAGGTCAGGATGCGGGTGATCTCCTCCTGCTCCTGCGCACGCAGCTGCATGATGCGGGCGTTGGCCTCGACGACGGCGGTAGGTTCTACAAAGACCGTTGCGCCGGTGGACGAAACGTCATGGATGACGCCGCCGACCTCACCGCGGTACTCGGCGCGGACGGGCACGACGTAGCGGCCATTGCGCAGGGAAACGACGGCATCCTGCAAAAATTTATTGGTGGTGGAGTTGCGGATGATGTTATCGAGCTTGGTGCGGATGGAATCCTCGGTCTGGCGGATTTTGCGGCGCAGATCGTGGAGGGTCACACTGGCAGTGTCGGCCATCTCCTCAGGAGAAATAATGCTCTCCGAAATCTGCTTTTCCAGCACCGGCTGCGGGGCCAGCGCAAAAAACAGGTCGTCGGTGGGCAGCATCTCATGCTCGCTCAGGCCGTACCACTGGGACAGGCCCGAGAAATTGCGCAGGGTCGCGGCAATTTCCAGCAGCTCACCCATCGAGAGAATGCCCCCCTTGCGGGCGTGGGCAACGATGCGGCGCACCTCGCGCACGCTGCCGAAGCGGGGACTGCCGTTCTTGATGAGCAGCGCGTTGATGGCGTTGGTCTGGGTCAGGTTGTAGCGCTCATCCTCAATCGTGGGGGCCGGCTCCAGCGCCTGCATCATTTCTTTCGTTTCCTGGCAGGCGCAGAGCTGTACAGCGCGGTTCAGGACCTTGTCCAGCTCCAGTGTTGTTTTATAGGCGGTATCCATAACAGGGTTTAGGTCTCCTTATTCAAGTACAGATTTGAGAAAATCCAGGCTTTTCAGCCCATGCTCCAGATGCGCCAGCGTGTACTGCTCGCTGGTGCGGGAAAGCTCCTGTAAGCTCTCGGACGAGATTTTGAACCCGAACAGCTTTTTATCCTCGGCCAGGCAGATATGGCGCAGGGCGTACAGCGCGCCGTTGTCCAGATTCGTGATATGGCGCGCTTTTTCGGCACAGTCGGCGCAGAGCAGACGGCCCTCGACAGGGTCAAGGTAAAACTCTCCCCCGTCGTATTTACCGCAGCCCGCACAGGCCAGCACGTCCGGCATATAGCCCGCCAGCGTCAGGGCGCGCAGCTCATAGATGGCTTTGAGCTGCACGCAGGGATAGTGGCGCTCACTGATCATATACAGGCAGTTGAGAAGCAGGCGCAGCTGGGCGTCGGCCTCGGGCGGCGCGGGGGAAAGCTCCGCCGCGATCTCCGCCATGTAGCTGGCCAGAGCCATCCCCTCAATGGACGCAGAGATGCCGTGGAACACCTTTTTGACCTGCGCAGTGTCCACAAAATAGTGGCTGCGCCCGCTGGTGAGCGTGAATTCCGAGTAGCAGAACAGCCCTGTTGCACTGAACAGGGCGCTCTTCATCCGCAGACTGCCGCGGGCCGACGCCGACACCACGCCGAGGTCAGGCGTCAGGATCGTCAGGATCCGGTCTGCCTCGCCCACCTTGACCTGCCGCAGCACAAGGCCCGTTGTTGCCACCTGCATATACGTCCTCCCGTGCTGTGTTTTGTTGATTTTTGTACGTCAGATAGTCGTAAATGCTGCCTGTCTGCGCAAAGCGCCGCCAGTCGTCCGCCGTTTTGTCCATGCCGTTCACCCCCATGGCTACAGTGTAGCAGAGGGGGCGCGGGGATGTTGGCGGAATGGGGAATAAAATAAATTTGCGGTTGCTGTAGGGGCCGGACATGTCCGGCCCGCGGCCTTACGGATAATGCTCTATAACGGGTAGGCTGCGGGCGGGGCATGCCCCGCCCCTACGACGTGCAGCATCGTTACGGCTTCGCAAATCCCAGCGAGTTCAGCTGCAGTTCGTTATCGCGCCAGTCCTCGCGGACCTTGACCCAGCATTGGAGGTTGACCTTGACGCCGAGCAGTTCCTCAATGTCCATGCGGGCGGCGGAGGCAATTTTTTTCAGCATCTGGCCGCCCTTGCCGATGATCATGCCCTTATGGCTCTTGCGCTCACAGTAGATGTCCACGTCAATGTCGATGAGATCCTTGTCGGGGCGCTCTTTAAACCGCTCGACAACAACGGCGATGCCGTGGGGCACCTCCTCACGCAGGAAAAGCAGTGCCTTCTCGCGCACAAGCTCTGCGACAAGCTCCTTCTCCGGCATATCGGTGAAGGCGTCATCATCGAAATAGTGCGGGCCCTCGTTGCCGTAGGGCTTGAGCATGGCAAACAGTTCATCGCAGCCCGTGCCGTCCTTAGCCGAGATCGTGACGATGTGGTCAAAGCAGCCGAACTCCTCCAGCTGCTTCTTGCGGGCTTCCAGCGCGGCAAAGTTATCCAGCAGGTCCACCTTGTTGATAACGGCAATGGCCGGGCCGCCCTTTTGCAGCGCCTTGACCATCGTCAGCTCGGCGTCGGTGAACTCCCCTGCCGGTTCAAACAGCATCATCGTCACATCGACGTCCTTCAGGCTGGCGGCGGCGGTCTGGGTCATGCGGGCGTCCAGCTTGTTGCGGGCGGCGTGGATGCCGGGGGTGTCCATCAGCACATATTGCACGGGGCCCTTGGTGATGACGCCGGTAATGCGGCTGCGGGTCGTCTGGGGCTTTTTGGTCACAATAGCGACCTTTTCGCCCACAAGGTAGTTCGTCAGGCTGGATTTGCCCACGTTGGGGCGGCCCACCAGCGCCACAAAGACGCTGGACGGCATTTCAGGAATCGGTTTTGCCATTCGGTTGTTTGCCTTTCTCTGTTGAGTTGGAAGAACGGAAAATAAATTTGTAAAATACGATCAGCGTGAGCAGAAGCCACAGCGGGCGTGTCGGCCGCGCGGTAAAGGCCGCCCACAGAATGTCCAGCCGCGGCCAGAACAGGCATACCGCCACAACGACCGTGCCGATGGCCATGACAAGCACTGCACCCGCGGCCATATCCTTGGCCGCGCCTGCGCTCCACCAGTGTGTGGTGTCGGGCTTGTCCACGGCGCGCTCAATCGCGGAGTTGACAAGCTCCAGCGCCAACACCGCCGCCACGCAGAGTGCGATCAGGGCTGTTTCCACCGCAGGCAGCTGCGCCCAGTAGGCTGCCACAAAGGCATAGAGCGCCGCACACAGATGAAACCGGAAGTTGCGTTCCTCCTGCACAGCGGCGCGTATGCCGTTGTAGGCATAGACAAAGCCCCGCGCAAAGCGGGTCAGCTGCTCAAATTTCATCGCTGGTATAGGAAACCGTGCGCGGCAGGCCGAGCTGGATGAGCACAGCCTCCTCCTTCTCGCGCATACGCACGGCCTCCAGGCCGCCGGCCTCATGGTCGTAGCCCAGCAGGTGCAGCATCGAATGTACCGTCAGATACGCGACCTCACGCTGCAAAGAATGGCCGTACAGCTCGGCCTGCTCCATGGCGCGCTCCATCGAGATGACGATGTCGCCCAGCAGCTTGCAGCCGTTGTCCTCGTCAATGTCATACTCGCCGTTTTCACCGAGCGGGAAGCTCAGAACGTCGGTGGCGGAATCCTTGTCGCGGTACTCCTTGTTCAGCTCGTGGATGCGGTTGTTATCCACGAAGGTCACGCTGATCTCCGCCGGACCGTCAAAATGCTCGAAATCCAGCACCGCGTTGCAGCTGCGGCGGATCAGGATGCGCAGCCCGGAAGGGACCTTGACCACGTTTTGATCGTTCGTAATCAACACCTTATTGGACACGTTAATCGACCTCCATTGTTTGTTTATGGTTGTGGCTGCCGGGAGCCTTCTCCTCGGCGGCCTTTTCATACGCTTTTACGATCTGCTGCACCAGGCGGTGGCGCACGACGTCCTTCTCTGTCAGGCGAACCTGCGCGATGCCCTCGACGTCCCGCAGGACATGCAGGGCATCAATGAGGCCGCTGCGCACCTTATCCGGCAGGTCGATCTGGGTCACGTCGCCGGTGACCACGACCTTGCTGCCGACGCCCATGCGCGTCAGGAACATCTTCATCTGCTCGGGCGTGGTGTTCTGGGCCTCGTCCAGGATGATGAAGGCGTCATCCAGCGTGCGCCCGCGCATATAGGCGAGCGGTGCAACCTCGATGACCTGCTTTTCAAACAGCTTCTGGAACGTTTCGGCCCCCAGCAGATCAAACAGCCCGTCGTAGAGCGGGCGCAGATACGGATCAACCTTGTTTTGCAGGTCGCCCGGCAGAAAGCCGAGCTTTTCCCCCGCCTCGACGGCAGGGCGGGTCAGGATGATGCGGCTGACATCCTTGGACTTGAACGCCTTGACCGCCATTGCCACAGCCAGATACGTCTTGCCGGTGCCCGCAGGCCCGACACCGAACGTGATGGCATTTTTGCGGATGGCGGCGAGATATTCCTTTTGGCCCAGCGTCTTGGGGTGGATGGGACGACCCTTGGCCGTGACTGCGACGAAATCGTCGGTCAGCTCCCGCAGGCGCTTTTCCTCGCCCCCGTGGGCCAGGCTGATGCAGTAGCGCACGGTCTGCTCCTCAAGCGGGGTGTGGTTTTCCATCAGGGTGACCATGCCGTCCACGGCGCGGGCGGCGGCGTCCACATCCTTCTGCTCACCGGTAAAGCGCAGCACCGAGCCGCGGCAGACCGCCGTGACGCGGAATTCCTTTTCCAGCAGGTGGATATTCTGGTCGCCGCTGCCAAAGATGGCTGCTGCCAGTTCAATGCTGTCCAGTTCCAAAGATCGTTCTGCCAAATTTTCATCCTCCCGGTTCCATGGTGTAGCAAATAGCTATACATTTAGATTATATCACAGTTTTTCGCAAAAGAAACTATGAATATTGCACAAAATTTTATCAGCCATTTCGTCATCCTAAGCAAAAAATGTCGAATCACGGCGGTGCGGCGATGTTGGCGGTGAAAATATAGGTCACAGCTGCCGTTTCTGTACCTTCCTGCGCGGAAATTTCGCGCTGCTCTGCCTCGATGACCGCATCCGGGAACTCGGCCAGCAGCGCGGCGCGGCAGGCGCGCAGGGCCAGAGCGGCGGCGGCAGCCTCGGAATACTGCACCGTGTCCGGCAGCTGCTCCCAGGTCGTCACGCGGCAAAGGCTGGCGGGCAGCGCCAGGCGGCCCAGCTGCACGGGCAGCCAGTCGGTCTGCGTGATGCCGGTCAGCGGGTTCTCCGGCTCGTCTGTATAGCTGCGCCACGGCAGGTACAGCGTCGTCTGCACGCTGCTGCGGCCCGTGTAGACGGGAGCCTCTGCCGTCAGGGACTGGCGGGCTGTGTAATGCTTTTGTACCCGCGCTATAACGCGCCCGCCGGCCCCCTGCGGCACAGCGTTGCCCTTGCGGTCCAGCCGCTCAGCGGCGGCCAGCAGCTGGCCCCGGGCGACGGTCTGCCCCACCGTCACCGCTGCAAAGCCGCTCTCGATCTCAACGGCGAGTATTTCCCCGTCCGCACTGGCGTACAGGCCCTGCCGGGGCGGCGGCTCCCGCACGGTCTGGGTCTGGGAGGGCGTGCTCTCGATGGCAAGGCAGCCGCCCGTAAAGTTCAGGCTGACCCAGCCGAACACCTCACTGCGGCGCAAAGCCTGTGCCTGCGCGGTCTGCAGCAGCGGCTTTGTCAGGAGCACGCCCTCATGAATGCCGCAGTCCGCCAAAAGCTGGCGCATGGGAGGCTGCAGACCGGGGTCCATCGCGCCAAAGTCGATGCACCAGACAAGGCCGCCCAGCGCCCGCACCAGCAGCAAAAACAGCACGGCCCCCGCGGCCAGCCCGGAGCGGGTCTGCAGCAGGCGTTCCGTGTGCTTTCCCGGGCCGCGGCGGGCGGTTACGGCAAGCGTCCAGCCGCCGTCCCGCGCGATTCTCTCCAACCGGCGGCGGTCTGTACCGCCGGCTGTGGCCGCATAGCCGTCCCGCTGCCAGCGGACGCGCCGCAGCCGCACGCCCGCCGCGGCGGCACGGTTCAAAAAGCGGTGCGGCTCCGGCCCTGTGACCGAAAAGCGGAGGGTATCCGCCGCCCAGAATTGCAGCCTCATTCCTGCGGCACCTCCCACTTGCTGCGCAGCTCAATGCGCGCGAACCGCCCCGCCGCAATCAATCTTTTGCCCGCGAAGGATTCTATCCGCAGGTCCGCGCCATACAATGTTACCAGGGTGTCCCCCATGTCCAGACAGATGCGCTGCGGCGTGAAGTCCAGCACCCTGCGGCAGCCGTCGGTCAGCAAATTGCCGCCGCGCAGCTCCAGCTCCGGCAGACGGTAGAAGTCCGCGGGCGGCGGAGCTGCCAGACGGCGCAGGTCAGGGCGCTCCCGCGGCTTGCGGGGACGCGGCTTTTTCGGTTTCATGGCTGTTCCCTCCCCGCACAAGACTTGTCAGTCCAGTATACGCAGTGAGGTGCGCAATATGAACAACGGCAAAAATCGGCAGGGGCTTGCAGCAGCGGCAGCGCTGGCGTTTGGAGTGCTTGTGCTGGCCGTGCCGGAGGCCGCGATCCGGGGCTTTGCCGGGGGCACGGCGCTCTGCCTGCAAAGCGTTTTACCCGCGCTGTTCCCGTTTTTTGTCGTGTGCGAGCTGCTGACCGCTGCCCCGCCGCCCGCCGTCCTGCTGCGGCCCATGCAGCGGGTCTTGGGGCTGGAATCCGCCGAGACCGCGCGGGCGCTGTTGCTGTCCTGGATTGGCGGATATGCAGTGTGTGCGCGGCTGGCCGGGCAGCTGTACGGTGCGGGGCGCATTGCGCGGCGGGATGCTGCACTTTTGCAGGTACTGGGCTGCTGCTCCGGGCCCGGGTTTGTGATCGGCTGCGTCGGCGGGGTTCTGCTGGGGAATGTGCGGCTTGGCGTGGTGCTGTACGCGGCGCAGATCGGGGCGAATTTGGGGGCGGGTGCGGTTTGTCAGCTGCTATCCCACATTGTAGGGGCGAACATTGTTCGCCCGCTGGCTGTTTCCGATGGGAGCGGCCTTTCCGGAAAAGCACAGCCACGCCAACTTGACGGGCGAACCATGTTCGCCCCTACAGACTGCACCCGGGAGATTTCGGGGCGCAGCAAGGTTCTCTCTCCCACCCGCTGCGGCGGGAGCCTCCTCGCAGAGGGGGCCAAGGGGTTGCCGCAGGCCATATCCTCCGCGGTCACGTCGTCGCTGTCGGTCTGCGGGTGCGTTGTATTCTTCCGCATAATGGGCGCGGTGCTGCTGGCAGTGCTGCCGCTGCCGCCGACGGCTGTCAGCGCGGCGCTGGAGGTCAGCGCCGGATGCGCGGACTTTGCGGCGCTGGGCGGGGCGGCGGCGCTGTACGGCTGCTGCGCCTGCCTGAGCGTGCTCGGTGTCTCGGTCTGGGCGCAGCTGCGGCTGTTTGCCGGGGCGGCGTACCGCCCGCGGCTGCTAGTTTTCAGCCGCACCTTGTACTTTTGCAGCTGCTCGTCAGGATGTGTGCGCAGCTGCTACCCGGCAGCGTTACGGCATGCAGTACGCTGGCCGCCCGCGTCCTGCCGGTTTTCCGTCTGCCGCCGGACGCCGCGGCGGCGGGGTTTGTCTTTCTCTGCGCAGCTCTTTACAAGGCCCGGCAAAGCATTTATAATAAATGATAGTATATTTTGTGGTTTGAGGGTGAGTCTAATGTTTAAAAAGACCTATTACGGCGCACATATTGCCCCGGCGTGTGCTTATTGCCTGCACGGCTCCACCGCCGCCGACCCCAAAATGATTTTATGCAAGCGCAAGGGCGTTGTGTCGCCCTACTACTGCTGCCGCAAATTCAGCTATGACCCGCTGATGCGCATCCCCCGCCGCCAGGTCCTGCCCGAGCTGGACCCACGGGATTTTACACTGGACGACTGAAAAGGAGAAGTCATGGATCACCCGAAACTCGAAGAATGGAAAACCGTCTGGCGCGAAAGACGCTCCGTCACGATGGTGTATATCCTGCTGCGCATCTCGGTTGTGTTGGTCATGCTGGCACAGATTTTCAACGGCAACTTTGAAAACGTTTTTCTCTGCGTGCTGACGCTTATCCTGTTCATGATGCCCAGCGTCCTGGAAAAAAAGCTGGACATCACCCTGCCGAACACGCTGGAAATCATCATCCTGCTATTCATTTATGCAGCGGAAATCATGGGCGAGATCGGCGCGTACTACGTCACCTTCCCCTACTGGGACACGGTGCTGCACACGCTGAACGGCTTTTTGTGCGCGGCCATCGGGTTCTCGCTGCTGGACATTCTGAACCGCCACAGCGAGGCGCGGTTCCACCTGTCGCCGCTGTATCTGGCCATCGTGGCGTTCTGCTTCTCGATGACCGTCGGCGTCATCTGGGAATTTTTTGAGTGTACGATGGACCAGCTGTTCTTCCTCGATATGCAGAAGGACACCGTCGTCAACACGATTGGCTCCATCATGCTGGACCCCACGGGCGGCAATACGTCCACTGTGCTGAAAAACATCACCAACGTCATCGTCGTGCAGGCGGACGGCACCCAGACCGCACTGGGGCTGGGCGGGTATCTGGACATTGGTCTGCTGGACACGATGGAGGATCTGTTCGTCAACTTCATCGGTGCGCTGACGTTCTCGATCATCGGCTACTTCTACGTGCGCAGCCGCGGCGAAAACAGGTTTGCCAAACGGTTCATCCCGGTAGCCAACAACAGCACCCGCCCGAAGGATGCATCGTCCGAAGCGCCCAAAAAAAGCGAAATTGAGTAAGAGGCTCTCTTAAACAGGAGCCGACCTCTCACGCCGCCGGAGCGGTGCGTAAGCCGTCAGGCGGGAATTGTGCGGTATTGCCCAAGGACTCGCAGTAACTGAGGATGCTGAAGCATCCCGCCGCTGCGAGTCTTTCGTTATGAATACAGGCAAAAAGAAAACCCCGACGCATCGTGTTTTCAACGATGTATCGGGGCTTTTCACTTGTCTGAGTGTGATAAAAAAGATACCCTGTAATTGCGGAAATAAAAA
>OLYB01002737.1_pt1 | contig 11640 bp, 9 predicted proteins | sample 1674481 | NCBI WGS metagenome assembly OLYB01 (sample SAMEA103958167, study PRJEB25191) | human gut metagenome
TAACCAACTAAAAAGGGCGGCATATCTCCATGTAAGAATAGCTTTCCGATTCTATGATAATGCAAATAATTCTATGCTGTTATATGGTTTCGGGCATAAATAGGGGGTGGTCTGTTTTATGTGGAATCCTATTAATGGGATAGATAAAAATTCGGTTTTCCAGCCGAAAAGGGGGAGGGGTGAAAAATAGGGATTGTCCGCTCGGTCGGGGTATCTCGGTTTGTTTGTCTGCGAGTGACAACCTTTTCAGAAAAGGATATTTTATAGACCCTTTCACAAAGTTTGTCACCTTTTGGTTGCGGGGTAGTTTCGGCATAAATCGCACGATGTGGGGAATGGATGATAAATAGATTTACCCAAAACTACCCTATAAAAGAAAGAATCGTTATCTTTGCCGAAAAGCAAGTGTATCATGTCCTATAAACCGCCTTACACCATTACGCCGAAGATCACGAATTTAGTTGCACAAATCAGCGAAGCAATCGGCGGCTATTATGCGCACGAAAATCTGCGTCTGCATCGTGTCAATCGAATCAAAACGATTCACGGCACGCTGGCTATCGAGGGCAACACGCTTTCGACGGAGCAGGTCACGGCGGTATTGGAGGGAAAACCCGTTGTTGCTCCTATTAACGAGGTACAGGAGGTGCGCAATGCCCTTAAAGCGTATGAGTTGCTCGATATGCTCGACCCCTGTAAAGTTGATGATCTGTTAAAGGTGCACGCCACAATGGAGGCGGGATTGATTGACGAAATCGGTTGTTTCCGCAAAGGCGGTGCGGGTGTGGTGTCGGGGAAAACGGTTATCCATTATGCGCCCGATGCCGAACGTGTGCCGTTTCTCGTAAACGATCTGTTCGAGTGGTTGCGCACCACGGATGAACACCCGCTGATCGCAAGTTGCGTCTTTCATTATGAATTCGAGTTTATCCATCCGTTCGCGGACGGTAACGGTCGCACGGGGCGATTGTGGCAGACATTGATTTTGAGCAGGTGGCGGCCTATCTTCAAAAACCTGCCTATCGAAAACATTGTATATAAGTATCAAAAGGAGTATTATAAGGCGATTGCCGTAAGTGGCGGTAAAGCGGGTTGCACGCCTTTCGTCGAGTTTATTTTGGGGGTAATCGCCGAAACGCTCACTACCCAAGAAATTACCCGAAAGACTACCCAAGAAATTATTTTGGAAGCCATCGCCCGCAATCCCAGCATTACGCGGGCGGAGCTGGCCGAGGTTGTCGGAATCTCACCCGACGGCGTGAAATATCATTTGCAGAAACTCACCAAGTCGGGCAGGCTCAAACGGGTGGGGTCTACACGCTGCGGGGAGTGGGTGATCGGGTGACAGGAATTCCGAAAAAGGTACTTTTATAGACCCTTTTCAAAAGTTTGTCACCGACCTGTTTTCACCCGTTACGGGCTATATGATTCGCTTTCCCAATTCGATGAACCGTTGTTTGTTGGTGCGCACATCCCTGTACTCGAAATAGATTCCGATCATCTTTGCCGTCACTTTTTTGCGGTAGGGGATGCCGAACCGCATAATCAGGTCGTTCATAAAACGATTGACGGCGCACACGGGTAGTTTGTCGCCCGTTTTCAGTCGGTCGTACACCTCTCCGCAAACTTTTTCCGAGGTCAGCAGTTGTTGGCTTTCGTTTTCCTGTATCTGTTTGCCGATTGCGTTCATGTTGTAGTTGTGCCGTTCGATCTCTGCCGCTCCGAGGGCGTAGTAGGCATCCACCATCATCGGCACTTGGCTTTGAATCTCCTCGCGCAGAAAGTAGTATTCATTCCATGTTCGGTTTTGTTCCAGTATCTCCAACTGCCGCACGATTTCGCGGAACAGCTCTTTCATTTTCAGTCGGGGATTTATGCGTTGCAGTCGGTCGCAGTCCGACAACGGATAGATATGTTCGGCGCAATCCGTGTGAAATGCTTTCGCGTACTCCTCCCGCACCAGTTCGGCGTCGGTGTAGTATTGCTTTATCCGCTCGTCGTCGTAGGCGTTGTCCCACATGAACCAGTTGCGCGTTCCGTCGGCGTTCATGAACCGTTTGTAGTCCATTCCCTCCAACGCCTGCGCACGGGTATCGCAACCCGCCCCCGACGCTTCGATTTGCAGGACTTGTTTGTAGACCGCTTCGCACTCCTCCAACCTCGTGGCGATCTCCTCCCGCGATTTGCAGGGCATCTCCTTGTTGGTGCTGAAAATATGCGCGGCATCCTCCACGCCGTTGCGGAAGCGTCCGACGATCTGCACGGCTTCGGTCGTGGGGTCGATGACGGTGTGCGCCGCAAACGAAAGGTCGGTTACGATCAGCACGCAGGCTGTTGTCGGCAGTTCGATGTCCACCGCCGAAAAGAAACGGCTCGTGAAAAAGTTGATTTCATCCAGTTCTTCGAGCGAGGAGTAAGCCCGCGAAAAATCCCGCTTGCGGAGTTTCTTCACACTCTCGTAACTGCAAAAGACCTTGCACCGTTTCTCGATCTTATAGGTGCAGATCATGCGGTGGATCGTATCGGTCGAGTTCAGAAAGATGCAGAGCGGATGCCCTTTGCCTTTTACCTGTCCCATAAGGGTACGCACCCAGCCGACGGTGTTGTTCGTGTGTATGAGCAACATTTTCGGCTTGTGGTCGTAGGTCGGGCGGAGTATCTTCATCGTAAATCCCTGCTGCTCGAAACGGGGATCGGACGGGATGATCGGCGTCGCGGAAACCATCGCCTTTTGTTTGCATCGGAAAAAATCATCCATCGGGAGCGTGATAGAGCCGCGGTAGCCTGCATCCTGTATCGTGCGTTCGCACTCGTCGAACAGCATGAACCATTCACCGTGCATATCCGTATGCGTCTGCACCATCGCCGAGCGGACTTTGGGGAAACTTTCGGGCGTGGTCATGATTTTCAGGTAGCCGTCGTTGTAGTTCGTGTTCAGAAAGTCGATGATGTCCTCGGTCGTTACGCCCTCGAACACGCCGAGTATCTGCGGGTGCTTTTTCATCTTGCCCTCGATAACGGGAACATTCGGCTCGATGATGACGGAGTGTCGGGGTGCATTGATTTCGGCATAGGTCGCACCGCATCCCGTGACGGTCTTGTTGATGATCGAGTTGGTCGGTATTTCGGGCATCACGGCGTCGAACCGCTGGCCTGCATCTATTGTGATATATTCAATCTTCATCTAATAATTTGATTTGTAGTTAAAAAAACTTGGGGAGCGAGCGGTGAAACCCGCTCCCCTCGTTCAGCAGTTTAGTTCAGCAGGTCGGTGATGTCCTCCATTGCCTCGGCAGGCATTACGACTTTGCCGTTGGAAAAGTGGTACTTTTTGGCAAGGTAGCCGATTCCCTCCTCGCTCTCGTTGTACTCCTCGGAGGTGATCGGGGTCAGTTTCTCCACCTCGGCGGCCACCTCTGCCAGCCACTCGGACTGACAGCAGATTTCACGGTCGGGTTCAAACTCCGTTACTTCGGGCAACTCCTTACCCATCAGGAACGCCATCAGGTAGTTCCAGATTTGGGCATTGAGCAACAGCTTCCCGTCCAACTCGGTGTAACCCTTACGGATTCCGAACCACACGTAGCCGCATCCAGCCACGTCTACACGGGTGGTCACGATCAGGGTGGTAGCCCCTGCCGCAATCGCTTTCGCCAGCGTGCGGAACATTTTGGCATTCCCTGCGGGTTTGATTTTGATAATGCGAAGATTCATTTTCTCCTCCTGCTCCTCGGCGGCTTTGATTTCCGCCATCTTTGCCTCGTGTGCGATTGCCGAGGCCATCATCTCCTCTGCGCGGTTCCCAGCTACCTGCTGCGATTCCGCATTTTCTGAAATTGTAGTCATAGTTTTATTAAATTTGATGTTAATATTGTCGTTGATGTTTGCAAGCGTTTTCATAATCGTTATCTTTTTTATTAAGTTTTGTTGCCGCCTCTTTCGGGCTGTCGGCTACTCCCCGAATCACTCGAATAACCGTACGCTTTATTCGCGGATTCTGGCTATTGAACCTGCATAAATCCGACCTTTGGTGCCTTGGCGAAATATAAATAATAGCCAGCGAAAACTGACCTATTCATTACCTTTGCTGTCGAAAATATTGCAAAATATATCAGGGAAAATATTGTAAATCTGTCCGTTATGACAAAATGGCAGGTGCCATGACACTGGCAGATTTTTGGCAGAAAAAAGAAAGGGAACCGCGATAAACGGCTCCCTTAAATGGTATGGTTATATAGTCCGATCAGTCCAATAGCGGAAAATCAAAATCCTGCATGATAACCTGTCTTTGCAATGGTATCGGTCTGAATCGTGGTGCTTGGTTCATAGCCGCTCGTTTCAGATAGGCGGCAAGGTCGGCGCGGATTACTTTCGGGTCGTATTTGCCGCTCTCTCCTTTATTATTGGGATAACAACCCGTGACGCGTGTATAGTCGTGAATGAGTTGGCATAATTCGTTCGGCATATTGGGCTGGCTGGGGATTGCGTTTTCTTCATGGAGCATTCGGTAAATGCCGTATGCAACTGCCGAATAGATGGCATTCTTCTTTTCTCGCCCCGCAGACGGTTTGCGCCGTTGAATATCCTGCCGTGCTTCCTCGGCTGTCTGTACTTCGGGAAAATAGCTTGCAAGTTCCTTTTTAATCAGACGGAATAACCAGTTATTGCTGTTTGGAATAGAAATCTGTTCCGCTTCCCCATTATTGGTGCGAATTGTGATGGCGGTCTGTTTGTTGCTTTTAAGTGTCCGTGCCTCCATTTGCTCCATAAAAAGCAATAGGTGCGCCCATTCGCTTTGGTATATGTCCCAAGTATGAAACTGAACAAGGTCATTGTATTCGTTTTCGTCGATCTGCTGTTCGCGGATGCAGTAGGCCACCAGCAATAGGGCTTCCTCTATTATCGGGGTAATTGTCCCGTAAGAGTTGATAAGCGACAACAAATCATGGCATTCGAGGTGTCGAAACGGCAAAACCAGATTGCAATCCTCTTTAATGCTGTACTTTACGATATTACCCTCTCGGTGAGGTATCAGACATTTGGCATTTGAAAGTTCTTTGTTGAAATAACCTGCCGTGATGCCGAAATATTTTTCCAGTAAGGGCAGGCAAGCGGTGAAATATTCGGTTGTTACGGGGTAAAAGGTTTGTTCTTCTTGCATAGGAGTATCTTTATAAAGACGAATTTACAAAATTCCGCTTTCTGCCGCAACCGACGACCGCAGAAAAAAGAAAAGGGACTACCCGATGCAAGCGGATAATCCCTTAAAAGGTAGTGATAAATTTAGTTTTGGGGGCTATAAGATAGACCTTTTTTCAAACCTTGTCACCACCTCACAATAAGTTTTGCATGGCCGCATCTATCTGCGAGTTCTCGAATGAATCGAGGTAGATTTGCGTAATCTTTTCCGAACTGTGCCCCAGCGATTCCGAAATGATGGATGTCGAAACTCCCGACCTTTTCAGAACAGTTGCGAACGAGTGCCGCGCAACGTATGTCGTGAGCGTGATAGGCAGGTGCAGATGCTCGCCGATTAGTTTCAGATAGCGATTTATCCGCTTGTTCGTCCGTTGCACCCGTCCGTACTGCTGTTGCGCCGTAACGTGAACAGAACGCCTTAAAACAGGGAAAATGTAATCCTGCGGATGTGCGTTCGGTTGGCGGTACTTGTCGAGGATGTCGAGGGCGGCAGGTTGGAGTTGGAACGACAGGAGTTTACCTGTTTTCTGACGATTGATAACCAACCGTTCGTCCACGATGTCTGCATAGCGGATGTGCAAAATGTCTGTCAGATTGATGCCGCACGACAGGTAGCTGAACAGGAACAAGTCCTTTGCCAGTTGCAGGAACGGTTTGGGGTACTTGGTCAGCGTGCGTACCTCGCAATCCATAATCCGCCTTATATCCTCTTTCGTTAGCGACCGTTTGGCCGTGGCTTCCTTGAATCGGCTCACTTTGAACGTGTCGAAAGGGTAGTCTGCCTTTTTGATTAGACCGTCGGTGATTGCGCTGTTGTACAGCACCCGCAACGAACGGAAACGGATGCCAATGGAGTTGTCGGAATAATGCCGTTCCACCCGCAGCCATTGTTCGTATCGTTTCAGCCACTCGGCGTCGATGTCTATAAAATAAAAGTCCAGCGAACGGCAGAATTTCGTCAGCGAGGTGCGGAGTTCCTGAAAGGTTTTGGCGTTGCCTACACGTTTCTCGGCCAGCAGGCGGTCGATGTAGCCGTTCAGATATTCGCTGACGGTTTGGCGCACGACCTTGCGGGATGCCTTTTCGAGAAGCGTGTTTAGTGTATATTCCTTGTCGCTGGTTTTAAAGTCCAAAATCTGCTCCTGCAACTCTTTCGTCTTGGTTTCAATAAGGGTGTTTATGCGCTCTTTATCGGGGCAATTCCGCTTGGGACGGCTTTTGTCAAAGTCCCAAAATTTGGCATCGAGGGAAATGTGCAGGCTGATGTACTTGATTCGGCGGTTTTTCGTGAGCCGTAACATGAGGGGGTGAGTGCCGTCAGATAGGGTTTTAGAGGTGTACAGGACGGTTGTGAGGGTGGTGTTCATAACCAATTTCGGTTTAAACATTGGTTTAAACAAATCCCCGATTTCGCCGTAAAAACCGCTCGAAACAAGACACGAAAAAACCACCTACATTGCTGTAAGTGGTTGATTTTGAGAGTGACACCGACAGGACTCAAACCTGTAACCTTCTGATCCGTAGTCAGATGCTCTATTCAATTAAGCTACGGTGCCGAATTGCGAATGCAAATGTAGGGCAAAAATCCGAAACACGCAAATAATTGCTTAAAAAATTTAGTAAAAAAGATGATCCGGACGACGGGTGTTATGCCATCGTTCGGATTATCAGTCGTTTAAAAAATGACGCTATTTCATCAATTCCTCCAGCCGGGACTGCAATTGCCTGCCGGGAAGGTTGCGGGCGACGATCACGCCGTCGGGCGAGATCAGGAAATTCGACGGAATGAAGCGGATGCCGTACATTGCTGCGGCAGGGCTTTGCTTGCCGCAGCCGGGGGACAGCACGTTCGTCCACGGCAGGTCGTTTTCGGCGAGAAACCGCTGCCAGCGTGCCGCATCGTGGTCGATCGACACCGCGTAGATCGAAAATCCGCGTCCGCTGAATGCGGCATAGGCTTCTTTCAGGTAGGGGATTTCCCGGCAGCAGGGACCGCACCACGTGGCCCAGAAGTCGAGCAGCACCCAGCGGCCGGGTCCTGCGAGCGACGAGAGGGCGACGGTCTCTCCGTCGGCGTCTTTCAGCGTGAGGTCCATGTAGGGTCGGCCGACGGACGAGCGTTCGACGGCTTCGATCTCGCGCCGTACGCTCGCCAGCACGGGGTGGTTCTGCAATTGGGCGGGGAACTGCGCGAGCCGTTCGCGGGCCTTCGCCGGGTCCGCATCGGTGCGGCGGGCGTAGAGGAATGCGCCCAGCAGGTTGTCGCGGTTGGCTTCCAGCGCGTCGCCGGGAATCTGCCGGTAAATCCGTCCCAGCGAGTCGAGTTTCCGCCTGCGCTCGGGTGTGTCCGGTTCGTTTTCCAGTGCCTGCAGGACGTTGCCGAGCGATACCTGCGCGGCATTCATGGCGTTGAATGCATCGTTGAGCGGCGTTCCGGTGAACTGGAAGCCGCGTACGTCGCCCGTGGGCTCGAGCCGGATGTCGGCCGCTTCGAGCAGGATCGGCGCCCCGATACGGCGGTCGTTGTGCATCAGGTTGGCGATCGTCGGTTCGGAGACGTGTCCGCGGATGCGGAATGAGCTGTCGCGGCGTATGACCGTCGTGGCCAGCACCGAGTCGTTCTCGTAGGGCGAGCACAGGCGGAGCGTGTCGCCCGGAGCGAGGCCAGCCCTGCCCGAAAGGGTGTAATTGGGGCCTCCGCAGCCGGATAGCGCCACGGCGGCGAGGATTGTCGGGCAAATTCTGTTCATCGGAAAGTCTTTATTTGAGTACTTCTGCGAGTTTTTCTTCGAGGTGTTCGCCGCGCAGGTTCTTCGCTACGATTTTACCTTCGGGTGAGATCAGGAAGTTTGCGGGGATGGAACTGACGGCATAGAGCGCTGTTGGATCGAATCCTCCGCCTTTTTTCTGTGCCACATTGATCCAGTTCATGTCTTGTTCGCCGATGGTGTTTTCCCCAACGGGTCAGGTCCGTGTCGAGCGATACGCCGTAGATTTCAAAGCCTTTGGCGTGAAAGGTTTCGTAGGCTTTCTTCAGGTGGGGCACTTCGTTCATGCAGGGCGTACACCATGTGGCCCAGAAGTCGAGCAGCACCCAGCGGCCGGGACCTGTGAGTGACGAGAGCGCAATGGTCTCTCCGGCGGTGTTTTTACAGGAAAAATCGGTATAGGGTTGGCCGACAGCGCTCCGTGCGGTGGCCTGGGAGGCATCCTGCGACTTTTTCAACATCGGATGCGCTTGTATTCCGGGGGTGAATTGCGCCAGCCGGGCTTTGACTTTTTCGGGATTGTCCTTGATGTTCTGGAATTCGTAGCTGTTGAAGACCCAGGCTCCGAAAACATTGTCGAGGTTGGCGTCTACGGTTTGGGTATAGAGTGCATTCATTTCGGCCAGGATCGCTTGGAGCGACTGCCCCGGGGAGCCTTTGCGGAGTTTGTCTCCGAAAGCGTACATTGCTTCGTCGAATGCTTTTTTCCGGTCGTTGAGCGGTGTTCCGCAGACGACATAGCCGAATGCGGGATCGTATTTCTCGATTCGGATTTTTCCGGGTTCGAGGAAAAACCAGGCGGGGTGGTTGGTTCGCTTCGCGTTGGCCAGGAAAACCAGGTCGGGAGTCGTAACGGTCCCTTGCAGCGAAACGGTCGTGTCGGCGTTCACGACACCGGCGGCGAGCACCGTGTTGTCGGAAGCCAGCAGATAGACCGAGTCGCCCGGAGGCAGTTCGTAGCGGCCTGTGATGGTGTAGTTTGCGCCTCCGCAACTGCATAGCAGGGCGGCGAGGGCGGCGGTCGGAAGGTTTTTCATGGTGGCGGGTAGGTTGGTGTCGGTTTTATTTGATCTCCCGGTCGGGATTCTTTTTCAGGAATTGCTCCCAGCTCTGCGAGCCGCCCTTCGAGGCGGCTTTTTTGCCGCCTCCGAGCCCCTTGACGCGTTCGTCGCCCAGCGCGGCGTTGAGCGGACTGGCCGAGGTGAAGTAGTGGCACAGAGCGACGGCCATGCCGTCCGTGGCATCGAGCCGCTTGGGAGGGCGGTCGATGGCGAGCGTGCGGCAGACGATGGAGGCCACCTGCTCCTTGGCGGCCGATCCGCGGCCCGTGATCGACTGTTTGATGCGCATCGGGGCGTATTCGAAAACGTCGATGCCGCGGCTCAACGCTGCGGCCATGGCCACGCCCTGCGCCCGTCCCAGCTTGAGCATCGACTGCACGTTCTCGCCGAAGAACGGCGACTCCAGCGCCACTTCGCGCGGGGCGTACTCGTCGACCAGCGCTCCCACGCGCTCGAAAATGTAACGCAGTTTGGCGTAGGGGTCGGGGAGCTTGTGCAGGTCGATGTCGCCCAGCACCACCGAGCGCACCGTGCGCCCCTCGATCTCCAGCACGCCGTAACCCATGTAGTTCGTGCCGGGGTCGATGCCCATGATTCTGTATTTCTCGACGGATTTCATCTGCATTTTATGGAAAAAGCCCCTCCTTCCGGCTGTACGGAACGGAGGGGCCGGAATGTCGTTGGGAAATTACTGGGCCAGCAGCTCCGAGATCTTTTCGTAGAGCGCCTCGCCGCGCAGGTTCCTGGCGACGATCGTGCCCTGACCGTCGATCAGGAAGTTCGACGGAATGCCCTGGATGGCGTAATCCTTGGCGGCCTGGTTGTCGAAGCCTTTCACCTCGCTGACGTGCAGCCAGTTCATGTCGTTCTGCTCGACGGCGCCGAGCCAGTCGCCGCGGTCCTCGTCGAACGATACGCCGTAGATTTCGAAACCCTTCTTGCGGAACTCGTCGTAGGTCTTCTTCAGGTGGGGAACTTCGCCCATGCAGGGACCGCACCACGAAGCCCAGAAGTCGAGCAGGACATATTTGTTCGCCGGATTCCTGACCACCGATTCGAGCGATACCTGCTCGCCGTCGGCATTGGGCTGTGCGATGTCGATGAACGGCTGGCCGATGTCGGTCTTGATCATCTGCTCGGCGTTCTCCTTGAGCCGCACCAGTGCGTCGGTCTGCTGCATCTCGGCCGGGAATTTGGCGATCTCGTCGAGCAGTTCCTGCCCCGAAAGCTCGTAGCCGAGCTGCTGGGACAGCAGCATCACGCCGAAGAGGTTGTCGCGGTTCTGGTCCAGGACCGTGCGGGTCAGCTGTTCGTACTCCTGTTCGATGGCTTCGCGACGCTCGGCGGTGGTTTCCGGATTGCGGAACTCCTGCACGAGGGCGCTTCCGGCCGTGGCGTAGGCGTCGCTGGCGTCGTTGGCCGGCGTGCCCGTCACCTTCTTGCGGTAGGGGTTCTGTGCGTCGTCGGTCACGTTGATCGTGCCCGGTTCGAGGATCAGCATGGCGCCGAACGTCGCCCCGTCGTCGCGTGCGTCGCGCAGAATGGCCGCCTGCGGTTTCTCGGCCACGCCCTCGAAGCGGAACACCCCGTTGGCCGCGGCCGCCGAATCGAGGATGTTGTCCTTCTCGTCGAAGAGGTAAACCATGCTGTTGGCTCCTTCGACCTTGCCGTCGACGGCGTACTTGTTTTTGTTGGCGCAGCTGCACAACACGGCTGCCGCCGCTGCGAGGATCAGGATTTTTTTCATCGAATTATTTTTTTGTGAGTTCTGCAAGTTGTTTTTCCAGCGCGCGGACCTGCTGCGCCAGTTCGGGCAGACGTTTGAACACGGCTGCCGAACGGTGGTACTGCATGCCCGGGAGGGCGGGGTATCCGAAGCGGATTTCGTCGTCGGGAACGTCCTTGTCGAGTCCGCTCTTCGAGCCGACCTTCACGCGGTCGCCGATGGTGACGTGGTCGGCGATGCCCACCTGCCCCGCGAGGAAGCAGTTGCGGCCGACCTTCGAAGTTCCCGCGATGCCGGTCTGGGCCGACGACACGGTGTTCTCGCCGATCTGCACGTTATGGCCGATCTGGATCAGGTTGTCGAGTTTCACGCCCCGGCGGATGACGGTCGAGTCGGTCTTGGCGCGGTCGATGCAGGTGTTGGCGCCGATCTCCACGTCGTCCTCGATCACCACGTTGCCCAGCTGGGGAATCTTGTCGAATCCGCCCGCGGCGTTGGGCATGAACCCGAATCCGTCGGCGCCGATCACCGCCCCTGCGTGGAGGATGCAGTTCGCACCCACGATGCAGCCTTCGTAGATTTTGACTCCGGGGTAGAGCGTGGTGTTGTCGCCGATCCGGACGCCGCGGCCCACGTAGACCTGGGGGTAGATCTGGCAACCCTCGCCGATGACGGCCTCCTCCTCGACGACCGCAAAATCGCCGATGTAGCACTCCTGACCGACCTGCGCCCGTTCCGAGACCGATGCGCGGCCGCTGATCCCCTTGCGGCGGGGTTTGGCGGCGTTGTACATTTCGAGCAGTTTCAGGACGCAGGCGCCCGCGTCGTCCACCTTGACGAGCGTCGCGGCCACCGGCTGCGAAGGCTCGAACGCACGGTCGACCAG
>OLYB01002741.1_pt1 | contig 11629 bp, 9 predicted proteins | sample 1674481 | NCBI WGS metagenome assembly OLYB01 (sample SAMEA103958167, study PRJEB25191) | human gut metagenome
CATATTCCTCATAGCTTTTTTCTTCAATTGTCCAATATGTATTGTAGTCCTACACTTTTTCATATGCTTTTTACCGGCCAAACCTTGTTATGCGGTAGGATTTCTGGTATAATAAAATGATTCAGAACATTTTCAGGAAAGGAACGACATTGCATGGAGCTGCACGCAAAGCTGGTTCGTTCTCAGCTATCATTTTTCAAGCCCTTCGTGGCCGGTCTGTCCCTGGAGGTCACCCGAAAGGGGCAGGACAAGCTGGGGGAGCTGATGACCGCCCTGCACCGGCGGGAGGTGCTGGTGCGGGACCACGACTTCGGCGCTTTTCAGGGGGCGTGGGTCATGCCCAAGGATCAGCGCCGCAGCGGCGTGATCCTGTATCTCCACGGCGGCGGCTATACCTGCGGCAGCCTGGAATATGCCAAGGGCTTTGCAGCCACCCTGGCCTCGGAATGCGGTGTACGGGTGTTCTGCCCGGCATACCGTCTGGCCCCGGAGCATCCGTATCCCGCGGCCCTGGACGATGCGCTGGAGAGCTATCAATACCTGCTGAAAAAGGGCTATGAGCCCCGGCAGATCCTGCTGGCGGGGGAGTCCGCCGGAGGCGGGCTCATTTACTGTCTGTGTCTGCGGCTCAAGCAGCTGGGCATGGCCCTGCCCTGCGGGCTTGTGGGCATCTCTCCCTGGACAGACCTGACCGGGTCCGGGGACTCCTATCGGGACAACCGGGAGAAGGACCCCTCCATGACTCCGGAGCTGCTGCAATTTTACGCCAAGTGCTATACGCAGGACCCCACGGACCCTCTGTGCTCGCCGCTGTTCGGCGACCTGACAGGGCTGCCGCCGTCTCTGCTGTTTGTGGGCGGGGACGAGGTGATGCTGGACGACACCCGTGCCCTGCATAACCGGCTCCTGTCCGCCGGATGCCGCAGCAAGCTGCACATTGCCCCGGAGCGGTGGCACGCCTATGTGCTGTACTGCCTCAATGAGAACATGGCTCAGGACTTCGAGGACATCAACCACTTCCTGGACCGGACCCTGTCCCCGGCCCGGAGCCTGCGGTGGATGCGGCTGGACAACGCCGCCAAGATCTATCCTGCCGCCAAGCGCCGGAACTGGAACAACTTCTTTCGCCTGTCCGTCACCCTGACCGAGCCCATCGACACAGCGGTGCTGCGGGCGGCGCTGGACGTGACGGTGCGGCGGTTCCCCTCCATTGCCGTGCGGCTGCGGCGGGGGGCATTCTGGTATTATCTGGAGGAAATTCCCAAGGCGCCGGACATCCAGCCGGAGAAAAGCTGCCCCCTGGCCCATGTGCCCTTCGGCCAGGTGCGCCAGTGCGCCTTCCGGGTGCTGGTGTACCATGACCGGATGGCGGTGGAGTTTTTCCACGCCGTCACCGACGGCACCGGCGGGCTGATTTTTCTGAAAACCCTGACGGCGGAGTATCTGTGCCAGAAATACGGCATCAGCATCCCGGCGGAAAAGGGTGTGCTGGGCCGCCTGGAGGAGCCCAGTCCGCAGGAGCTGGAGGACAGCTTCCTGCGCTATGCCGGAGACGTTACCGCCAGCCGGGCGGAGAGCACCGCCTATCACCTCAGCGGCACGCCGGAAAAGGACGGATATAAAAACCTCATCACCATGATGGTGCCGGTGGACCGGGTCCGCGCCTGTGCCAGGCAGCACGGCGTATCCGTTACGGAGCTGCTGGGCGCGGCCATGATGCAGGCCATTGCCGACCTGCAGGCGGAGAAGGTACCCCGGCGCAGCCGGCGCAAGCCGGTGAAGGTGCTGCTGCCGGTGAACCTGCGGAACCTGTTCCCCAGCCGCAGTCTGCGGAACTTTGCCTCGTATATCACCCCGGAGATCGATCCCCGCACCGGGGACTATACCTTCTCCGAGATCTGCGCCGCCGTCCACCATCGGATGGGACTGGAGAACAACACCCACACCCTGCGGGCCAAATTCGCCGCCAATGTGGCCAGCGAAAAGTCCCCGGTGCTGAAGGTGATGCCCCTGTTCATCAAAAACATTGCCATGAAGGCGGTGTTTAACGCCGTGGGCGAGCGCAAATCCTGTCTGTGCCTGTCCAATCTGGGGGCGGTGGAGCTGCCGGAGGTCATGGCCCCCTATGTCCGGCGGGTGGACTTCATCATCGGCGTCCAGGCTGCCGCGCCTCACGACTGCGGCGTGGTGTCCTGGAACGGCACCATGTATATCAACTGTATCCGCAGCATCCAGGAGCCGGAGCTGGAGCTGCATTTTTACCGGGTCCTGCACCGGCTGGGTCTGCCTGTGAAGGTGGAGAGCAACCAGCGGGGCCGGGGATAAGGGAAAGGAGCGTTATCCATGTATTGTATCCATTGCGGCGTGGAGCTGTCTGACAGCGAGACCGTGTGTCCTCTGTGCGGCACCCGGGTGTTCCATCCGGATCTGCCCCGGCAGCAGGGGGAGCCCCCCTTCCCGCCGGAGCCGTCGGCCCACCCCGAGGAGGTGAACCGCTCCGGGGCGCTGTTCATCCTGACCATGCTGGCGGTGCTGCCCATCGTCATCTGCATCCTGTGCGACTGGTCGCTGAACGGAACCATCGTGTGGTCCGGGTTTGCCTCCGGCGGCGTGTTGCTGCTGTATATCCTGGCGGTGCTGCCCCTGTGGTTCAGAAGGCCCAACCCGGTGATCTTTGTTCCGGCGGACTTTGCGGCCATCGGGCTGTATCTGCTGTATATCAACTTTGCCACCGGCGGGCATTGGTTCCTGACGTTTGCCCTTCCGGTAACGGGGACCATCGGGGTGCTGGTGACCACGGTGGTGACGCTGCTGCGGTATCTCAGCCGGGGGTATCTCTACATCTTCGGCGGGGCGCTGATGGCCGGCGGCGGCCTGGCGGTGCTCATTGAGTTCCTGCTGAACATCACTTTCCAGGTCCATCGGACGTTTATCTGGTCGTTTTACCCCCTGGCGGCGGGAGTGCTGCTGGGGATCATGCTGCTGATCATCGCGGTGTGCAAGCCCCTGCGCCGGTCCCTGCACCGGAAATTCTTTATCTGAGGCGGTGAGGCGCAATGAGTGATTCCTGCGTGGAGCTGGTGACCTTTGACCAGCTGCTCCGGCGGTATCCCCAGCTGGAGCAGCACCGCATTGCTCCCACCGGCGGAGCCTTCTGCCGGGCGGAGCGGCTCAAGGGCGGCGGAGCCGCCGGGACCTATGCCATGCCCCGGCCTATGGCACCCACCGGAGACAAGCATTTTTTTGGCTTTTACCTGACGGACCGGCGGCTGCTGCTGGCGGAGGAGGGCGGCTTTCTGCGGGGGCTGGCAGGGGACCTGGAGTCCCAGACCCCGGCTCAGGCGCTGGCGGAGCTGTTTGCCCGGCTTCTGCAGGAGGATATGCCCACCCTGCAAAAATATGAAAAGCGCCTGACGGCTCTGGAGGAGGCCCTGATGCAGGATCAGGCCCAGGACCTGGACAAGAAGCTCTTTCGCATCCGCCGCGAGCTGTCGGTGTTTGCGGCGTATTATGAGCAGCTGGACGACCTGTTTGCCGCGCTGTCGGACGAAACGGAGGAGAGCGACGCCCACGCCTCCCGGCTGTTTGACCGCCTGACGGGACGGGCTCAGCGGCTGCTGTCGGCCACGGAGCTGGAAAAGGAGTACGCCCTGCAATTGCGGGAAATGCACCAGACGCAGCTGGACATGCGGCAAAACCAGATCATGAAGATCCTGACCATCGTTACCACGGTGTTTCTGCCCCTGTCCCTGATCGCCGGGTGGTACGGCATGAATTTCGTAAACATGCCGGAGCTTACCGCACAGCACGGATACCTGGCGGTGTGCATCATCAGCGTGGTGTGCATCATCGTGGAGCTGGTGATCTTCAAGTGGAAAAAGTGGCTGTGAGCTGCAAATAAGAGCAAAAGGACGCGCCCCGGCGCGTCCTTTTTTCAAAATCCGAAATTTTCTCCGGACCGCGGAACCAAAGGCCGGGCCGGAGTATCTAATATACGTCATGACAAATGGGCGGCCCCGGGGCCGCCTGGAAAGGACGGTGATGGCCTTGCGCCTGTCACAAGAGGAATTTACTCGAGGGGTGCAGACCTACAGCCGGGACATGTACCGGGCCGCCCGGGCCCTGACCCCCTGCGATGCCGACGCCCAGGACGCCGTGGGCCAGGCAGTGCTGCTGGCCTGGCAGTCCCTGGACCGGCTGCGGGACCCCGAAGCCCTGCGGGCGTGGCTGGTGAAGATCAGCGTGAACTGTGCCCGGCAGCTGAACCGCCGCAGCCGCCGGGAGGTGTATCTGGAGGACCTGCCGCCCCAGGCGGCAGCCCGGGAGGACCCGCAGCCGGAGCTGTGGGACGCGGTGCTGTCCCTGCCCCGGGACCAGCGGGCGGCGGTGGTGCTGTATTACTATGAGGACCTGCCGGTGGCGGACATTGCGTCGCTGCTGCGGGTGCCGGCGGGCACGGTGAAATCCCGGCTCAGCCGGGCCCGGGATAAGCTGCGGCTGGCGCTGTCGGACCCGCAGGTCACGCGGAAGGAGGAACGAACATGAACGATTTGGATACCCGTTTGCGGCATATGGCCCGGGAGGAGGAGACCCCGGTGCCCAAGGACTTTGACGAAAATCTGACCCGGACCCTGGCCCAGCTTCCCGCACGGAAGCGGCGCAGGGTCCCCCGGGCGGTACTGCTGGCAGCCTGCCTGGTGCTGATGCTGACGGGGGCGGTGCTGGCGGCGGAGAGCGGGGTGTTTGCCCGGTTTGGGACCCCCGGCGATCTCAATGTGGAGGGGCTGTTCTACGACGGCACCGAATACGGCGGTACCTGGACCTACAGCACGGACCGGCGGCTGCCGCTGGCAGACATTCCCCAGGCCAGCCAGGAGGCGGCGCGGACTTCGACGGAGGATCTGCAGTTTCCGGACATGGCGGCGGCGGACGCGTTCCTGGGCGGCGGCGTTCTGCCCCGCAGCGCCCAGCAGGAGGCACGCGAGCGCGATCAGGTGTCCATAGAAGCCCAGTGCGACCAGCAGGGACAGCTGGTGCGGATGTATATCCGCACTGCGTACTGTGATGAGCTTCAAAATCCCGACGGCGGGATCCGATACGGCGACTACATGCACGTTTGGATGTATGTGCTGACGGATGTGACCCCGGAGGACGATGTGGTTTCCTGGATCTATTCTCAGGGACAACTGGAAAACCTGGAGCAGCTGGAGGACTACAAGGCCCCGGGCGGCGGCAAGGCGTATATTTTCCGGGAGACCATACCCGGTTATGGCAACCGCTATCGGGCGCTGTTCTGTGAGGGGCCCGTGGTGGTGCAGCTGGATCTCTCCATCATGACGGACGGCTCCTTGGTAGGCGGCATATCCGATGCCGATGCTCTGGCGTACCTGTACAGCGCCGTGGACAGCTACGGCCTGTAGACCTTGTAATTTCCCGGGAAAGACGGTACAATAAAACCGGCGGAGCACCGCCGGTTTTATTGCGCTTTTCAGGAGGTCATCTCATGCACAGATACGCTTTGGTGGTCATTGACATGCAGCGGGGGTTTCTGGACGCATCCAGCCCCCTGTTTATCCCCGGGGCGGCGGACACGGTGCCCGCCTGCGCCCGGGCCATCGACTGCTGCCACAGGGCCGGGGTGCCGGTGGTGTTCGCCGTGCGGCACTACCGGGCGGACGGCTCCGACGTGGAGCGGGCCCGGTACGACGTGTGGGCCCGGGGCGGAAGGCCCCTGTCCGAGACGTGCCCGCCGTCCATGTCCGACGCGTGGCCGGAGGAATTTCACCGGGCGGACACGGACTATGTCATCGTGAAGCCCCGGTTTTCCGCGTTTTTCCACACGGAGCTGGACCTGATCCTCCGGCGGCTGGGGGTGGACACGGTGCTGCTGGCCGGGACCACCACGCCCAACTGCATCCGCTCCACCTTCTACGACGCCCTGTCCCTGGACTATGACGCGGCGGTGCTGTCGGACTGCACCTCCTCCGTGACCCCTGCCGTGCAGGCCGCCAACCTGGCGGATATGCAGCGGGTGGGCGGACAGGTTCTGACGGCGGAGGAGCTGGAGCAGCTGCTGGGGCAGCAAGCAGAATAGCTCAAGCAGCAAAACCTCCGGGAAAACCGGAGGTTTTGCTGCTTTTTTGACAGTCTGCGAAGCGCGTTCAGTTCAGCACGCCGCTGACATAGCGGTACTTGTCCAGGCTGGACGCAGCGTTCCAGGTCATGTATCCGCCGGTGTTGCCGGTGTCGTTCAGGGCCCGGATCTGGGCGGCGATCTCATCGGGGCCATAGGTGTTGTACGGCTCCCGGATGGCGTTGTAGCACTGGATCCAGGTGCGCACCGCGGCAGGGGAGGGAGTCTCCTGCTGCCGGGCGGCAGCCTTCTCGCCGAAGGTTTTCATGGTCTCATAGGGGTGCTCCCAGGGCAGCCAGCTGCCGGAGGCGGAATAATGATCGGGGTACGGCATGGCGCTGATGGCGTCCACCACGCCGCTGATGGCCGCCCAATACTGGCCGTAGGCCGTGACGTACTTTTCCGCGCACTCGCCGAACACATCGGCAGACACATACACCCCCGCCCCGTGGAGCCGGTCGGCGGCGTACTGCAAAAACCGCTGAACGGCCTGGGCCTTGCTCTCGTCATTGTCGTTGTGATAGTCGATGGTGCCCGCCTCGTCATAGTCCCAGGTGCCGTCGGGGAAGCGGACATAGTCGAACTGAATTTCGTTGAAGCCCATGGTCTCGGCGGCCTCCAGGGCCAGGTCCACCTTATACTGCCACACCTGGCGGCTGTATACGCTGGGCCAGTACATGCCGCCGATCTTCAGCGGCCGGCCGCTCAGGTCCGCTATCACACACTCCGGATGATCTGCGGCCAGGTTGGGATCGTTGAAGGCCGTGATGCGGCCGATGACGTAATACCCGGCATCCTTCAGCTTTTTCACCGCCGCCTGATAGCTCTCCAGGGTGTTGTAGGCATCCGCATAGGCGCTGGGGGAATATTTCTGCATCACCGGCGAGGCGTAGCCAATGGCCCCGCCGTCCATGATGTCCACCACAAAGGCGTTGATGCCGCACCCGTCGGCCACGGCGATGTATGCCTCCGGATTCCGGATGGCCTCGTTGTTCAGGTACAGGGCCTTCACGGTATCGGGCATGACGCTGCCGCCAAAGCGGGGCTTTTCATAGGCGTCGTAGTCCAGGCCCGCCGCGTCGCCGCCGCCCCAGCTGTCGCCCCGGTCCGCGTGGAGCCGGGCCATGTCCGCGTCATAGGGAGCCGTGGCCTGGTCCTCCGTCAGGCGGACATACCGGGCGGGGATGTACCCGCCGTCGGCCCGGTAATAGGATACGCTGCCGTCGGCCGCCAGGTCCCGGTAGCCGGTAACGGTCAGGGCCTGGCCCCGGAGCACCAGGGGGCCGGTGGGGTCGCCGCCCTCATCCGTCAGATTCTGGGCCCGGCGGACATATACGGTTTTCAGCGTCACCACGCCGCTCAGGTCATCGGTCAGGTTCTCCCGGTCCAGCCAGGCGAAGCTGCCGTCCTCCTGGGGCACCCGAACCTGGTCCGGACGATCCTTGTGGGCCTCCTCCACCACATAGGTGACCTGGCTGCCCCGGACCAGCTGCCGCAGGACATTGCCCTCCTCGTCGTACAGCGGAGCCGTCTCCGCTTCCGAGGCCACATAACCGGCCGCCGTCTCCAGGGGGATCTCCTTCTGCCGGGTAAAATGCCACACCAGTGCGGCTATGGTGGCCAGGCACACCAGAGCCAGGGCGATCCCCGGCCACCGGGGGCGGCGCTGCTTCCGGCTGCGCCGGGGGCGGGGGGTATAATCCGGCTCCGTCTCCTGGACCCACTCCGGCGCCCACGCGCCGGTCTGCTGTTCTTTCACGGACATAGGGGAGTACCTCGCTTCTGTGTATTTTCGCCATTATACCGCATTTTCCGGCAAATGGCTACCCCCATTCTCTGTCCCGCCCCATCCCAATAGAAAACCGGGAAAATTCCCGGGAAAAACGGGACAAACCGCAGATTACCGGGGCAGAAATGTGAATTTTTTTCGCTGCCCTTGCTTTTTTGGAAAAATAGGCTATGATATAGAGGAAATAATATGTCCCGCACGGCGGGAAAAGAAAAGAAGGTACTGTTATGACGAAAATTGACATCGTGTCCGGTTTCCTGGGCGCAGGCAAGACCACCCTCATCAAGAAGATGGTGAAGGAAGCCTATCAGGGCGAAAAGCTGGTGCTGATCGAAAACGAGTTCGGCGAGATCAGCATCGACGGCGGCTTTCTGAAGGACGCGGGGATCCAGATCTCCGAAATGTCCTCGGGCTGCATCTGCTGCTCCCTGGTGGGCGACTTCGGCAAGGCCCTGCGGGAGGTGAAGGAGCAGTTCCAGCCGGACCGCATCCTCATCGAGCCCTCCGGCGTGGGGAAGCTCTCCGACGTGATCGTGGCGGTGGAAAATACCGTGGCGGATATCCCGGATATGAAGCTGAACTCCTTTGTCACCGTGGCCGACGCCGGCAAGGTGAAGGTGTATATGAAGAACTTCGGCGAGTTCTATAACAACCAGATCGAAGCCGCCGGCACCATCATCCTGTCCCGGACCCAGAAGCTGACCCAGGAAAAGCTGGAGGCCGCCGTGGCTCTGCTGCGGGAGAAGAACCCCACCGCCGCCATTCTGACCACCCCCTGGGACCAGCTGGACGGCAAGACCGTTCTGGCCGCCGTGGAAAAGGTGTCTCTGGCCGACGAGCTGCTGGAGAAGATGCGGGCCGAGCACGAGGCCGAGGAGGCTGAGCATCATCACCATCACCACGAGCATGACCACGATGACGACCACGACGAGCACGAGCATCACCATCATCATGACCACGATGACGAGGATGACCATGAGCACTGCTGCCACCATCACCATGAGGATGAGGAGCACGAGCATTGCCATCATCATGACTATGACGAGGAGCACGAGCACCATCACCACCATGACGGCCAGGAGTGCGACGACCCCGCCTGCTCCTGCCACCACCATCACCACCACGCCGACGAGGTGTTCACCAGCTGGGGCGCGGAGACGCCCAAGCAGTTCACCCAGGCGGATATCGACCGCATTCTGACGGCTCTGGATTCCGGCGACTACGGCGCCATCCTGCGGGCCAAGGGCATCGTGCCCGCCGCCGACGGCCAGTGGCTGCACTTTGACTATGTGCCCCAGGAGCACGAGGTGCGCTATGGCTCCGCCGACTACACCGGCCGCCTGTGCGTCATCGGCTCCCAGCTGAAGGAGGACGGCCTGAAGACCCTGTTCGGCCTGTAAGGAGACGCCTATGGACATTCCTGTATATCTCATCACCGGCTTTCTGGATGCCGGAAAGACCGACTTCATCAACGGCATCCTGAAAGACGGCTTCGCCAGCGAGGACCGGACCCTGCTGCTGTGCTGCGAGGAGGGGGAGACGGAGTACGACCCCAAGGTGCTGTTCAACGTGTTCACCTACACCGTGGACGATCCCGCCCAGCTGACGCCGGAATTTTTCAAGAAGCTGGAAAAGCAGTACCGGCCCAAGCAGGTGATCATCGAGTTCAACGGCATGTGGAGCTTCGAGCCCCTGTACCGGGAGGGTCTGCCTGCCAACTGGATCCTGTATCAGATCATGTGCCTGGTGGACGCCACCACCTTTGAGCCGTATCTGCGGAACATGGGGCAGCTGATGATGGAAAAGATCCTCAACGCGGACATGATCATCTTCAACCGCTGCAATGAGGAGCTGCGCAAGGCCCTGCGGGGCCGGAACCTGCGGATGGTAAACCGGCGGGCCGACATCTATCTGGAGAACACCGACGGCACCAGCGAGGACTACGTCACCGACGACATGGCCCCCTTCGACCTGTCCGGCGGCCACCTGGACGTGCCGGACAACGACTACGGCATCTGGTATGTGGACATGATGGACAACCCCCAGCGCTACGACGGCATCACCGTGCGGTATAAGGCGCTGATGTGCCACTCCAAGAAGTTCCCGGGGATCCACTGCCCCGGCCGCTTCGCCATGGTGTGCTGCAACAACGACATGCAGTTCCTGGCCCTGGTGTGCAAGGGCCAGGAGCTGGAGAAGTTCAAGAACCGCCAGTGGGTGGAGATCCAGGCCACCGTGAAGAAGGAGAAATGCCAGGCCTATGACGGTGAGGGCCCGGTGCTGTACGTCACCGACGTGAAGCCCTGCCAGAAGCCGGACCCGGAGAACGTCAGCTTCTGATACAGATCGCAATATTCAAAAAGAATCATACAAATAGGAAACCCTTCGGCACAGCCGAAGGGTTTCCTATTTTTGAAAAACATCGAGCGCACAGCTGTCGCAAACCGCGGCAGGAGCCGCCCGGGCGGGCGGCTCCTGCGGGATCTATGACGTGAGTAAGGTTCTTTGTATGGCTCAGTCGTCGTACATCTCGATGAGCTTCAGCAGGTGATCGTAGCGAGCCTTGGCCTCGGCCTCGTTGCGGGCGAACAGATTCTCCGCACGGTCGGGGAACTCGCGGGTCAGACGGCTGTAGCGGGCCTCGTTCATCAGGAAGTCGTGATAGCCGCCGGCGGGAGCCTTGGAATCCAGGGTGAACTTCTTCTCCGCAGCGGGGTTGAAGCGGAACAGGTTCCAATAACCGCAGTCCACAGCCTTCTTCATTTCCTTCTGGCAGTTCATCATGCCGCCCTTGATGCTGTGCATCTCGCAGGGGCTGTAGCCGATGATCAGGGAGGGGCCATGATAAGCCTCGGCCTCGGTGATGGCCTTGAGGGTCTGAGCGGGGTTGGCGCCCATAGCCACCTGGGCCACGTACACATAGCCGTACTGCATGGCGATCTCCGCCAGGCTCTTCTTCTTGACTTCCTTACCGGCAGCGGCAAACTGAGCCACCTGGCCGATGTTGGAAGCCTTGGAGGCCTGTCCGCCGGTGTTGGAGTACACCTCGGTGTCGAACACGAAGATGTTCACGTCCTTCTTGCTGGCGATGACGTGATCCAGGCCGCCGTAACCAATGTCGTAGGCCCAGCCGTCGCCGCCGAAGATCCACATGGACTTCTTGGCCAGGTATTCCTTCTTGCTGAGGATGTCGGCAGCCAGGGTGCAGGCGTCGCAGTCGCAGAACAGAGCGCCCTTAGCCTTCAGCTCGGCAGCGTGTGCAGCGAACTGAGGATTGGCGGCCAGCTCCTCCACGGTGCAGATGCTCTCCTCCAGGGCCTTGACATAGGCCCTGGCGGGCTCGGCATTGGCGCTGCCATCGTCCATGGTATCCAGCCATGCCTGAGCGGCGGCCTTCAGAGAGGGCTGCGCCCACTCCACGGCGATCAGCTGGCGGGTCTCGTCGGCCAGATCCTGACGGATCTTGTCCTGACCGATGAACATGCCCAGACCGTGCTCGGCGTTATCCTCGAACAGGGAGTTGCACCATGCGGGGCCGTGGCCCTCCTTGTTGGTGCAGTAGGGAGAGGTAGCCGCGGGACCGCCCCAGATGGAGGAGCAGCCGGTGGCGTTGGAGATATACATATGGTCGCCGAACAGCTGGGTGACGATACGGGCATAGCTGGTCTCGGCGCAGCCGGCGCAGGAGCCGGAGAACTCCAGCATGG
>OLYB01002749.1_pt1 | contig 11605 bp, 7 predicted proteins | sample 1674481 | NCBI WGS metagenome assembly OLYB01 (sample SAMEA103958167, study PRJEB25191) | human gut metagenome
GACACGAAGCTGCAATAGGCGCAGCGGGTGGGGCAGAAGGGGATGCCGATGTACAGGGAGATGTCCTCCGGGCGCAGATCCGCCTTGGCCCGCAGGCCCGCCTGGGCCGTTTCCACCGCCAGACGGCGGCGGGAAGGGGAGACGTAGTAGGTGTCCCCCAGAATGCGGCGGGCCTGGGCAGGGGTCTTGCCCTCCTCCAGCAGCCGGGCCGCCAGCTTGCCGGGGCGGATGCCCGTCAGCGCGCCCCAGGCCGGGGTCAGGCCGGTGATCTCCCGGGCGGCCTTGAAAAAGCTCAGCTTCACGGCCTTCTGCCGCAGGCGCTCCCGCTCATATTCGTCGTCCACGCCCCGCAGCAGCGCCCGGGACATGCCCCGGCCCAGCCTGCCGCCATAGGTGATCTCGGTGACGGCGGTGGCGTATACCGGACCCTGGTGCAGGTCCACCCGGGCCCAGTCGTCCTCGCCGGGCTCCGGGGCCTGATATACGGGGCGCTCCTCCGGGAAGAAGGCCAGCAGGCTCTGCTCCACGGCGTAGCGGTCGTCGTGACCGCGAAATACCAATTTCATGCGGCGCCTCGCTTACTTCATGCCCTGGCGGACATAGGGGTTCGCCCGGCGCTCATAGTCCAGGGTGGTGGGCTGGTCGTGGCCGGGATAGACCTGATAGGACCCGGGCAGATTCCCCAGCCGGCCCAGGGACCGGAGCATTTCCCGCCAGTCGCCGCCTGCGAAGTCCGTCCGGCCGCAGGAGCAGCGGAACAGGGTGTCGCCGGAGAAAATAACATCTCCCACCACCAGACACACGGACCCCTTGGAGTGGCCGGGAGTTTCCAGCACGGTGATGGTCAGGCTGCCCAGGGTCAGGGTGTCGCCGTCGTGATAGTAGCGCTGGTTGTGCTCCGGCAGGCGGGAGAATACCAGCTCCATGTCGCCCCGGCGGCCGTCCACCACGTCCTTTTCGTTGATGTACACCGGCAGATCCGGGTACCGCTCCAGAATGGGGCGCACGGCGGTGGTGTGGTCAAAGTGACCGTGGGTCAGCAGAATGTACTGCAATGCGCAGCCGGAGCGGGACACCATGTCCAGCACCCGGTCCGCTTCGTCGCCGGGGTCGATCAGGGCGCACACCCCCGCCATCTCGTCGGACAGCAGGTAGCAGTTGGTCATAATGGGGCCTACCATAATGGAATCGATTTTCATGGGGGGAAACCTCCTGTTCAGGATAAAAGCGGGCGGACAGCGGCGTCCGCCCGGCAGGATATACGGTTTTGTTACGCGTTGAGCTGATCCGTGTCCACGATAAGGGTCAGGGGCCCATCGTTGACGGACTCCACCAGCATCTCCGCGCCGAACTCGCCGGTTTCGGTGTGAATGCCCTTTTCCCGGCACAGGGCCACAAATTTTTCATACAGGGGAATGGCCACCTCGGGCCGGGCGGCAGCCAGAAATTCCGGGCGGCGGCCCTTGCGGCAGTTGCCGTACAGGGTGAACTGGGAGATCACCAGAATTTCACCGTTGACCGTGTCCAGGCCGCGATTCATCTTGCCGTCCTCATCCTCGAAAATGCGCAGGCCTGTCAGCTTGTCGGCCAGCTTCACGGCCTGGGCCTCGGTGTCGTCATGGGTGATGCCCAGCAGGATGAGGAAGCCGGGGCCGATGCTGCCGATGGTTTTGCCGTCCACGGATACGGAGGCGCTTTTCACGCGGGTCAATACTGCTCTCATGGGGATATTTCTCCTTTTCAGGTTCGTGGTTTTCGGGCGGACAGAGACGTCCGCCCCTGCGCAGAGGGGACAGGGCCGCATTACCCGGCGGGGCGGGTGACGCGCATAACGCCGGAAATCTGCTCAATGCGGCGCATAACGGTTTTCAGCTGGTCGCTGCTGGATATGTCGGTATCCAGGGTGATCAGGGCGAAGCCGTCGGGGGTGGAGCGTGCGTTCAGGGAGCCCACATGGGTCTTGGTGGAGGACAGCACCGTGGAGATGTCCATAATCAGGTTGATGCGGTCCTTGGCCACCACCTGCAGGGTGGTGCGGAAGGTGCCCTCCACATCGTCGGCCCAGGACACCTTGATCCAGCGGCCCTTCTCATTGGGACTCCGGCGGGCCGGGTCGGCGTTGGGGCAGTCCCTCCGGTGGACGGACACGCCGTAGCCCTTGGTGATAAAGCCCACGATGTCGTCTCCGGGGACAGGGGTGCAGCATTTGGAGAACTTCACCAGGCAGTTGCTGAGGCCCTCCACGATGATGCCCTTTTCACTGTGGGTGCGCTTGGGCACAGCGGGGCGGGTGACCTCGGGATGACCCTCCACGGGCACCTCCGCCTGGCGCTCCACCTGGTGCTGGTGGAGGATGCGCTGGATATCCTCCCGGATGCGGCCGATGACCTTCAGGCTGCTGATGCCGCCGTAGCCGATGGCGGCGTACAGATCGTCCAGACTCCGGTAGGTGAGCTTTTTCAGGATACCGGGCAGGTTTTCGTCGTTGGTAAGCTCCTTCAGGGACACGCCGCAGCGCTTGAGCTCCGACTCGAAGGAGGCGCGGCCCGTGACCACGTTCTCGTCCCGGCGCTCCCGCTTGAGCCACTGGCGGATCTTGGACCGGGCGTTGCTGGACCGGGCGATCTTCACCCAGTCGCGGCTGGGCCCGTGGGCGGACTGGGAGGTGACCACCTCCACGATGTCGCCGTTTTTCAGCCGGAAGTCAAAGGGCACGATGCGCCCGTTGACCTTGGCGGCCACCATGTGGTTGCCCACGGCGGAGTGGATGTTATAGGCAAAGTCAATGGGCGTGGCCCCGGCGGGCAGGTTGATCACATCGCCCCGGGGGGTGAATACGAACACCTCGTCGGCGAACATGTCCACCTTCAGGGAGTGGATAAACTCCTCGGCGTCGGTGCCCTCCTGATTCTCCAGCAGACGCCGGACCCACTCATACCGGCCCTCGTCGCCGCCGCCCTGGCCGTTCTGCTTATACTTCCAGTGGGCGGCGATGCCGTATTCGGCCACCTCGTGCATCTCCTTGGTGCGGATCTGCACCTCGAAGGGGATGCCGTTCTGGCCCATAACGGTGGTGTGAAGGCTTTGGTACATGTTGGGCTTGGGAGTGCCGATATAGTCCTTGAACCGGCCCAGCACGGGCTTGTACAGGTCGTGGATAATACCCAGAACGTAATAGCAGTCGGACACCGTGTCCACGATGACCCGGAAGGCGAACAGATCATACACATCGTCCAGGGACTTGTTCTGGGTGTACATCTTGCGATAGATGGAATAGGGGTGCTTCATGCGGCCATACACATAGCCGTCGATATTGGACTCGTGCAGGCGCTGGGTGATCTGGTCGTGGATGGAGGACATAAAGCCGTCGTATTCCGCGGCCTTCTCGTTCAGCGCGTCCACGATCTCCCGGTAGCTGATGGGGTCCAGGTATTTCAGGGACAGGTCCTCCAGCTCCCACTTCATTTTCTGCATGCCCAGCCGGTGGGCAATGGGCGCATAGATCTCCAGAGTCTCGAAGGACTTCTGCTTCTGCTTTTCCGGAGTCTGGTACTCCATGGTGCGCATATTGTGCAGCCGGTCGGAGACCTTGATGAGGATGACCCGGATGTCCTTGGACATGGCCAGCAGCATTTTGCGCAGATTTTCCATCTGCTCCTCGGCCTTGGAGGTATAGTGGACCCGGGTCAGCTTGCTGACCCCCTCCACCAGATCCGCCACCGTGGGGGAGAACTGCTTGGCGATGTCCTCGTGGGTGGCGGCGGTGTCCTCAATGGTGTCGTGGAGCAGGGCCGCCTCGATGGACTCGGAGTCCAGGTGCAGCTCCTCCGCTACGATCTGGGCCACAGCCAGGGGATGGGTGACGAAGGGCGAACCGTCCTTGCGCAGCTGGCCCTGGTGGGCGGCGGCGGCAAACTCATAGGCGGCCCGGATCTTGTCAAAGCTGGCGGTGGGGTTATAGGCCCGCACCGTGTCCTCTAAGTGCTGGTATCGTTCTTCCACTGTCATGAGCGTCCCCCTCCTTTCGCGGCGTCCAGCGCCTGGTGCAGGCGCAGCAGATATTCCGACCGGTCCAGGGCCACCTTTTTCCCCTGGCCCGTAAGATGCAGCTGGATGCTGTCGCCCTGGCGGAGGCTTTGCAGCAGCCCCCGCTCCCGGAACACCTCCAGGCACAGCGCCGTCCGCAGAAACGGCTCCGCCCCATGCAGGGCCCCGGACAGCCGCCGCAGCAGCGGCAGATAGTCTGCCTCCAGCCCATCGGGGGGCACCGTGTGCTGCAGGGCCCGCCACAGGCACACGCACTGGTCCCGGGAGGGCAGCAGGCGCACCGCGTCCCGGGGACGCAGCTCCTGGCCCTGCAGGCAGCGGCCTACCAACTGCAGGGATTCCTCCTCCCGGGCGCTGCCGGAAAGGGAGGGGCGGATATCCACCATCTGCAGCTGCACCGTGCGGCTGCTGCGGAATTCGTTGATTTGCAGGTAAAACGCGGCGTCCACCCGGTCGCCCGGGACCACGCCGCAGGTCTGGGCCACGGCGGAGAAGAAAATGCCGTCAAACTGGGCGCTGCCCTTGGACAGGCGCAGCTTCAGATGCCGGTTCTGGCCCACGTTCTGGACCCGCTCCAGCGTGGCCCCCCGCAGGCAGAACACCGGCCGGGCGTTGCCTGCGCCATAGGGCTCCAGGGCGTCCAGGGCCTCCACCTCCGAAAGGGTCACCCGTCCCGCCTGGCCGATGGACACATCCACCTGCAGGCAGGACACCGGGGCCTTGCCCCCCCGGAATTTCCGGGCATATTGGTTCATCCGCTGCCGGAAGGCGGGAATGTTCTTTTCCTCAATGGTAAAGCCCGCCGCCAGCTCGTGGCCGCCGAAGTCCAGCAGCAGGTCGGAGCAGGATTCCAGAGCGGCGAACAGGTTGAACCCGCCCCAGCTGCGGCAGGACCCCTTGCCGGTGCCGCCGGACAGATGGATCATAAAGCTGGGACAGGCGTATTTTTCCGATAGACGGGAGGCCACGATGCCCACCACCCCCTGGTGCCAGGTATCCGAGGCCAGCACCAGGGCGCTGCGCTCCTGGGCCGGGGACTGCTCGATCTGTTCCACGGCCTGGGCATAGATGGCCTGCTCCACGCTCTGGCGCTCCCGGTTCAGGGCGCACAGCTCCCGGGCCAGACGCTCTGCCTGGCGGGGATCGGTGCTCAGCAGCAGGTCCGCCGCCATATCCGCCGCGCCCATGCGGCCGGCGGCGTTGATGCGGGGGGCCAGGACAAAGCCGATCTGCACGGAGGTGACGGCCTTGTCGGACAGGCCCGCCTCCCGCAGCAGGGCGTGCAGACCGATGAAATCCGACCGGCTGATAGATGCCAGCCCCCGGGAGACGATGGTCCGGTTCTCGTCGGACATCTGCATCACGTCGGCCACGGTGCCGATGGCGGCCAGGGTGCAGTACCGGGACAGCAGGGCCTCCTCCCGGCTCTCGCCCCCCAGGGCCAGCACCAGCTTCAGCGCCACGCCGCACCCGGCCAGGTGCTTGAAGGGATAGCCGCAGTCAAGCCGGTGAGGGTCCACCACCGCGCAGGCGGGAGGCAGCTCCTCCTTGCACTCATGGTGGTCGGTGATGACCACGTCCATGCCCAGGGAGTTGGCATAGGCCACCTCCTCCACACCGGTGATGCCGCAGTCCACCGTTACCAGCAGCCGGACGCCCTGGTCATGCAGAGACAGAATGGCGTCCTTTCCCAGGCCGTACCCATCCTCGATGCGGCGGGGGATATAGTGCACCACGTCGCCGCCCCGGGACAGGAGGTAATCCACCAGAATCACCGTGGCGGTGATTCCGTCCACGTCATAGTCGCCGAACACGGCGATCCTTTCCCCATCGGCCAGGGCGCGGTTCACCCGCCCGGCAGCCCGGTCCATATCCTTCATCAAAAACGGGGAATAGGGCAGCTCCCGGTCCCGCTCCAGGAAGGCAGCGGCCTCCTCCGGTGTGGTGACGCCCCGGGAGGCCAGCACGGAGGACACCAGATAGGGGTATCCGGCCCCGGTGAGCCGGTCCACCGCCTGGGCAGGCAGGTCCGGTATGCTCCACTGCTGATATTTCATGACGGGACACCCCTTTCGCGGTACTGCAAATAATATTTTATTATAGCAAACGCCGAATGACTTGACAAGGGGCGGCGGGGCGTATTTTCGGGGATTTGGCAGGAAAAGCAAAGCCTCCGGCCGAAGCCGGAGGCTTTGCGATTATTTCTCACTGACGCTTTTCAGGGCGGTGGGCAGGCTGCCGTCCAGCAGCAGGATGCACCGGCGCAGATCGTCGCCGATGCTCTCCGGCATGCCGGATTCGATCCAGTCGAACACGCCGCTCAGCAGGCCCCGGGCATAGAACCGGGACACGAACTCCAGGTCCCCCTGGGTCACGTCCAGGCCCACAGCCGCCTGATCCACGATGCGGCGGATCACCGGGCCGTAGCCCTGCATCAGATAGCGCTCCAGATCCCGCCGGTTCACGGAGCGGTAGGCATTCATCACCAGGTGACGCTTGCTGCGCAGCACGTCCGTGATGGTGCGCAGCTCCTGCCGCCAGTCGCTGCCGCTGCTGCGGATGCTCTGGGCCAGGGCGGCGGCCTCCCGGTCAAAGATCCAGCGCATCAGGTCGTACACGTCGTGAAAATGATAGTAAAACGTCTGGCGGTTCACACCGCACCGGGCCACAATGTCCTTGACGGTGATCTTTTCCAGGGTTTTTGTCTCCAGCAGCTGGCACAGGGCTTCCGCCAGGTCATGCTTTGCATTCATGGGCAGCAGTCCTCCTTACATAATGCCGGATTTTTCCTTGCTGCGGGCGATGAGCCGGTTCAGGGGCCGGGCCGGGTAATACAGCACCATCCCCAGCACCGCAAACAGCACGCACATGGCCGCCATCACAGCCAGATTCTTCCAGTACACGTTCTCATACCGTCCGGCGATGGTCTCCCGGAGCATGTCCATGCCATAGTGGAAGGGCATGAACTTATACAGCGTCTGGAAGATCCCGGGCAGCACGTCGATGGGATAGACGCCGCCGGAGCCCGCCACCTGGATGACCATGATGATGACGGAGGCCGCCATGCCGATGTTGTCCAGGGCATAGACCAGGGCATAGTTCATCATGGTGAAGTTCAGGCTGCACACGCAGCACGCCAGCAGGAACAGCCCCGGATACGGGCATTGGATGCCGATGTAGTAAATGCAGCCGAGGCCCGTGACCAGGGCCTGGATCATACCGATCAGGAAAAACAGCTGATACCGGCCGAAGAACCGCTGCCAGGGGCGCAGCCGGAAGAGCTCCGGCATGGGGGCGTTCACATGGAGCATGGTGGCCGTCAGCAGGGAGCCCACGAACAGGGCCAGCATGATGTAATACGGCGCCATGGAGCTGCCGTAGCTGGTGATCTCGTATACCGGCACCGTCTCCATGGCCACGGGGTCGGACAGGTAGTCCGCCAGGCCCTCGGGGTCGTTTTCCAGCACCTCCACAAAGCGGCGGAAGCCGTCACTGGTGACGATGCGGTCCATATCCTGGGCCAGCTGCCCCAGGTCGCCCCGCAGGGTGGACGACAGCTGGATGGCCCCGCTCAGGGTGGTGCCTGTGGACTGGATGGCCTCCTGATACCGGGTCAGCTTATCGCCCAGGGCCGACAGATTGCCGGATACGCTGTCAAACACGCTTTGCAGGGTCTGGAGCTTTTCCGTCACATCCCGGTTCAGCTCCTCCAGCCGCTGGTTCACGCTGCCGCTGATGCGCAGGGCCGCCTCCCGCAGCTCCTGGCGGAGCTCATCCACCTTGGCCTGTACCTCCTGTCGCCAGGTCTCCAGCTGGCCGGGGTCCTCCAGCGTTTTCAGCAGGTCCCGCAGCTCGCCGATGCGGTAAATGGCGTTGCCCAGCCGCTCCTGAACGGCGGGATAACCGGCGGCAAAGTCCCGCAGCTTTTCCAGCCGCTGCTGCTGCTCCGCCAGCCGCTGGTCCAGCTGCTGGGCGGGACCGGCCAGAAAGCCCGCCACATCCTCCGCCGTTCCCACGGCGGCGGCAATGTCGTCGGCGATGACGTCGATCTGGGCGTCGATATCCTCCAGCTGCCGGGCGATCTCGGCCTCCGTCTCGTTTAGGCGGCCGATGCCCCGGTCCAGGGCGTCCTGGATGCCGGACAGGTCATTGCCGCTGACGATGCTGTCCAGGTCGCCGCTGACCACCCCGGCGCAGGCCAGGATACTGTCCGTCTGGTCCGCCAGGGTCTGCATGGCCGTCAGCGTCTCCTCCAGGGTGCGCAGGCTGTCCTGGGCGCTGCTGAGCTTTTCAATGATCCCCTGGGACACGTCGTCCGCATCCAGGCCCAGAGCCCTGCACACGGAGCTGACGGTGGTGACGGCGTTGGTCACCGTCTCCACCACGGTGGCGTTGATCTCGTCCTGAACGGCGGTCTTGGCCTTGTTGGTGATCTTGGGGGCGATGGCGTTTTTCTTCTCGTTTTCGTAATACTCGATCTGGGGGTGCCGCAGGTCCGTGTCCAGAATGCTGACGAAGTCCCCGGTGAAGTCTGCGGGAACGATCAGGGCGGCGTAGTACCTGCCGGACCGGACGCCCTCCAGGGCCTCCTCCCGGCTGTCTACAAAGTCCCAGCCCATCTGGTTGTTGCTTTTCAGGCCGTCCAGCACCATGGACCCGATGTTCAGCTTCAGGCCCAGCAGCTCATAGCCCTCATCCTCGCTGGTAACGGCCACCCGGATATTGGACGTGGCGTCGGGGCCGTAGGGGTCCCAGTTGGAAAAAATGTTGAACCATGCATACAGGCACGGGATCAGGCACAGGCCCATGATGACCACCACGGCCACCACGCTGGCGCTGATGCGCTGCCAGTCGGCCCGGAAAATTCTCCAGATATTCCTCATGCCTGCACCTCCTTGGACCGCCGGTCCTGATCGCCCATATACCGGGAAATGCGGCCCAGCTCCCGGGACATCTGCTCAAAGCCCTGGGCCAGCTGGCGGCTGCTCTCCTGCAGGTCGGACAGGGTCAGGGCCAGCTCCGGGTGCAGGGGCTGCTCCGGCTGTACCGGGACAGAGGCGGGACGGGGCGGGACAGGCTGGGGACAAGGCGGGACAGGGGCGGGACAAGGCTCCGTCGGGGTAGGCTCCTCCGGGGCAGGCTCCTCCGGGGCAGGCTCCTCTGGGGCAGGCTCCTCCGGGACCGCTTCGCTCTCCTGACTCCGGCCCCGCAGCTGGGGCAGCAGCTGGGGCATGCCGGTGGGCAGGGCCGTCAGCTGATCCAGCTCCACCTCCTTCTGGGTGATCTTCTTCACCTTGTTCTGCATTTCGTAGTCCACATACTCCACGGCGATGAGATACGCCGCGATGCCGAACATGGATACGATCCACAGCAGCAGGAAGATCACCCGGGAGCCGTCGGATAAAAACAGCAGCACCAGAAATGCCAGCGGCACCAGCAGCAGGCTCAGCATTCCCTTGCGGATGCGGCGCTGATTGCCGCTGTGGAACTGAAGGACCTCCTGCAAAAGGGCCTGATACAGCTGGCTATATTTCTTTTCGTCCATAGGGAGTCCTCCTTTCTTACAGCATTTCCGTTTCTTTCAGCTTCTCCTCCATGAAATGGTTCAGTCCCATAAAGGGCTTGCGCACCAGCAGGCCGATGACCAGGGCCGCCGCGCCGAAGATCAGCAGGCAGCCGATGTTTTTCAGCCATGTGGTCCCATACAGGCCGCATACGCACTCGCGCACGGCGTCGATGGCATAGGGGAAGGGGAAGATATGATAGATTTTCTGATACACGTCCGGCAGCAGCTCAATGGGGAACGTGCCGCTGGAGCCGGCGATCTGGAGCACCATGACCACCACTACAACGGCCTTGCCCACGTCGCCGAAAGACACGGTCAGGGCGTAGATCAGCAGGCTGAACACCAGGGAGGTAATGGCCCCGGTGGCAAACAGCAGCGCCGGCTCCACGCACTGGATCTTCAGCACCAGCAGGTCCCCGGCCACGATGACGGCGGCCTGAATCTGGCTCATGACGAAAAACAGGAAGTACCGACCGAAGAACAGCTGGTGGGGCTTGGGGTCCACCAGCCCCTCCAGGCGGGCGTGGGGCTTGAGAATGGCCACCAGCATGACGCCGCCCACCCAGATGGCCAGAACGGAATAGAAGGGGGCCATGGCGCTGCCGTAGTTTGCAATGGGATACACCGGCTCCACGGTGGTCTGCACCATCTGGGAGAAGTAGGCGCCGTAATCCTCCGGGCTGCCGCCCAGGATATCCAGCAGGGTGTCCAGATAGTCCGGGCTGTCGCTGTCCTCCAGGCCGCCCAGCAGGCTCCCCAGCTTGTCGATGGCCTGGCCCATGGCGTCGCGGCCCGGGGACATAAGACCGTCCAGGGTGCCGGCCGCCGCGCCGGCGGCTGCCAGCAGGTCCCGGGTATCGGCTGCCGTTCCGTGGAGGCCCTGGAGCAGGCCCTCCGTCTGGCCCAGAACGTTTTTCACATCATCCGTCACATCGCCGAACACCGGCGTCAGCAGGGTGTCCGTCAGCTTCTCCAGCTGGGCCACCAAAGCGATGGTGTCCTGCAAAACGGCGGAGTTCTGCCGGATGCCGTCGGCCACGGTGTTCAGCCGGTCCCGCAGCTGATAACAGCTGTCCGCCAGGCGCTGGGCGGCGGCTGCGGCCTCGGCCCCCACGGGCCCGGCTTCCACGGCGATAGACCTGGCCCAGGCCGTGAGCTTATCGCCCATATCGTCCATGGTCTGGGCGGCGTCCCGCAGGTCCTCCTGAATCTGGGGCAGCTGAGCGTCCACGTCGATGCCGTTCAGAATTTTCTCCGCCGCGTCAAAGGCCTTGTCCAGGGCTGCCTGGGCCTTATCCAGGGCGGCGTGGACCTGACGGTTCAGCTGGGCCACGGTGTCCAGAAGCTCCTGGCTGTCGGGGCGGTTCTGGTTGAGATTCGCCACCAGGTCCGACAGGTCCTGGCGATAGCTGCTGTTGTCCTGGCCCGCGGCCTGAAAGGCGTCCACGGTCTGGGCGCAGGAGCGCAGCAGGCTCCGGGCCTGGCCCAGCAGCCCCTGAACGGAGCCCACGGGGTCGTCGCCCTTCAGCTGGTCCGACAGGTCGTTGGCTCCCCGGAAAACGGCGTCCACCACCACGTCCAGATAGCTTTTGCTGATGGTGGTTTTTAGGGACGACACCGCCGTGTCGGTGATCTTGGTGGCCACGGCGTTTTTCTTGTAGTTTTCATAATAGGTGATGGTGGGCTTGCCGGTCCACTCCGTCAGCATGTGGTACATATTATAAGAGAAGTCCTCACCGATGACCACGGCGGCGTAGTAATCCCCGGCATAGACGCCGTGCTTGGCCTCCTCCTTGGTGTCCACCGCCACCCAGTTGATGCTGGTGCTGGTGCGCAGATCGTCCACCACCTCCCGGCCCTTGTTGACCTGGGTGCCGTCCTCCTCCGTCCAGCCCTTATCCAAGGACGCCACGGCGATGCTGATGTTGCCGGTGTTGCCGTAGGGGTCCCAGTTGGAGTAGATATTCAGCCAGGCGTACAGGCTGGGCAGCA
>OLYB01002751.1_pt1 | contig 11605 bp, 10 predicted proteins | sample 1674481 | NCBI WGS metagenome assembly OLYB01 (sample SAMEA103958167, study PRJEB25191) | human gut metagenome
CAATACTACGATTTACAACACGGCGCTTTATATGAGATTGAGCCGGGACGATGAAAACTATGGTGACAGCGTAAGCATTGAAACACAGCGGACAATCCTGCAACAGTACGCAAAGGAACAGGGGCTTCATGTAGTCGGTGAGTATGTGGACGATGGCTGGTCGGGGACGAACTTTGAACGCCCGGATTTTCAGCGCATGATGGACGATGTGGAAGCCGGAAAAGTAAACTGCATTGTCACGAAAGACCTTTCCCGTTTCGGGCGGGAACATGTGATGATGGACTACTATCTGGAATTTCTGTTCCCGGAAAAACGGGTGCGCTACATCGCCGTTGCGGAGAATGAGGACACAGAGAAAGGGCTTTCCGATTTTGTCCCGTTCAAAAACCTGTTCAATGAATGGTTTGCGAAAGATACGAGCCGCAAGGTAAAGGCCGCTTTCAAAGCGAAGTTTGCCACAGGACAGCGTATCGGCGCCTATGCTCCTATCGGGTACAGGAAACACCCGGAAATCAAAAACAAGCTGATAATCGACGAGGAAACCCGCTGGATAGTGGAGAAGATTTTTGACCTTGCTATTCATGGCAGAGGGGCGGCCAGTATCACAAGAATACTGATTGAGGAAAAGGTTCCTACGCCGGGATTTATCAACTTTCAGCGTGACGGGACTTTTGCAAACATCTATGCGGGTGCGCCGGAGGAAAAAAGCTACGCATGGACGATAGCCCAGGTCAAGAGCATTATGAAAGATGAAACCTATATCGGCCATACCATCCACTACCGGGAAACGAACATTTCCTTTAAGAACAAACGGAGGGTACGCAAGCCCCAAAGTGAATGGGTGCGGGTGGAGAACACGCAGGAGCCGATTATCAGTGAGCAGGTTTTCCGGCAGGTACAGGAGCAGATAGCAAACCGCCGCAGAAAATGCAAGGACGGTACAACACAGATTTTTTCCGGATTGGTAAAATGTGCGGATTGCGGCTGGTCGCTGTCCTATGGGGAGAACAGGCAGAACAGCAAGCCTTACGGCCATTATCATTGTAGCAAGTACGGACAGGGCACACGCCAATGCTCCATGCACTATATCCGCTATGATGTGCTTTACGCCTATGTCCTCTCCCGTCTGCAATACTGGTCGGGGCTGGTACAGCATGATGAAGAACGGCTTTTGAAGCGGCTGTTAAATGCCACTGATAAGGGACAGGCCGCCGCAAGAAAGAAGCAGGCCGCCGAACTGAAAAAGGCAGAGAAGCGGAAAGCCGAAGTCGATACCCTGTTTGCCCGGATGTATGAGGACTGGGCGGCGGGGCGTATCACGGAATACAACTTCTCTATGTTGTCCGGGAAGTACCAAAGCGAACAGGCTGAACTGGACACAAAGATTGAACAGCTTCAATCCGCTATCGCCACTGAAAGCCAGAACGCCGCAGACGCAGAAAAATGGATTGCCTTGATGAAAGAGTGCGTCAATCCAACAGAACTGACCGCCGAACTTTTGAATACGCTGATTGAAAAAATCGTTGTCCATGAAGCGGTCAAAGGTGAGGACGGAAGCCGGGAACAGGAGGTAGAAATCTTCTACCGCTTTATCGGCAAAATTGATTGAATGATACCAATATCTTTAACTATGTGATACCGGCAATTCCATGCCGGATATCGCCAAGCTGCCGGAGTTGGCCGAAATTTTTGGCGTCACGGTGGATGAGATCCTGGGCAGCGGCAACCCCGTGGTGGAAAAGGTAACAGCCGGAGAGCCGGTACAGCCTGCCGATTACACCAGGGAGGAACTGAAAGAGGCTGCCGAGGTGCTGCGCCCCAGTCAGGTAGAAAAGCTGGCCGGGGAGGTTAGGGAAGATAGAGAGAGCCTGCTGACACTGGTGCCATTCCTAGACGAGGAAACCGTGGGCGAGCTGGCCACACAGCTGGCGCAGGAGGGTGGCGATGTTACAGGCCTGGTCCCCTTTATGGCAGAAGAAAAGGCGGATGAATTGGCGTTGCTGCTGGAGCAGAACGGTAAGGATACCGTGGCACTTGCCCCTTTCATGAGCGAAGAAGCGGTGGGCAGGCTGACGGAACTCCGTGCCAAAAACGGCCGCTCCATCGGGGAACTCCTCCCCTTTGCCGGGGAGGAAAAGCTGGGCGAGGTGGCTCTTGCCAAAGTGCTCCGCGGTGAGGATGTTACGGCCATGCTGCCCTTTTTGGGTGATAAGGCACTGGGGGCCATCACCAAGGAAAAGCTGGCCCGCGGAGAGAGCATCACCGAGCTCCTTCCTTTCTTGGATGACAGCACCCTGCGGGAATATGTCAAAAAGGCGCTGGGCCGTTAAATTTGCCGCTTGGCGCGGACTTTCCCGTTTAACAAGCATCTTCCCCTGCTGCGGCGGAAAAGCCCGCAGAAAGCATATACCCAGCCGTCTGCCCGTATAGGGCGGGCGGCTGTGCCGTTTATGGGGGAGCAGTTGGGCAATGAGCACGGTTTTTCTCGTCGGAGAGGCGTTTTTTCTCTGCCGGCGTCATTGCAAAATTCCTGCACCTGTGTTATAAATAAATTATCTTGGATGATAGGGTTGGCTGCGCAGCGGTCAACTGTTCTTTTTTGTGGAGGTCGCACTATGAATTATGATGTCATTATCATTGGCGCTGGCCCTGGAGGCATCTTTTCCGCTTACGAGCTGACCCACCGGGCTCCCGCCCTGCGGGTCGCGGTATTCGAATCCGGACATCCCCTCAGCCGCCGTCGCTGTCCCATCGATGGCGATAAAATAAAAACCTGCATTGGCTGTCCCACCTGCTCCATCATGAGCGGTTTCGGTGGGGCGGGTGCTTTCTCCGATGGCAAGTACAATATCACCAATGACTTTGGCGGCACACTGTATGAGTACATCGGCAAAAAGCAGGCGCTGGAGCTGATGCGCTATGTTGATGAGATCAACCTGGCCCATGGCGGCGAAGGGACAAAGCTCTATTCCACCGCTGGTACCCGCTTTAAGACCGTCTGCATCCAGAACGACCTGCATCTCCTGGATGCCTCGGTACGCCACCTCGGCACCGATATCAACTACAAGGTGCTGCAGAATATCTACGAGGAACTAAAGGATAAGGTCACCTTCTTCTTTGATACCCCCGTCACTGCAGTCGCGGCGGCGGATGATGGCTACCGTGTTTTTACCGCAGCAGGCGAGTACACCTGCCAAAAGTGCGTTATCTCAGTAGGGCGCAGCGGCAGCAAGTGGATGGAAACCGTCTGCCGGGAGCTCAATATCCCCACCCACTCCAACCGCGTGGATCTGGGCGTGCGGGTGGAACTGCCCGCGGCGGTCTTTGCCCACCTTACCGATGAGCTGTATGAAAGCAAGATAGTCTACCGCACCGAAAAGTACGGCGATAAGGTGCGTACCTTCTGCATGAATCCCAAGGGCGCCGTGGTAAATGAAAACACCAACGGCATCATCACCGTCAATGGCCACAGCTATGAGGACCCCTCTCGCCAAACCGAAAACACCAACTTTGCCCTATTGGTGGCACAGCATTTTTCAGAGCCGTTTAAGGACTCCAACGGCTATGGCGAGAGCGTCGCGCGGCTGAGTAATATGCTGGGCGGCGGAGTCATCATTCAGCGCTTTGGCGATCTGATCCGCGGCCGCCGCTCCACCCTGGAGCGCATGGAGGACGCCTTCATCACCCCCACCCTGAATGCCACCCCCGGCGACCTGAGCCTGGTGCTGCCCAAGCGCATCCTGGATGACATCGTGGAGATGATCTACGCATTGGATAAGATCGCCCCCGGCACCGCTAATGAGGACACCCTGCTGTACGGCGTGGAGGTCAAGTTCTACAATATGGAGGTTGAGGTGAATAAAAAACTGGAATCCAACCAGCATCCCGGCCTTTACATCATTGGCGATGGCAGCGGCATCACCCATTCGCTTTCTCACGCTTCCGCCAGCGGCGTTTATGTCGCCCGCAATATTCTGGAATAAAAAATATCCCCCGCAGACCGTATGGCCTGTGGGGGAATCTTTCTGTTTTACAGCACCTTTGCCAGGAAGCTCTGCAGCCGCTCGCATTTGGGGTTAGCAAAGAACTCATGCGGCTCGTTCTCCTCCATGATGACACCCTCATCCATAAACAGCACCCGGCTGCCTACTTCGCGGGCAAAGCCCATCTCGTGGGTCACTACCACCATGGTCATACCGTCCTGCGCCAGCTCCTTCATAACATCCAGCACCTCGCCCACCATTTCGGGGTCCAGCGCGCTGGTCGGCTCATCAAAGAGCATGACCTCGGGGTCCATGCACAGCGCCCGCACAATGGCGATCCGCTGCTTCTGCCCGCCGGAAAGCTGGCTGGGATAGGCGTTGGCCTTATCCTCCAGCCCTACGCGCCGCAGCAGGGCCAGTGCCCGCGCCTCAGCGTCCTCCTTGCTTTTTTTCAGCAGGGTCATGGGGGCCAGCGTCATGTTGCGCAGGATGGTCATATTATTGAACAGGTTAAAGTGCTGGAACACCATGCCCATCTTCTGCCGGTGCAGGTTGATATCGCACTTGGGGTCGGTGATCTCCGCCCCATCCACATAGATAGAACCGGCCGTGGGGGTCTCCAGCAGGTTCAGGCACCGCAGGAAGGTGGACTTACCGCTGCCGGAGGGCCCGATGACAACGACGACCTCGCCCTTTTGCACCTCGGTATTGATGCCCTTGAGCACCTGCAATGTGCCAAAGGATTTTTTCAGGTCCTTTACCTCAATGATCGGTTTAGTGGTCACTGCTGCGCAGCCTCCTTTCCAGTTTGCCTACCAGCCAGCTAAAGAACATGACCAGCAGCAGGTAGATGATGGCCACAGCCAAAAGCGGCAGCAGCTGCTGGTAGGTGGCACCACGGATGATCTCGCCGCCACGCGTCAGGTCATTGACGGCCACATAGCAGGCTACGGAGGTTTCCTTCAGCAGCACAATGAACTCATTGGCCAGGGCCGGCAGGGTATTTTTCAGCGCCTGCGGAATGACGATATACCACATGGTCTGCACAAAGTTAAGCCCCAGGCTGCGCCCCGCCTCACTCTGCCCGTTATCCACCGACATAATACCGGCCCGGATAATTTCGGCCACATACGCGCCGGAATTGATGCCGAAGCACAGCATAGCCACCGGCACGCCGTTCCGCGCCGAGGTAAAGATGACAAAGAACATGATGAGCAGCTGGATCATCACAGGTGTGCCGCGGATAACGGTCAAATATACCTTGCAGATGGCGTTGGCGATCTTCAGCAGGGTGCGACCCAGGCCCGGGCGCATCTCGTGGATATTTTTATCGTGGGCGCTGCGCACAATGGCCACAATGGAGCCGATGGCAATACCGATTAGTACAGCCACCAGCGCGATCTTCAGGGTGTTCCCCAGGCCGCGGGTAATGTAGCGCCAGCGTTCCTTGGTAACAAAGCAGGTGATAAAGTCAGCCTTCAGCTGCTCCCACCACAGCAGGAAATTACTCAATGGTTCCCCTCTTTTCTATCGTGATAAGATAGCAGCACGGGGCGAAGCCAGTGTGGCTCCGTCCCGCTGCATGGGTAATGAGGAAACGATCTTACTTGATGTACTTGTCAATAATGCCCTGCAGGGTGCCATCAGCTTTTAGCTCGGCCAGTGCGGCGTTCACCTTGGTCAGCAGGTCATTGTTGTCCTTGTTGATGGCAATGGCATAGTCCTCAACGGTGTAGGCGGTATCCAGAATGGAAAGACCGGCATCGGGATTGGCAGCAACCAGCGCCTTGGCAGGCTCGTTATCCAGCATCACGCAGTCTACCTGACCGTTGATCAGTGCGGCAACGGCGTCGGTGGTCTTGGTGAAGCCCTTTACCTTTTCGTCGCCGAAGTCACCGGAGGCATACGTAAAGCCGGTGGTACCGCTCTGGGTGCCGATGATGACGCCCTCAGCGCCCATATCGTCCAGGGACTGTACCTTGCCGCCCTCTTTGACGATAACGACCTGAATACCGGTGGAATAGCTGTCGGAGAAGTTGACCTGCTCCAACCGCTCCTCATTGACGGTCATACCGGCCATGCCCATATCATACTTGCCGGCCTGTACGCCGCTTACGATGGAATCAAACGCGATATCAACGACCTCCAGCTTCATGCCCAGCTTTTCGGCAATGGCACCGGCCACTTCCACATCAATACCGACCAGCTTATCGCCATCGTAATATTCATAGGGAGGGAAGGTACCCTCGGTGGCCATATACAGGGTCTTGGTCTCGTCAGGGGTGGGGGTAGGCTCAGGGGTAGGTTCGTTATTGTTGTTGCCACAGGCAACCATCGCCAGCAGCATCATGGCGGCCAGCATTACAGCAAGCAGTTTTTTCATGGTAGAATCTCCTTTTATCTTTTTCATAAAATATCTTTCGTTCCGGTCCCGGCGGGGTCCTCTCCGGCCGGGTGGTGATTACATGAATTATTATACATCACATTTCGCAAAAGTAAAGCATTAAAACAGAGATAACCGCCTAAAATTACGACTAAATATTAGTGATAACAAACAATTTTGCGATTATACCGTGTATAATTATGCAAATAAAAATGAATATTCAAACGCTGCTGTACCGTTTCTCCGGTTGCTCCCTGCTCCCGGATAGGCTATAATAGAAAAGTAATTTTGCCCCGAAGGAGAGGAAAAACGATGGAACTCATACAGCAGCTCTCACAGGAATTAAAGCTCCGCCCGGCGCAGGTGGAAGCCGCCGTGCGCCTTTTGGATGAAGGCAACACCATTCCCTTCATTGCCCGCTATCGCAAGGAGATGACCGACAGCCTGGATGATGCCGCCCTGCGCGACCTCAGCGACCGGCTGGAATACCTGCGCAACCTGCAAAAACGCCGGGAGGAGGTCATTCGCTCCATCACCGAGCAGGAAAAGCTTACCCCGGAGCTGGAGACCGCCATTCAGGCTGCGGCCACTCTGGCGGAGGTGGAGGACCTCTACCGCCCCTATAAGCCCAAGCGCCGCACCCGCGGCAGCATTGCCCGGGAAAAGGGCTTGGAACCGCTGGCGGCGGCCATCCGGGTGCAGAATACCCTGCGGGAGCCGCTTAGCATGGCCGCGGAGTATGTGAACCCGGAAAAGGGCGTGGAGACCGCCGAGGATGCTCTCTCCGGCGCTATGGATATCATCGCGGAGGATATTTCCGATGACGGCGAGATCCGCAAGGCGCTGCGCCTTTTGATCCACCGGGCGGCCGTGGTTACCGCCACCGGCGATAGCACCGAGAACACCACCTATAAGATGTATTACGACTTCAAGGAGCCGGTGGGCCGCATCGCCCCGCACCGGGTGCTGGCGCTGAACCGCGGCGAAAAGGAGGGCTTCCTTAAGACCGCCATTGTGCTGGAGGAGGAAAAAGCCCTGGAGGCCATCCGCCGCAAAACGGTGATCGCCAATAATGCCTGCGGCCGCGCCGTGATGGAAGCTGCCGCCGATAGCTGGAAGCGCCTCATTGCCCCCAGCATGGAAAATGAAACCTTCCGGGAGCTGTTCGAGAATGCCAGCGAGCAGGCCATCCGGGTCTTTGCCGAAAATCTGCACCACCTGCTGATGCAGCCGCCCCTTACCGGCCAGGTGGTACTGGGTTGGGATCCCGGCTACCGCAACGGCTGCAAGCTGGCGGTGGTGGATGCCACCGGCCGGGTGCTGGATACCGCCGTTGTCTACCCCACCCAGCCTTTTAATAAAATCGCTGAAACCAAGCGGAAGGTGACCGACCTGCTGAAGAAGCATAAAGTTACCGTCATTTCCATTGGTAATGGCACCGCCAGCCGGGAATCAGAAAAGATTGTGGCGGAACTCATTGCGGAAAGCGGCCTGCCGGTGCAGTATGCCATTGTCAGCGAAGCAGGCGCCTCGGTCTATTCCGCCTCCAAGCTGGCCAGCGAGGAATTCCCGGAATACGATGTTAACCTGCGCAGCGCCGTTTCCATCGCCCGCCGCTTGCAGGATCCGTTGGCGGAGCTGGTGAAGATCGACCCCAAAGCCATCGGCATTGGGCAGTACCAGCATGATATGCCCCCGGCCCGGCTGGATGCCGCTTTGGCGGGCGTGGTGGAAAGCTGTGTCAACTCGGTGGGGGTCGACCTCAATACCGCGTCCCCCTCTCTGCTGGGGCACATCGCCGGCATCAATGCCGCCATCGCCAAAAATATTGTGGCCTACCGGGAAGAAAACGGCGGCTTTACCGCGCGTCCGCAGCTTCTCAAGGTGCCGAAGCTTGGCAAAAAAGCCTATGAGCAATGCGCCGGCTTCCTGCGCATTTCCGGCGGCAAAAACCCGCTGGATGCCACCGCCGTCCATCCGGAAAGCTACCCCATCGCCGAGCAGCTGCTGACCCTCTGCGGCTGCGCCTTGACCGATATCGGTACCGATAAAATGAAGGAGCTGCCCACCCTTGCGGAGAAGATGGGCTATAAAGCGCTGGCGGCACAGCTTTCCGCCGGCGAACCGACCGTCCGGGATATCATCGCCGAGCTGCAAAAGCCGGGCCGTGACCCCCGTGAATCGCTGCCGCCCACGGTGCTGCGCAGCGACGTACTGGAGATGAAGGACCTGAAGCCCGAAATGGAGCTGACCGGCACTGTCCGCAATGTGGTGGATTTTGGTGCCTTTGTGGATATCGGTGTGCATGAGGATGGCCTGGTACACATCAGCCAGTTGGGCGAAAAATATGTAAAGCACCCCAGCGAGGTGCTGAAAGTGGGGGATATCGTCCGGGTAAAGGTGCTGGAGGTGGACCAAAAGCGCGGCCGCATTTCCCTTACCATGCGCGGGGTCAAGCAGCCCGCCCAGCTGTAACCGCCGCCAGTCTGTACAAACCGCAGGATACGGCCCGCAGGGCAACCCGTCCTCCGGACGGGTTTGGCGGCCTCCGGCCGCCAGCTCTGGCAGAGCCGGAGCGCCCTGCGGGCCGTCTTGCCCCTTTCGCAGACGACCCCTGGACCTTCCCTGGAAGGTATCCCTCTCCGCAAAAAAGTTTCACGTGAAACATTTGTTCTTCATTTGGCAAGCTGGTTTACTGTGCTGCGTACTTTGCATAACAGGGTGGGGAAAAGGGTATTGATTTTTGGGGAGAGTATGCTATAATACCCCTAAACAGGCTGGGTAACTGGCCTGTACTTGCCATTCCTTTGGCGGCGTTGGGCTGCCCAAAGGAGGATGGCAACGAACCTGATCAGGAGGTACATAACTATGGCTTTCAAAATTGGCGATGCCTGCATCGGCTGCGGCGCCTGCATGGGTGCTTGCCCCGTCGGTGCCATCAAGGATGCCGGCGGCGTTTGCGAGATCGACGAGGGTTCCTGCATTGATTGCGGTTCCTGCGCCGCTACCTGCCCCGTTGGCGCCATCTCCGAGGCTTGATCTGATCAATTGCCCGGTAAAGAGGAAAACGCTATGCGCTGCTTTTGCCAGCCGCATAGCGTCTTTTCATTTTTTATGGAATAAGGAAAATTTTTCCTGCAAAGGCGCGGCTGTATAATATAACAGGAACCAGCCGGCCAATAAGCATATTTTATATTTCCGGCATAATTCCAACAAGGATTTGATTCTATGGCACAACACCCTGTTACCAATCCCCCTACCGGCGCGGCGGCTGGAGGTGGGAGGATCCGCGCGGCGCTGAAATGCGCTTTTCCCTATACCATTCCCATCTTTGCGGGATTTTGGTTTTTGGGGATGACCTATGGCATTTATATGAATGTTTCCGGCTTCAGCTTTTGGTATCCGCTGCTGATGAGCCTGACTATCTTTGGCGGGAGCCTGGAATTTGTGGCGGTGAGCATGCTGCTGGCGCCCTACGCGCCGGTGCAGTGTTTCCTGATGGCGCTGATGATCCAAGCGCGGCACCTTTTTTACGGCATTGCCATGCTGGATAAATTTAAGGGACTGGGCTGGAAAAAGCCCTACCTCATCTATGGCATGTGCGATGAGACCTTCAGCATCAATTGCTCCGCCGAGATCCCGGAGGGGATCGACCGGGGGTGGTTCTATTTCTTCGTCACGCTGCTCAACCAATTTTACTGGGTGGCCAGCGCCACATTGGGCGGCGTGCTGGGCAGCTTCATCCATTTCAATACCGAGGGGCTGGATTTTGTGATGACGGCGATGTTTGTAGTTATCTTTCTGGAGCAGTGGCTGAAGGAAAAGCACCATGCCAGCGAATGGATCGGCCTGGCGGCCAGTGTGGGGTGCCTGCTGCTCTTTGGGGCGGATAACTTCTTGGTCCCTACAATGATCTGCATTCTGGCGGCATTGACGGCACTGCGCCGTCCGCTGGAAAAGGAAAGAGGGGTGACCGCACCATGACCCTGGCTCAACAAATCATCACCGTGGGGATGTGCGTACTGGCCACCCTGCTCACTCGTTTTTTGCCCTTTGCGGTTTTCAATGCCCGCAAACCTACTCCCCAGTATATTCACTATCTTGGAGAGCTACTGCCCGGTGCGATCTTTGCCATGCTGGTGATCTACTGCCTGCGCAATGTATCCCTGCTGAGCGGGAGCCACGGCCTGCCGGAGCTGATCGGCATTGCCGTTACCGTGGAGCTGCACCTGTGGAAGCGGCAGATGCTGCTTTCCATCGCGGGCGGGACGATATGCTATATGCTGCTGGTGCAGCTTGTCTTTTAACAGAGAACCAAACAGAAGTCCCGGCAGGGTGAACCTGTCGGGGCTTTGCTTTTATTCCAGGCCCGGCAACGAGAGCGGGTCGATGAATTTGCCGTCCTTTTTGGCGGCGAAGTGCAGGTGACTTTCCATAGCCACCTCGGCGGTGACGGTATCTACGCTGCCCAGCATCTGCCCGGCGGTGACACGATCCCCGGCCTTTAGGGCTTTTTCCGGCGCAATGCCGCAATAGATGGTTTGGGTGCCATCGGTGTGATCCACTGCGACAGTGCCGCCCCACATGGGGTCCATGGTCACGGCGGAGACGGTGCCGGCCTCAGCGGCGGTGACGACGGTGCCTTTTTCCGCAGCCAGGTCTATGCCATCGTGGGTGCGCCAGACATTTAGGGTGTGGTTTTTGACCAACTCTCCACCGCTGAAGGGGGCGATGGTCTTAGTGCCCTGCACCGGCAGACAGAAGCACAGCGGCGCCGCGGGCTCGGATTTTGCGGACGGCTGGGGGGCATCGGCCGCGGCAGGCTGTGTGGGAGAGGGGTTCTCCGGTGCGGGAGAGGGAGAAGTGGGTAGAGAGGGCTTGGGCGTATTGGCTTCGCCGCCGGTTTGCTGCTGCAGGATATCCTCATAATCCCACTGGTTGCCTTCCCCCTGTTCGGTGACAGCAGGGGGCTTTTGCTGCTGTTCACGGATGCCGCTGATGGTATTCTGCGCGGTGAGCCAGGCGGCGGTGCCCGCCCCGGTGATGCACAGCGCCAACGCGATGTAAAAGCCCTTGGCTTTTATAAAGGACCAGATCCGGTGATTTTGGTTCATATTCAACCATCCTTTTCACAAAGTGGTAGTGCGACTGAATGAGTCAATGCTATTGTTCACCATCCGGGGGCGGATTATGCATGGCGGGAGGGCAGGGCGGGCCGCAGGCCCGGCGATGCGGAGCA
>OLYB01002759.1_pt1 | contig 11577 bp, 10 predicted proteins | sample 1674481 | NCBI WGS metagenome assembly OLYB01 (sample SAMEA103958167, study PRJEB25191) | human gut metagenome
GATGTAGTTCAGGATGGTCTCCGGTGCAACGGTTCGCTTCTCGTTTTTGAGGAACTTCGCCAGAGAAGTTGCGGAGAAGGTCGTACCCACATTTGCAATTACATAAGCGATGATGCGTTCCAGCAGGTCTACGTCACGGATCTTGTTCCGCTTCACAATGTCCTTGAGCTGGACAGAGTTGAACAGGTCATGAAGGTAGAGCTTGGAAGGAGCATCCTCGTAGCGGATGTTGGCAAGGTACGGCATACCACCGGATACTAGATACTTCTGAAAGCATTTCTGGATCGGCTCATCCGGTGCGATGGGACGGTACAGTTCCAGAAATTCCGCGAAGGAGAATGGGTAAATAACGAACTCCACAAAACGTCCGCCGAGATAGGTGGAAAGCTCACCGGACAGAAGCTTTGCGTTTGAACCGGTGATATAGATGTCGCAGTCAAGGGATACACGCAGGGAGTTGATACACTTCTCCCAGTCTTTTACCTCCTGAATCTCATCAAAAAACAGATAGACCTTGCCGTTGATTTCTGCGGCTCTCTTCGTAATCTCATCATGCAGTGACTTTGCGGTTTGCAGATGAGAGAAGTTCAAATCTTCAAAGTTGATAGAGATGAACTGAGCAGAGCCGATACCGGACTCCACAAGCTCCTCTTTTATAAGCTCCAGCATGACCGATTTACCGCACCGGCGAATACCGGTCATGACCTTTATCAGCTCCGTTCCGATAAACGGACGGATGCGCTTCATATACATTTCACGTTTAATCACGATCATAAACCTCCTTGCCTGTGGTTGAACCTAGTGTAACACATTTACGTCTGAAACTCAAAGACATATTCCTGAAAATATAAGATATAACTGATAAAATCTATATTTCTGCAAATTTCGACAGTTACGAACAAAAGTGTCTGAAGGGATTGCGCGATGAAATCCTCCGCTGCCCAGCGGAACCGGTAGAGCCGGAAGATAAGGGACCGGCTGCCCCTGCTGGCGTAGATCCTGAGCTTCTGGCAAAGATCCTCAGCAAATCCGGAGATGGCAGCCCTGCTGACGAGTCTGTGAAGATGTAAGGTAAAAATAAGATCTGTTGACTTTGGGAAGAATCCTAAGGGTGACAGATCTTTTTTTATGTTTTATTCTGCTTAGGATATACTAACCATAGCACTCGAAATAACATTGACAGATTTTGAAGATTGTTAGCAATATTAAATTCTGGTCTGTCACACTGCACTGGTACACGAACCAGAAACTCCTTGACAAGAACCTCTATTTCCTGCTATATTTGGTATATAGACCAGATGAAGAAACAAAGATAGTCACATAGAATAAGGACGGGGACAATTGGCAACAAGTTTAAGCGAACCAACAAAGAAACGCATCCTGCAGGTATGCGTAAAACTCTTCCTGGAGCAGGGGTACAAAAAGACAACTATGGCGGAAATCATCGAGAAGTCCGGCGTGTCCAGCAGCAGCTTTCAGAACATTTTCCGTGCAAAGGACGGCGTACTGACAGAGCTTGTGCAGTTCATGTTTGAGAATCAGTTTTCGATGGCAAGAAGTGCAGCGAGCACAATGCTCCCTCCGGTTTATGTTTATGCAGTGGAAACAGCGATCCAGATGACGCTTACAGAGCTGAATGAAAATCTGCGGGAAATTTATATTGAAGCCTATACCCAGAAGGAAGCCTGTGAGTATATTCAGCGCGAAACAGCCAAAGAGCTGTATCAGATTTTCAGATCCTATCAGCCGGAGCTGGCAGAGCGTGACTTTTACGAGCTGGAGATCGGATCTGCAGGCATCATGCGAGGTTACATGGCGCATCCGTGTGATGCAGAGCTGACATTGGAGAAGAAGCTTCGCTTATTTTTCACGATGAGCCTTCGGGCCTATAACGTTCCAGAGGAAGAAATCGGGCGGGTGATTCGATTCGTGGAGGGACTCGATATCCGCGCGATCTCTGAACAGGTGATGCAGAAGCTGTTCAAAGCACTTGCCATGCACTATGAATTTTCATTGCAGGGGATAATGTAAAAATGAAAAAGGAAAAGAGGGAGGAAACCCAATGAAGAGAAAAAAGCTGACAGCAAGTATGATCGCCCTGGTCATGAGCGTAAGCCTGCCCATGACAACCTATGCCGCCAACTGGTATCTGGAAGATGGCAGCGTTACGGTAAACGCAGACAATTCCGGACAGACGGTAACGCAGGGCAGCGGCTATGCCGTGCCGGATGAGGCTCCTGTGATTACACAGCGGGAGAGCTCTGTAGAGACAGGAAACACAATTGCGATATCCACGTCTGATAATGCAGCTGCAAATGTGACCATTAAGGATATCAATATTAAAAGCAGCAAGGATGCGATTGATGTTACAGGAAGCTCCAGTGCCAACATTACACTGGAGGGAGACAACAAGATCTTCTCTGAAACCGGCTCTGCACTGCATGTTTCGGATGGCAATGTCACCATAAACGGAAGCGGTTCTCTGAAGGCCGAGATTCAGGATGATCCTTCTGGCTATAACCATAATGCCAAAATCGGCAGCCATGAGAATGAGGACATGTCCGGCAGCATCCATATTACAGGAGATGCAACCGTAAAAACAGATGACAATATAGCATCGAACTGCGGCGGAGACGGAGCAGGAATTGGCTCCGGCGAAGATGGGGAAATGTCCGGAAACATTGTCATTGACGGAAATGCGCAGGTTGAAGTATCCAGCAATGACCAGGGTGCGGGCATTGGCTCCGGCGATGATGGGAACCTAAGCGGTAACATTATGATTGGCGGGAATGCACAGGTTTCGGCAACCGGTGCTGAAGGCAGCGCGGGCATCGGCACCGGAGATGACGGCAATTTCACAGGCAGTATCACCATGGATGGAAACGCAAGGGTTACTGCCAAAGCAGGCGGAGATCACAATGGTTCTGACGGCTCCGGTATCGGCACTGGAGATGATGGGGATTTTACCGGGACAGTTACCATAGGCGGAAATGCTGCTGTGATTGCTGCAGGCTCGGATGAAGGCTGCGGAATTGGCGCTTCAGATGGTGAGAATATGAACGGCATCATCATCATTCGGGATCATGCAAAGGTCACTGCCTACGCCGGAAATCAGGGCGCAGCCATCGGTTCAGAGGATGAATGGGATATGACAGGAAAGATTATCATTGTCGGCAACGCCATTGTGAACACCGGAATGGTAGATGATGCAGGAAATGTTCTTTCGAACCGTATCGGCTATATTGGTGACGGGCAAGACTCCAACCATAATAGCAGTAAGGGACATTATATCCTTGGACCGGACGTAACGATCAACAACCTGAGCGGCAGTGACACAGAAGCGCTGAAGAAGTACGTCAATATGCACCTGGACAGCGAAGGAAATCCGACAAACCTGACGGAGCTGGATATCAGGGTGGAAAATGGAATTTTTAAGGCAGAAGCAACCGGTGCGGGCAGCGTAGAAAAGGTTCTCTACAATGGCAGCGAAACTGTACCTGTTGCTCCCGGAAGCTATCCGGTAACCTGCATAATCAAGATTGACGGAAGCGAAATGGAACTTCCGATCGGAACACTGGTAATACCGGAGCCGGCATCTCCCGGTGAAACCGGAGCACCTGTGGAATACAGAATGCAGACATCTGCATCAGAGCCGGTACAGGGAAATGGAAAAAGCACAGGATACAAGGCTCCCGTACAAGGACATTTTTATCAGGTAGTAGGTCAGGACGGAAAAGACATGATTTTTGCTACTGCGCAGAAGAAAGACGTGCTGGCAATTGCGACGGATTCCGAGTTTGCCATGCTGACGGGAAAAATGAAGGACATCGAAGCGCTCAGAAAACAGGGTGTGAGAAGGATTATCTTCGCTACAAAGAGAGCAACCTCGACCTTCCTTCTTTCGGAGCTTCTTGAAAAGAGAGCATACGGAGAAATCTGGAGCCTCATCCACGATGGAGAGAACGTTGCGTTTACTGCAGTCGAAAAGAAGATGGATATAAGCAGTATCCTTACCCGGTTACAAACGAAATAAAAACTGATATAATAGGTACTGGTATTTGGAAACAGACATGACAGAAACAGAAAAGAGGGAAACAAAATGGAAAACAAAATGGAAAACAAAATGGAAGAAATCAGTTCACAGCGGAAGCTGGAAGCTCTGGAGGAAAATGGCACACTCATAAGAAAAGACGGAAAGACATTTTTGCAGTTGGACTGCGAAAATGCCAAAGAGCTCTCCATGAAGTGGGGAGAAAAGCTGTATCCGTTTACGAAAACAGGGAAAAAGTGGATTTTGGAACTGCCATTTTCTACGCCTGTGAATTATGTGCAGATCTGTGTAGATGGTCAGGAGGTTCTCAGCCCGGAGCTTCCCATCGCACATGGCTACGGTCGTCCGTATAACTATATTGAGCTGCCGGATGAAGACGGATTATTTGAGCTTCGGGATGTTCCCCACGGAACACTGACCCGGGAATTTTATAAATCCAAAATTTCTGATAACTGGGAAAAGCTGATCGTATATCTTCCGCCATGTGTACCGTCTGCAGGGCTTCCGGTTCTGTATTTGCAGCACGGATTTGGAGAGAGCGAGATTTCCTGGTCAACCACAGGAAAAGTGAATCTCCTGATGGATAATCTGATCGCGGCAGGAAAAATCAAGCCCTTTGCGATCGTTATGGGAAATGGCATGGTAAAGCAGCGAATCGACGGAGAGCTTAAACTGAACCGTGCGCTTTATTGGCAGATGCTGGTAGAGGAAATTCTTCCGATGCTAGAGAAAAAATATCAGTTTGGGGGAAGCAAGGAAAAAAGAGGTATGGCAGGACTGTCCATGGGTTCTGTACAGACAACCCGTATAATATGTGAACACCCGGAGCTGTTCAGCGAGGTTGGTATTTTCTCCGGCTTTTTAAGAGACAGGATAGTAGGAGATGAAGAACATGACGGAATTGTTCCAAAGTCAGGCGGGCAGTCTTATTTAAAGGCAATGGATGATGCGTCCTTCAACACCTATTTTCATACGTTTTTCCGCTGCATTGGAGATGAGGACTGGTTTCTTCCGAGGTTCCTGGAGGAGGATGAAATTATCCAAACAAAAGGTGTTCGGGAAACCAGAAAAATTTATCACGGAGGACATGACTGGAATGTGTGGAGACCGTGCTTTGCAGACTTCGCACAGATGATTTTCCGGTAAATTTTATAGAAGGATATCAGAGGGAACCCGGCAGTGGTCAGACAGTAGTTCTGACGCTGCCGGGTTACTGTCTGAACAGTAACCATTTAGAGAAATTTCAGAAATTTATTTTCTGAAATAGATAACTCGTTTTAACTCGCAAATATGAATTAGAAAAAATTTTTAACTCGACAAATCGTTAATGAAAGCCGCTTGATGACTAAGCGGCTTTTCTAATACGTCATTGGATATTTCAGGTAATTACTGTATAATTGATATAAATAGTGATTTGTATATGGTTTCAATGTCTGATGGGCTACGAGTAGATTCTTTTTATGAAGACCAGCTCGAAAGAGCATGGTAGAATGGTTTGAAAAAATGCAGATATTAGTAGATGCTGATGCTTGTACAGTCATTTGAAAAACTTATATTGATGGCGAAGGAAAGATGATATGAATATACAGATATTCGGGACAAAGAAATGTAGTGATACAAGAAAAGCAGAGCGTTTTTTCAAAGAGCGTGGCATAAAGTATCAGTTCATTGATATGAAGGAAAAGGGCATGAGCAAAGGGGAATTCAATTCCGTAGCTCAGGCAAATGGTGGATTGGATAACATGGTCAACTGGGATGGCAAGGACAAGGATTTGCTTGCCCTTATAAAGTATATTGCTGCTGATGATAAGCTTGAAAAGGTTCTTGAAAATCCCCAGGTGATTAAGACACCAGTGGTTAGAAATAGTAAGCAATCAACCCTGGGTTATCTGCCGGATGTTTGGAAAAACTGGAATTAGAGGACAAGAATATGGTAAAAAAAATTATGCGGGATCCATTGTTTCTCGCTCAGAAATCTACAGATGCAACGGAGGCAGACCGACAGGTGATTACAGATCTGCTTGATACATTAAGGGCAAATCTGGATCATTGCGTTGGCATGGCAGCCAATATGATCGGTGTAAAGAAAAATATCATTGTGGTGGCAGCAGGTCCATTTCAATTTGCTATGGTAAATCCGGTTATTACAAAGAAGACCGGAGCATTTCAGACAGAAGAAGGATGCCTATCTCTGGAAGGGGTGCGTCCGTGTACAAGATATAAAGAAATTGAAGTGGATTTTTTGGATGCAGATTTCAAGAAGCAGCATGGCAAATATTCCGGTTGGACTGCACAGATCATCCAACACGAAATAGATCATTGTAATGGAGTTGTAATATGAAACCTAAGTCGCCTAAGAGCCTGGAACTATATGACATTATGATAAAACGGGGATATCCAGCGGAGTTTTGCGATCAAATAACGAAAAATCTTAACACCGACTGGACAGCCGGACGGATGATAGGTTATTTGTCCCATTACAAAAAGCTGCCGCTTGAGGAAATTGCAGATGAAATGCTTGCAATACTAAGTGACCGCAACAGAATTATGCAGAAACATGAAATGGAAGAAATCAATGCCAGATGGAATGAATATTTGAATGGATAGAGGATAAGGAGTAATACATGGACGGATATAAACCACCTTTTACAATTACAAACAGTATATTATCTCATGTGGCATCTGTATCTGAAAAAGTCGGGCGTATTACTGTAATGAGTAATATGGAAAACAAACCTCATCTAAGGAAAAATAACCGGATCAAATCCATTCATTCGTCTTTAAAGATCGAGGCAAATTCTCTTTCGCTAAGCCAGGTGCGTGATGTTATTAACGGGAAATTGGTTTTTGGAGAGGCAAAAGAAATACAGGAAGTAAAGAATGCATATAATGCCTATGAAAAAATAGCTGAAATAGATCCTTACAGCATAGAAGAATTAAAGAAATTTCATGGTATTATGACAAAATACATCGTAGAGGAATCCGGTGATTTCCGCAGTGGTGAAGAAGGTGTATTTAATGGTGAAGAGTGCATATTCATGGCTCCACCGGCACGCTTTGTTCCACAATTGATGAATGAATTATTTGGCTGGATGAAGAAAGAGAAAGATCAGATGCATCCGCTGATTTTGAGCAGCGTATTTCATTATGAATTCGTATTTATTCATCCTTTTACAGATGGCAATGGCAGGATGGCAAGGCTGTGGCATACAGCTATATTGGCTAAATGGAATCCTATTTTTGAATATATTCCGATAGAAAGCCAAATTGAAAAATTCCAGGATGATTATTATGATGCGATTGCAAAATGCCATGTAGAGGGAGAATCTACGGTATTTATTGAATTCATGCTGACTCAAATAGATAATACTTTAGCGGAACTTTTGAATCAGATGACAGATAGCGCCACGGATGACGCTATTCTTGACGCTGATGGCGCTAATCATGGTGCTGATCATATGGAAGGCAGATTGTTATCAGGCTTGAAACAGAATCCGTATATTACACAGACAGATTTAGCTAAAGAATTATCGTTGTCAAGGAGAACTGTCCAGAGAATCATGAAAGAACTGATGAATGACGGCAAGATAAAGAGAGTTGGTTCAACCAGAACAGGTCATTGGGAAATAAATGATTGATGCAGAGGCATAGTCTGCAAAAACTATGCCATTTCGTTTCCATTCCAGGAGATAGTATAGTGGCTCAGTTGTCAAGACAAAAATCTGAGATTTTTATAATGAACTGATAGGGTTAATAAGTTACAGGGAACTCAGGGAAAGTAGTGGAACTCTCCCCTGTCCCATTTATGCTAAGCTACATATGGCAACAGCATTGCCGGATAGTAGCATTCAGCCGGTGTCTGATAGTCAAGTGCAGAATGATGCCGCTCAAAGTTGTAAGTGCGGATATACTGTCCGATAGCGGTTCTGGCTTCTTTGATGTTATTGTATTGAGTCAGATAGGCTTCTTCATACTTGAAGCTGCGAAACCAACGCTCAATCATGATATTGTCTGCCCAGCGGCTATGCCAATCAATAACGGCTGTCAGATATAAAAAGCCCCGTTTGATTGGAATATATGTAATGTCAATAGACCGTGCCTGATTTGGTTTGTCTATGACAGCATTACGGAGCAGATAAGGGCATACCTTAGCCTGTTGCATACGCTTGGAAAGATTCATTTTAGGATAGATTGGGTAAATATCCATTTCGTTCATGTAACGTCGTGCTTTCCGACGTCCTACATGATATCCTCTAGCCTTTAGCTGTGCAGACATTTGCCTTGCACCCCAGGCCGGATTATCTGTATGGAGATGATCAATGATCTCTTTACAAGCCAGTTCTTCATCGGATATAGGCGTACCTTTGTAATAAATACTTGTATTCACCAAGCCGGTTGAGGAAACAAAGCCGGAAGCGGTTGAAACGGTTCCTGAAATTACAGAACCCACTCCAGAGGAAAAGCCGAAATCCACGAATATGCTCCCGGAACTTCTGACTCTGATTGTGTTTGCCTGTGGCGGCGGATTCTTCGTATTCAAGAAAGTCCAGGAAAAGAAGAAGGCACAGGAAGCGGCAAAGCCTGATCCGGATGCAGATTATGTGGACGATGACGAGGACTATGGGTACGATCCGGAACTTCGTTACAGGGACTCCTATCCACGCATCCGCAAAAAGGTAGTACGTTGCAAAACAGATTCGTTTCTCACTTGTCAGACTTGGAATCTGTGTCAAGCATGACAAACCACGTTTCGGGAAAAGCAAGGGCAAGATTGAAAAGTTCCATCAAGTGGTGGATGACTTCATCCGTGAATCAAAGTTCAAAAATATCAGGACACTGGAAAAACTATCATTACAGAGTATCAGGAAGTATATATCTTTCTGTATTCCTTGGGAGTAACGCCAACAATCTGACGAAAGCGTTTAATAAAATATTTTGGTTCTGTGTATCCAATTTCTGAACAGATCTCATATATTTTTTTGTCTGTATTGATCAACAGTTCTTTTGCATGTAATATTCTTATAAAAGTCAGATATTCAATGATAGTCTGTCCTGTAGCAGAGCTGAATATATTGCTTAGTGAGGAATAGTTTATACCGAAAATCTCTCCTAAGTCTGAAAGTGTGATATTTTCATTCATATGCTGGAAAAGGTAGTTTTGTACCTGTTCAACAAGATAGGCATTTGTGCTGCGTGTCTGTTCAGCAATTTTCTCAAAAATGCTCTCGATCATGGACAAAATGGTACTTTCAATTTCTTCAAGAGAGTGATAATTGTAAAGAAACTGCAGACTTTCTGTATAATCGATATAACAAGATGCCGGTATTTTTTTATCATTACAATGTTTTATGATGATCAGAGTAATCTTGTTTAGCCAGGAATGCAATTCATAATAGGAAGGTTGTTCATTACGCACGTAATCCATAAAGGAATAGACAGCATCTCTCGTATTCAGTAAATTGCTGCCGGTCAGCTGCAACTGTAAATTCTGGTATATAGAGTATGGAAAGGTGCACAAAGTTTGATCCTGATATATGTGTATGGGATCCTTTGAGTAAAAAAATTGTGTCAAGGCTGAAACGCCACTGTAAAATGCATTTTTAAGCGTGTCATCATGATCGCTGTGGTATATTCCCGCGCAGATTTCCAATCCGGGGTTAAATTTCCATAAGAGTCTTTGTACCTGTTTTTTCAGAAACTTATCATCTAAATCCTCTTTTTTTAATAAAATACAGTAAATCTTTTCGCAGAATAGAAAAACATGATGCTCGGATGAAATTCCGGCAGCAAACTTTTGCAGCACCGTTCTGTAGTTGAAAATCTGGCTGCTGAATTCGCTGTTGCCAGTCAATAGTAAGAACCATGCTTGCGGAAATGTAAATCCACATTGTTTTTCCAGTATTTGAATCTTCTGCTTTTTATTCGAAGCAATGGCTTCAGAAAACAACAGATCTAAAAACTGGTCGTATTCTGACTGGGTGAGATTATATTCACTAAGAGGATCCGCCAGTCGGAAAAAATTTTCTACGCTTGTAATGACTGCATCGAATTCGGAGGGAAGAATAGGCTTCAATATATATCGAAATACATGATGCTCAACTGCTTTCTTGGCATAGGAAAATTCCGAGTATCCGCTTATGATAATGATAGGAATGGTTCCGTTGTTTTTGCGAATTCTGCTAATTAGCTCAAGACCGTCAAATTTGGGCATGCGTATATCGGTAACAACCAGATTTACTTCCGGATGTTGTTGAAGATAGTCTAATGCAAGGCTACCATCTTCAAACAGACCATCTATCTCCCATCCTGGGGAATGATTTTTAAAAATTTCGGCAATTCCATTGCGACTTTGTACTTCATCATCAATGATAATCACATGATTCATAGGTTTTCCTCACTTCTGAACAGGCAATTTTATGATTACTTTTGTACTTTCCATAATGCGTGATGTAATTTCTATACCATATGACTGACCAAACCGCTGTTTTAAATAGGTATTTGTATTTCCAATTCCTATGCCATCATTTTTACCATGAAGCACGGAATGTATCAGAAGATCTGACATGCCCTTTCCGTTATCTTCTATAGTTATGAAAATGGAATTATCCTTAGTAAATATGCTGAGGATAATAATACCACCCTGATGAATTTCAGAAAAACCGTGCAGCAATGAATTTTCTATAAACGGCTGCAAAATAAAACGGGGTATTTTATACGATTGCATATCCGGTTCAATATGATAATGTATTGTAAAAGAATCCTGAAACCGGATCTTTTGAATATACATATAATTTTTCAACCAGGATAATTCATCATTTATAGTGACAAAATCATTTTCTTTGATAATGCTGTATCGCAAAATATCAGAAAGCGCATTTATAATATAGGGTACTTTGTCTGCATTTCCATTTTGGGACATCCAGCTGATGGAATCCAAAGTGTTATATAAAAAATGTGGATTCAGCTGTGCGTGGAGCAGAGCAAGCTGCTGTTTTGCTTCTTTTTTTGAGTATTCTTTTAACTGCTCCACCAGAGTCAGAGTACGCTGGCTCATAGACTGGAAAGAATCATATAAATTGCCGATTTCGTTGTGGACAGGATAAACTGGTGAAGGAAAGTAGTTCAAATAATCCTGTTCCTGCATAATAACGGAAAGACGGCGAATCGGCGTAATAAACTGTTTGGTGAGCATGAAGAAGATCAGGCATAAACACAAAAAATCCACACCACAGATCAATAACAGTAAAGTTTTAATGAACTGTGTTTTGCTTTCTATATTTGAAAATGGTAGAAAAGAGTAACAATTATATTCTAGTGTATCAATCTGTGAATTAAAACGATAATATTTCTCACCGTTTATAGTTACAACAGAGTAAGAATATGGGGGCGTACCAAGCACGTCGGTGGAAATAATGTCTCCAATATGATAATTCAGATTCTCCTCCTGATAACCCCATATTAATGTATTGTTTTGGGTTGTCAGGAAAAATGTGGAATCGGAACTGAAATTGGAAAATATAAGGATA
>OLYB01002763.1_pt1 | contig 11570 bp, 8 predicted proteins | sample 1674481 | NCBI WGS metagenome assembly OLYB01 (sample SAMEA103958167, study PRJEB25191) | human gut metagenome
ATGTGATGAAAGCCCTGCCGCCCTGCCCGGACTGCTGGTTCACGGTGGTCATGCCGGACTACGGCGTTTCCACCCCGGAAGCCTTTGCGGCTTACGACAAGGTCGGCAGCAGCCGTCACCCCGACTGCGAAGCGCAGGAAGCCGCCATCCGCGCCGAGGACTTGGCCGGGGTCTGCGCCGCTGCGGGCAACGCGCTGGAAGAGTGCAGCGGTGCCAAGGATAACGAGGCCATCAAAGCGGCGCTGCGCCTTCACGGGGCGGTGACGGCCCTGATGACCGGCAGCGGCGCGGCGGTGTTCGGCATTTTCGAGCAGGAAGCCGACGCCCGCAAAGCCGCCGAGGCTCTGAAAACCCGCTGGCCGCAGGTCTATGTGGCCCAGCCCGACAAGGGCGGCGCACGGGTCGCGGCCCCGAAGTGGATCTTATAATACAATAAAAAAGCTGCTGCCGACTCCCTCAGTCACGGCTTTGCCGTGCCAGCTCCCTCTCGGAGGGAGCCTTGGCGTAACGGCAAGCGGTGAAAGCCTCCCTCTCAGAGAAAGACTCCCTCCGGCCGGAGGGAGATGTCGCGTAAGCGACAAAGGGAGGACACGTGGCATCGCGTAAGCGATGACGGAAGGAGTTATGCAGCAGCTTTTTTTATTTATGTCTCTTCTTCGTCTGCAAACAGGCCCGGAATGCCGCAGACAGCGGCAATGCCGACGACCGTAAATACGATGCGGGACCAGATGGAACTGCTGCCGCCCAGCAGCCAGCCGACAAAATCAAACTGGAACAAGCCGACCAGCCCCCAGTTGATGCCGCCGATGATCATCAGGATCAGGCATACTTTATAAAAGGTCTGCACAAAAAGACCCCCTTTCTTTGGGTAGTTTTGCCCAAGGAAAAGGGGGTTATTCATCAGTCGTCCCAGCCCATGAGGTCGGGCAGGGTGAGGGTCTCGTCCGAGCAGTGGGGGTTCGCATCGGCGTGGGCCTGTACGGTGGCTGCTTCCACGGCCTTGACGATCTCGGCGATGGCGGCGCAGTCCTCCGGCAGGTCGGTCTGGCTGCGGCCGGAATGGGTGAACAAGATCTTGCCCTTATGGCCCACCACCAGCGTCAGGGGCAGGATCTGCGGGGCGGCTTTGTCGTAATGGTAGCCCGCGTCCTTGGCGGCTTTGTAAATTTTTTGAGCCGCAAAGCTCCAGCTCAGCAGACCGCGGGTCTGCTCGACGCCGAGGTAGCCGTAGAGCACGCCCGGCCCGTCGCAGATGACGGGGAAGGGAAAATCCGACCCACGGGTGGCGGCGGCTACGGCCTGAGCACTGGACCGCACCACACAGGCCAGCCGCGCCCCTTTCAGGGAGGGCAGGGTCTTCAGATAGCGGGTGATGTACTCGCGGCTCACGGGATGATCGAACCCCGGCAGGAAGATCATGCACAGCGGCCGTCCGCCCTCACAGAGCCCGTAAAAATCGTTTTCCGGCACCGTGGGGGTGTCGTAGGTAAAGCGGGGGATGCTGGTCCCCACCAGATGCTCAGACTTCATGCCGCAATGCACATCCTTTCAGATATAAAAAAATCCACACACGTTCCTCTTGGCAGAGGACAGTGGTGGATGAGTCCCTATAAAAAAGATCCCGCCCGGTCGTCTGCGGCAATCAAACCTACCCTTACGGACAGGTGGGTGCCCTGTCTCCGGATTCGCGCTTCCTCATCGAGCCTCTGGGGTCGAACCCACAGCGGGGAGGTCTGCAATCCGCCGGCGAACGCCGGGCTCCCGTTGAATGATTAGTAGGATCATATAAACCGCAACAATTCGAGCCGGGCAGGAAGTCTTGCACGGGTCAATCGTCTGGAAAATTTACTCGATCTCGAACTGGTCGCTGAGCCGCTTTTCGAACAGCTTGCTCACTTCCAGCAGGGTCTCGTCGTCTTCCACGACATCCAGATATTCGCCCTCGCTGTCCTCGCCGACGCTCAGGATGACCAGCTGTGCATCCTCGTTGACGTCTTCTTCGTCCTCGGCGTATTCCACGACGGCCATATAGTGCACGCCCTTATGGTCCAGCGCGTCGATCACCTCAAAAGTGACTTCGTTGCCGTCCTCGTCCTCAAGGGTCATCAGGTCGGGCTGATACTCCTCTTCGGCGTTCGGGTTCTTGATCTCTTCTGCCATAAGATACGTTCTCCTGTAAAAGAAAATAAAAGTGATCCATAGCGGGGGAAGCTCTGCGCTCCCGCAGCCCCCGGCTGTGCTTATAGTGTAGCGTTTTTTTGCCCGCTCGTCAAGATGTTTTTCGCACAGAAATCTGCTGGCAAATTTTCACCCATTTTCCTCTCGATTCCGCCGGGGAAATATGATATACTAAACTCTGTGTATATTCCCATCCTATTCACCGAGAGGTCAGAGTTATGAATCGTTTTTATAAAAAAGCGCTGGCGGTGCTGGCGCTCCTGAGCTGCCTTGCGCTGACGGGCTGCTCGCTGAAGGAAAAGCTCAGCGGCAGCGCGTCGGGCACGAAGACCATCTCCCGCCCGGCGGTGGAATCTGCCGAAACCCAGTTCGCCCACCCGGCGGCGGGGGACACGGTGGCCGTGTTCGATACCTCGGCGGGCGTGTTCAAGGCGGTGCTCTTCCCGACGCTGGCTCCGCAGGCATGCGATAACTTCCTCGGCCTCGTACAGGCGGGCTACTACAACGGCCTGACCGTCTCCCGCGTCGAGAACGAGTTCCTCGTGGAAGCCGGGCAGGGGGCCGACGGCAGGGGCGCGACCATCTGGAACGGCAGCCGCTACCCGGTGGAAGCCACCGACAAGCTGCACCACTATTCCGGTGCACTCTGCGCCGCCACGGATTCTTCCGGCCAGTGTGCCAGCGTCTTCTATGTGATGGAAACGCTGCCCGGCTCGGCCTCCGTCACGCAGGAACTGGTGGACCAGATGAACGCCGCCAGTTACCGCGCCGAAGTCGTGGCGGCCTACCAGACGGCGGGCGGCGCCCCTTACCTTGACTACACCGACACCGTGTTCGGGCAGGTGTATGAGGGCATGGATGTGGTGGACGCCATCGCTCAGACCGCTGTGGACGAGAACCAGAAGCCCACCGAGGCCATCACCATCCACAGCGTCAGCATTGAGACATATCCGTAAAAAAGAAAACGCAAAAAGGCTCCCGTGACAGTGGGAGCCTTTTTGCTGCTCAGATCTCGCCGGGGTGCTCTTTGCGCCATGCAAGGTAATCCTCTAAGATGACTGTGGCGCTGACGGAATCCAAGATCTCTTTCCGCTTGGTGCCGAAGGTGCCTGCCTCGGAGAGGATGTCGGCGGCTTCGCAGGTGGACTGGCGCTCGTCCCACATCCGGACGGGCAGCCCGCTCCAGATCTGGATCGTCTTTGCCAGCTTTCGGCTCTTCTGGGCCCGCTCGCCCTCGGTGCCGTCCATGTTCAGCGGCAGACCGATGACGATGAGCTCTGCCTGAATATTTTTTGCTGTTTCGCAGACCTTGGCCGCCACTTTCGGGCGGCCTTTTTCCGTGATCTGGGGCGTGATGGCGGTGGTCAGAAATTCGGTGACATCGCAGGTGGCAAGGCCGGTGCGGCTGTCCCCGTAATCGACAGCGAGTATTTTCATGGGGATCCCCTTTCTGTTTGCATCTTTGCTTAGTGTAACACAGAATAGATGTTCTTGCAATTTTGTGGTACAATAAAGGCAAACGGCCTTGCCCTCTCAGTCACGCTTCGCGTGCCAGATTCCCCACTCTGTCGCTTTGCGACATCTCTCCCCGGCCGGGGAGAGTCTTTCCTCAAAGTGGGAGCCCTTGGCAAGCCGGGTAAGTTTGCACAAAACGCTTGGGCCCAATCGAAACAAAAGGCGGCGGGGCTTGAGCCTATTGGAAGGCCGATTCTATGCTGAAATTGATCCTAGGCGGTTCCGGCAGCGGCAAGACGACGCTGCTGTATCACCGCATCCGCACCCGCGCCGAGGCGGGGCAAAAGAGCATCCTGCTGGTGCCGGAGCAGTTCACGTCCTCCACCGAGGGGCGCATCTACCGCGAATTGGGGGATGCGCTGTCCGGCATGGTGGAGAGCTTTTCCTTCACGAGCCTTGCCGAGAAGATTTTGTCCGCCGAGGGCGGCAGCGCCGTGCAGACCCTCTCCGACGCGGGGCGGGCCGTGCTGGTGCGCCGCGCACTGGAAGAATTGCAGGACAATGTCCGCTATTACTACCGCCACCGCCGGAGTGCGGCTTTCTGCCAGATGGCGGCCGAGACCATCGACGAGCTGAAGAGCGCGGGCCTGTCCGGCACCCGGCTGGCGGAGCTGGCCAAGAGCTGCGGGGCCGAGAGCGGGAAGCTGAGCGAATTGGCGCTGATCTTCCAAGGCTACGAGACGCTGCTGTTCCGCAGCGGCATGGACCCCGCCGACCGGCTGGAATTGGCCGGTGCCCGGCTCGAAGAGGCGCTGGCGGGGGGAGAGGTGCCGGGATTTCTGCGGGGGCGGGAAGTGTTCATCGACGAGTTCGATACCTTCAACGCGCCCAAAAAGCGGCTGCTGGGGGCCATGCTGGCCGCGCTGCCCTGCGTGACCGTGGCCCTCTGCGACGACGGCGCGCCCCTCCTTCCCGGTGACGTGAGCCTTTTCTCCGGCGCAAAGCAGGTGGCGGTGCAGCTCCGCCAACTGGCCCGGAAAAACGGGGCCGAGGTGGCCGCCCCCGAACTGCTGCGGCGGGATCTGCGCCATGCCGCCGCCCCCGGCCTTGCGGCGGTGACGGAGCTGCTGGAAACAGGGGTCTGCCCGCCGTTGGATGCCCCGGCGGACGAAGTGCGGCTCTTTGCCGCTCCCAGCCGGGAGGAAGAAGCCCGCGCCGCCGCCGGAGCCATCCGCCGCCTGATGCGGCAGGGGGTCCGCTGTGGGAAGATCGCGGTGGTCTGCCGCGACATCGCAAAATACCGCGCGGCGGTGCGGTACGAGTTCCGGATGGCGGACATCCCGCTCTACTGCGACGAGCCCACCACCCCGGAGTTCAGCGCCCCGGCCACGGCGGTCAAGGCGCTGCTGGCGCTGGCCCGCGGGGCCGACTTGACCGAACATCTGACCACCCTCGCCAAAACGGGTCTTTGCGCCCTGACCGAGGAAGAGGTCTGCGCACTGGAAAATTACGCCTATACATGGTCGCCGCGTGCGGCGGCATGGCGGGCGGAATTTCAGAACAACCCGAAAGGTTTCGGCGACATCACCCCCACTGAGGAGGACAATGCCGATCTGGCCATGGCGGAAAAGGCCCGCGCCCTGCTGGTGAACGCCACCGACGCGCTGCGGAGCAAGGTGCGGAACGCCAACGCCGAGGCCATCAGCCGGGCGGTCTATTTCTGCCTGAAGGAGCTGGGCGCGGAGGAGCAGCAAGCCGCACAGGTGGAAGCCATCCGCGCCGAGCGGGGCATCCCGGCGGCGGAGGAAGCCGCCCGCGAGTGGAACGTGGTCATGGGGCTTCTGGACCAGATGGCGCAGCTGCTGGGCGAACAGACCGTGACCGTGGGCGAGTACGAGGATCTGTTCGGGCTGCTGCTCCGCTCGTCGGACCTCGGCCACATCCCGCAGACGCTGGACGCCGTGGTGCTGGCCAGCGCGGGCAAGATGCGGCTGGACGCGCCCGATCACGTTTTCGTGCTGGGGCTGGCCGAGGGCGAGTTCCCCACGGCCCCCAGCGAGGCGGGGCTGCTGACCCACGCCGACCGCGATGCCCTGATGGCCCAGCAGATCGACCTGCCGGACTGCTTTGAAAACCGCGTGGTGCGGGAGCAGGTCTGCTTTTACAAGGCCCTCACCGCCCCGTCCAAGGGGCTGTGGATGAGCTGGCCCAAGGGGCAGGGCCTGACCCTCTGCGCAGCGCTGGAACCCATCATGGAGGCACTGGAACCCCAGCCCCCGGCGCTGGAGCTGCCCGACCTCGCCGCCACCCCCGCCGACGGGCTGGACTGCCTCGGCGGCGGCTGGCCGCTGACTGATACCGAACGCGCCAGCCTGACCGAGGCACTGCACGCCCCCGGCGAAGCCGAACCGGAAGGGCTGGCTCTGCTGCGCCGGCTGGCCGAGGCCGCGCCCCGGCAAGTCCATGACTTGACCGCGCTGGAAGCGCTGCTGGGCAAGCGGCTGCGCATCTCGCCCAGCCAGTTGGAAAAATACTACACCTGCCGCTACGGATACTTCCTGCAATACGTTTTGGGCTTGCGCCCCCGCAGGCGGGCCGAGCTTTCCGCCGACCAGAGCGGCAGTCTGATGCACTGGGTCTTACAGATGGCGCTGGACCCGGACCCCGCGCCGGACAACCCCTGCGCCAACATGTTGGCACCTTTCATCGAGCTGGACGACGAGGCGATGGCCCAGCTGGCGGGGCTGCTGGTGGACGAGTACGCCCGCCGCTACCTGCCCGAAGACACCGCCCGCTTCACCTATCTGCTCTCCCGGCTGAAAAAGAGCATGGCAAGCCTTTTGTGCTACCTGCGGGACGAGCAGCGCCAATCCTGCTTCAAGCCTGTGGCCTGTGAGCTGAAGATCGGCCGGGGCGAGGACGCCGTGCCGCCCCAGCTTTATCATCTGTCGGATGGGCGGACGGTCCAGCTCATCGGTACGGTGGACCGGGCCGACGAGTGGGTGGAAGAGGACGGCACCCGCTGGGTGCGGGTAGTGGATTACAAGACCGGCACCAAAAAACTGGACCTAAAAGAGGTCTACTGCGGGCTGGACTGCCAGATGCTGCTGTATCTGTTCAGCCTGACGCGGGACGCCAGCGGCCGCTTTACCGGGGCCGAACCGGCGGGCGTGCTCTACCTGCTGGCCGATCCGGCTCCCGAAAGCACCACCCGCGCCAACGCCGCCCGCAGTGTGGAATACAAGCTGGATGGTCTGGTGCGGGACGAGGAAAAGATCTTCCGGGCCATGGACGCCGAGGAGACGGGCCGGTATCTGCCCTTTGGCTATCTGCGGGGCGCGCCCAGCCCCTACCAAAAGGACAAGCGGGCCGACGCGGCCAAGCTCAGCCGCATCCGACTGCATCTGGACGACCTTGTGACCCAGATGGGCGAACAGCTTTACGGCGGGCAGATCGCCGCCGAGCCGCTGGTCACGGGCCGCAGCCCCTGCCGGTGGTGCGATTACGGCTTTATCTGCTGCCACGAGAGCGGCATCGGCGAACGGGCGCTGGACGCCCCCGCCAAGCCCTTTGAAGCCCCTGAAGAGACCGAGAAAAAGGAGGAACAGCCGTGAGTGGACCCAAATGGACAAGCGCCCAGCAGGCCGCCATCGACGACCGGGGCGGGGCGCTGCTGGTCAGCGCGGCGGCGGGCAGCGGCAAGACCGCCGTCCTGACCGAGCGGGCCGTCCGGCTCATCACCGACCCAGAAGCCCCCATCGACGCGGACAAACTGCTGATCGTGACCTTCACGAATGCGGCGGCGGCTGAGCTGCGGGCCCGCATCGGCCAAGCGCTGCTCCGCCGCAGCCAAGCGGAACCGGGCAACACGGCCCTGCGCCGCCAGCGGATGCTGCTGCAGCGCGCCCCCATCTGTACCATTGATGCCTTCTGCCTTGACCTGCTGCGCAAGCACTTTCAGGCGCTGGACATCCCGCCGGACTTTTCCCCCGCCGACCCCGGCAGTGTAGAAACGCTGCGGGCGGCTGCGCTGGCCGAGACGCTGGAACGCGCCTATGCTGACCCGGATTTCTGCGCCTTTGCGGACCTCTACGGCAAAGGCCGCAGCGACAAAGCCGCCGGGGAGACCATCCTGCACACGTACGATTTCCTCCGCGCCCTGCCCGACTACGACCGCAAGCTGGATGAATTTCTGGTTCCATGGAAGGCCGAGCGCGGCTTTGACAAGACCTGCTGGCACGACCTGCTTCTGGCCGAAGCGGCCCGCGATGCCAAGGCAGGGCGGGAGCTGTTCTGCGCCGCCCTGAACGACTGCAAAAACGACCTTGTGCTGGCCCGCATCGAGGCCGAGAACAAGGGCAAGACCGACGCCGCCCGCGCAAAAAGCGTGGCCGGGGCCAACGACAAATTCGCCGAGCCCTTGGAGCGGCTGGAGAACGCCGCCGCCCTGCTGGGCGAGGTGGAGCGGCTGGCCGAGGCAGGAGAGTGGACGCCCCTCTATGACCGGCTGACGCCCTATGTCCTCGGCATGGAGCCGCTGCCGGGGCTGAAGGGAATGAAAAAGCGGCTGACCGGCGAACACAAAGCCGCCGTCAAGACCCGCGCCGACGAGGCGGCGGGCTTGTTCGGACAGATCTTGGAGCTGATCTCTTGCAGCGAGGACGAGGCCGAAGCCGACCGCTTGGCGGCGCTGCCCCGGCTGCAGGCCCTGTTTGCCGCCGTGCGGGATTTTGACGCCCGGTTTGCCGCCAAGAAGCAGGAGCGGAAGCTGCTGGAATTCAGCGATTTCGAGCATCAGGCCCTCCGGCTCCTCCGCGGCCCGGACGGCACCCCCACCCCCCTGTGTGAGAGCATCCGGCAGAATTACGCCGCCGTCATGGTGGATGAATATCAGGATACAAATGCGCTGCAGGATGCGCTCTACCGCTGTCTGGCCAGCCCGGCGGGGGATAACCTCTTCCTCGTGGGCGACTTGAAGCAGAGCATTTACCGTTTCCGTCAGGCCGACCCCAGCATCTTCCGGGAAAAGCTGGACACATGGCCGCTGCTGGAAGGCGAAGCCGCCCGCTCCCGCCCGGCGGAGGGAATCCCCGGCCGGAACGCTCTGCTGGCGCTGGACGCCAACTTCCGCAGTGCGCCGGAGGTGGTGCGGGGCATCAATTTCCTCTTTGAGCAGCTCATGACCCCCGCGCTGGGCGATACAGCCTACGGCGACGGGCAGCGGCTGGTCTGCGGCGCACCGGGGGAGTACGCCGGCAGCGTGGAAGCGCAGTTTTTGCCCGACGACACCGCCGAGACGGACGCGGCGTTTATCGCGAAACGCATTGCCGAACTGGTGGCTTCCGGCGAACCGGTGCGGGAGGGCAGCACCACCCGCCCGGTGCAGTACGAGGATGTCTGCATCCTGCTGGCCGCGCGGGGGGATTTCCCAGCCTACGTGGAGGCGCTGACGGCCAAGGGCATCCCGGTCTACGCCGACGCCCGCGAAAATCTGCTGGACGCGCCCCACATCCGGCCCCTCATCGCGCTGCTGAAAGTCATCGACAACCCGGCGCAGGATATTTATCTGGCCGCAGCCATGCTGGGCCCGCTGTTCGGATTTACGGACGATGACCTTGTGCGGCTCCGGGCCTTGCAGCGCAAAACGAGCCTGTACGGGGCTGTGCTGGCCGCTGCGAACGGCGCCGAGCCGGACGCTTTTACCGAAAAAGTCCGGCAGTTCTACACCCGCCTGACCGCCCTGCGCCGGATGGCCCGGAGCGTGTCGGTGGAACGATTGCTGGAAGAGATCTTTGCGTCCACCGGCTATCTCGCCGCGCTGGGCGTGATGGAAAACGGCACCCGCCGCCGGGAGGATGCCCGGCGGTTCGCCTCCTTCTGCGCCGGTGCCGGGGCAAACGGCATCTCCGGCCTTGTCCGCGCCATCGACGCCGCCGCGCTGGCGGGTTCCACCGGGCAGGATACGGTGCCCGGCGGCGCCCGCCCCGGCTGCGTGACCATCATGACCATCCACCGCTCCAAGGGGCTGCAGTTCCCGGTGGTCTTTGTGGCGGACACGGCCCGGCGGTTCAATGCCGCCGACACCCGCCAGCCCGTGCTGCTGCACCGAGTGTACGGGGCCGGGCTGCGCCTCCGCCCCGAAGACGGCGAGGGTTCCTATAAAACAGCGGCCTATGCTGCGCTGTCCAACGTCCACGCCGCTGAACTGCGCAGCGAGCAGATGCGGCTGCTGTACGTGGCTCTTACCCGCGCGCAGGACAAGCTGATCCTGACCATCCCCCTCGGCATGACCAAGACCACCAACCCCTTGGCCAAGGCCTCGGCCTTCCTTGCGGCGGGGGCAGGGGAGACGCTGAACCGTCAGGCCAGTTCCTTTGCGGATTGGCTGCGGGCAGCCCTCCTCGTCCACCCGAACGGCGGGCCCCTCCGCCGCTTGGCCGAAAATCTGGAACTGCCCTTTGTGGAAACGGAAAGCACCATCGCCATCGCGCTGGAACCGGAGCAGGAGGACGAGGTTCCCGAAGCCTCCTACGCGCCGGAGGAGCGCCCCGCTGCGGACCCGGCTCTGGCTGCCCGGCTGCGGGAGGGCTTCGGCTGGCAGTACCCGGCGGCCCCGCTGGCCGCTGTGCCCGCAAAAGTCAGCGTGACGAGCATCGTCCACAAGGCCGAGCAGACGACGCTGGAGCGCCCCGGCTTCCTCTCGAAGGACGGCCTGACCGCCGCCGAGATGGGCACGGCCCTCCACGCATTTCTGGAACATGCGGACTTTGCCGCCCTTGCCGCCGCGAAACAGGCCGGAACGCTGGACGAGGCCATCTTGGCCGAACGGGATCGGCAGGTACACGCTCAGCTCACCGCGCCGGAGATCGCCGACAAGCTCGATGTGCGCCGCATCCGCCGCTTTGCCGAGAGCGACGCCTTTGCCCGCATCTGCGCGGCGGATGAGGTGCTGCGGGAGCTGGCCTTCATCACGGCCCTGCCCGCTTCGGCGGTGCTGGCCGCGCAGGGAAGCCCTGCGCCCGACCCGGAGACTGCCAAGGCCAGCGTGCTGGTGCAGGGCATCGCGGACATCGTGCTGGTCTTCCCCGACCACTTGGAACTGCTGGACTATAAGACCGACCGCCGCAAGACCGAAGCCGACTACCTCGCCGCTTACCGCGCCCAGCTCAACCTCTACGCCATCGCCATCGAGAAGCGCTTCGCCCCGAAAAAGGTGACGTATAAGGGAATCTATTCGCTGGAACTGGGGAAGTTGATCGAGGTGAAGTGATAGGTGCCCCGCCGTTGGGCTTGTCCTCTGCCCCATCGTAAGCGTCAGCTAAACTGGGGCGAAGTCTCCCCGCCAGCGGGCTTGCCCTCTCAGGCCGCCTAACGGCGTCCAGCTCCCCCAAAGTGGGAGCCCTTGGCAAAGGCGTGAAGTCTGAGCGCAGCGCCTTCGGCTCCCCTTGCGGCAGCAGGGCGTAAAGTATTAAACTGGAAACTTGGCGGACTGCCAAGGCCTCTCACTTTGGGAGAGGTGGCATCGCGTAAGCGATGACGGAGAGGGCAAGCCCGGCAGAGGCGGCGCAGAGCCTAGGTTTACATCGTGCTTGCGGTGGGGAGAGGGCGAGGCCGGCGGAGGAAACGATCCCGGTGGCTCGTAATATTTTTCTCCAAAACCGCATAAAAGTGCTTGACAGGCATTGCGGGGTGTGGTAAACTGTCTGGGTAAAGAAAGCAGCTACGGCCTAGCCGCGCTCGCCTTGTGGGGTCAGAATCCTCCGGGCTATACTGCAAACCAATTTGTTTTTGAACAAATTGCGCTTTTGAGTGAATTCCGCGCGGCTGTCCTGAAAATGGGCGGCCGCGTTTTCTATGCCAAATATTGCAACACTATGGATTATTGTTTGGAGGTGCATTCATTATCGCTACCGCTGGAAAGTCGAAGGAACTGGAGA
>OLYB01002764.1_pt1 | contig 11566 bp, 11 predicted proteins | sample 1674481 | NCBI WGS metagenome assembly OLYB01 (sample SAMEA103958167, study PRJEB25191) | human gut metagenome
GAAGTTCATCGCCGCGCCCGCGACGAGAATGAGAAGGCGGTGCCAGACGCTCTGGTTATTGAACGCTCTCGGATCGTCCGAGGCTTCCTCCTCCCCTTCCATGGCGCAGAAGCCGCCGATGGGAAAGGCGCGGAGCGAATAGACCGTTTCCCCCTTCTGCTTATGCAGAAGCTGCGGGCCCATGCCCATGGAAAACTCCGTCACCTTCACGCCGCACGCCTTCGCCACAAGAAAGTGGCCCAGCTCGTGGACAAATATCAGAATGCCAAATGCGAGAATTGCAAGAACAATGTACATACTCAGCCGATCTCCCTGCGGACAAGCTCACGCGCTTCCGCATCCGATGCCAGAATTTCCTCGAGCGTGGGCTGCGCGATAAACTCCGCGCGCTCCACAGCCGAAGCCACCAGACGGTAGATATCATTATACCCGATCCGGTGTCCCAAAAACGCCCCTACCGCGATCTCATTGGCCGCCGACATGACGCACGGCGCCGTGCCGCGCGTTCTCGCGCACTCCATCGCAAGACGGAGGCACGGCAGCTTCTCCAGATCGGGATCTTCAAAATGCATGGAGCCGAGCGCGGCGAAATCCATCGGCTTCGCCGCCGACTCGCGCCGCTCGGGATACGTGAGCGCATACTGGATGGGCAGGCCCATATCCGGCACGCCGAGCTGGGCGATGATCGTCCCGTCGAGCAGCTCGACCATCGAGTGCACGACGCTCTCGGGGTGGATAAGCACCTGAATATCATCCGGCGTTACGCCGAACAGGTGCATGGCCTCAATAAATTCCAGGCCCTTATTCATCATGGTTGCAGAGTCAACGCTGATCTTCGCGCCCATGCTCCAGTTCGGATGGCTGACAGCCATCTCGGGCGTGACATCGCGCGTTGCCTCGCGCGTCCAGCCGCGGAACGGTCCTCCGGAGCCGGTGAGCAGGATCTTGTGCAGCTCGCCCGCGCGCCCGGTCAGGCACTGAAAGATGGCCGAGTGCTCGGAATCCACCGGCACGATCTCCGCGCCGCATTCCCGTGCTCTGCGCATGACGATGTCGCCCGCGCACACGAGCGTCTCCTTATTGGCCAGCGCGATGCGCCGTCCCTTTTCGATGGCCGCAAGCGTCGGGCGCAGGCCGACCGCGCCGGACACCGCCGTGACGACCGCGTCCGTATCGGAAATGACCGCCGCCTCGCACAGTGCGTTTTCTCCGCCGCCGACGGCGATGTCCGTATCGGCGAGCGCGATGCGCAGCGCCTTGGCAGACGCCTCATCCGTCACGGCGACGAACGCCGGATGCAGGCGGCGCGCCTGCTCCTCGGCGAGCTGAATGTTGCGGTTCGTCGTCAGCGCACGGACGTTCAGCCCCAGATGCTCCGCGACGGCAACGGTCTGCCGGCCGATGCTGCCGGTAGAACCGAGAATGGAAATCGAATGTACCATAGCTATGCTCCTTTACTGCGCCACGGCCGCGATCGCCGGCGCCAGCAGCACCAGCAGCTCAAGCATGGGCGCGGTGAAGATGGTGCTGTCAAACCGGTCGAGCATACCGCCGTGACCGGGCAGCAGATTGCTGTAGTCCTTCACGCCGTGCTCACGCTTGACGGCGGAAAATGCAAGGTCGCCCGTCTGACCGGCAAGGCTGCCGAAAAAGCCGTAGATGGCAAGGATGCCGATCTGCACGCGATAGCCGCACCAGTGCAGGATGAGACCGTAGAGCATGGCGGCCGCGATCGCGCACACAAAGCCGCCGATGCAGCCTTCGACCGTCTTGTGCGGGCTCAGCGCCGGGGCAAGCTTGGTCTTGCCGAGGCTGCGGCCGACGAAAAACGCGCCGGAGTCGCTCATCCACGTGATGACGAACGGCAGCAGCAGATACGGTGCCTTCGGGTCATTCAGACCAAGGCGCACGAGCGACGAGAGCATCCACGGGATGACGATGCCCGCCGTGAACACGAGCGCCAGATCCTGAAACGGAACGCGCTCGGCTTTGTGAAACGAGATCATCATCTCCACGAACATGGTCACAAACAGCGCATACGCCGCGATCTTGAACACGAGCTCCGACAGGCCGAACGCAGCGCCGAGCACGATGGCCGCGCCGCACACGCCGGCATACACCGCAAAGCGCGGCACGAACTTCGGCATAGCCGTGTGCAGCAGCTCCCATGCGCAAAACGATGCCATGACGGCCACCACGATGCCCCAGCCCCAGATCGGAGTGAAGAAGATCACAGCCAGCAGCGCCGGGATGCCGATCGCCGCAACGATGAGTCTGTTTTTCATGATAGGTTCCTCCCGTTTGTCTTTCTCTCGGGTGCGGCGGTCATTTCACGCCGCCAAAGCGCCGGTCGCGCCGCTGAAACTCCGCCAGCGCCGCGTCCATGTCGCGCTCGGTAAAGTCTGGCCAGAGCACGTCGGTGAAATAGAGCTCGGAATACGCGCCCTGCCAGGGCAGGAAGTTGCTCAGGCGCTGCTCGCCGCTCGTGCGGATGATGAGGTCGGGATCCGGAATGCCGGACGAATACAGGTAGCTGCTGATGAGCTCCTCCGTGAGCTCGGGCGCAGTGCCGGCCTTGTATTCCTCGGCGTAGCGGCGCACGGCGTGCAGGATCTCATCACGACCGCCGTAGTTGATGCACAGGTTCATCTGGCAGCCGTCATAGTGCGTGCTCTTTTCCTCGGCCGCGTCCATCAGGCGCTGCAGCTCCGGCGAGAGACCGGTGCGTTCGCCGAAAAAGCGCATCTTGAACTTGTCGCGCTCCATGATCGAGAGCGCTTCCTTCATGTATTTATCGAAGATGTTCATGATCGTGCGCACTTCCTCAGGCGGACGGCGCCAGTTTTCCGTGGAAAAGGCGTAGACCGTGAGGTATTCGATGCCGATGGCCTTGCAGTAGTTGCCGATGCGTCGAAACGCCTCGGCGCCGTAAGCGTGACCGGCCGTGCGCGGCAGACCGCGCTTTTTCGCCCAGCGGCCGTTGCCGTCAAGAATGATCGCCACGTGGCGCGGCAGGCGCGAAAAATCCACCTGCGGCGCTGCGGCCGTTTTGTTGTTTGCCATAATGCCTCCTGCGCTGCCCGCACGGGCGCGCTCATAGACAGGATATTCAAACGGGGGGATGTTCGATCCCCCCGTTTCCGATTGCGGGTACGAAAGCGAGCGCGAAGCTCAGATCTCCATGAGCTCCTTCTCTTTTTCGTCGGCGATGCGCTCGACTTCCTTGATATAGTCGTCGGTCAGCTTCTGCATATCCTTCTCGATGACCTTGAAATCGTCCTCGGTGATCTCGGACTTTTTCTTCTGCGCCTTGAATTTTTCCATCGCGTCGCGGCGGATGTTGCGCACGGCGACCTTGGCGTCCTCGCTGTACTTCTTGACCTGCTTGGCGAGATCGCGGCGGCGCTCCTCGGTCAGTGCCGGGAAGACAAGGCGGATGGCGCGGCCGTCGTTCTGCGGGTTGATGCCGAGGTCGGACGCGAGAATGGCCTTCTCAATGCCCTTGAGCACGGAGCCATCCCACGGCTGGATGAGCAGCGAGCGGGCGTCCGGCGTGCTCACCGACGCGATCTGCTGGATGGGCGTAGGAGAGCCGTAGTAATCGACCGTGACGCGGTCGAGCACGGCGGGATTCGCCTTGCCCGCGCGCACGGAGTCATACTGCTCGGTGAGGACCGAAGCGGTCTTTTTCATCTTGGATTCAAACTCGGTATAATCGGTAGACATATGATATCCTCCTATCGGGTTTTTCTTTTTTCTTATTTCGTCACGACCGTGCCGACGGCTTCACCCATCACGGCACGGACAATATTCTGCGGATCGGCCAGCGCAAAGACGACGACCGGAATGTCGTTTTCCATGGCCAGCGACGTCGCGGTCAGATCCATGACGGCCAGATGCTTTGCCAGCACCTCGTCATAGGTGATCGCATCGTACTTCACGGCGCTCGGGTCAATATGCGGGTCGGCGCTGTAGACGCCGTCGATGTTCTTGGCGAGCAGGATCGCATCCGCGCCGATCTCGGCCGCGCGCAGCACCGCCGCTGTGTCGGTCGAAAAATACGGGCAGCCGCTGCCGGCGCCGAAAAGCACGACCTTGCCCTCTTCCAGATGCGCGATGGCGCGCTCCCACGTGTAGTGCTCAGCGAAGGCCGGCATCTCGACCGCCGTCTGCACGCGCACGGGAATGCCCTTTTGTTCCATCACATCGGACACGGCAAGGCAGTTCATCACGGTCGCCAGCATGCCCATGTGGTCGGCGCGCGAGCGGGCCATTTTGCCCTCACCGTTTTTCACGCCGCGCCAGAAGTTGCCGCCGCCGATGACGACGCCCACCTGCACACCCAGCTCCGTGCACGTCTTGATGACGTCGCACACCCGGCCGATCACGTTAAAATTCAGTCCCGTCTTCTGGTCACCGGCAAGCGCCTCACCGCTGATCTTGAGCAGGACACGCCGAAACTTCGGTTCTGTTCCCATAAAACTTCCCCTCACTTTTTCATATTCGTCGTATTATTGTAATATAAAACGGCCGGAATGAAAAGGGGGTATTTGTGAAAAGAGCGAAAACAATTGCCGCCGCGCCCATTCCACCGCCACAAGCACAGAAAAAGAGCCCGGCTGACGCCGGGCTCTTTTCCGCTGGAATGAGAGGATATCAAAAAGACAAAGCGGACATTACATCCAGCCGCCGGAGACGTTCATCACGTGCGCCGTGACGTACTTCGACTCGTCGGAGGCGAGATACAGCGCCATGTAGGCAATGTCGATGGGCTCGCCGAGGTGCTTGATCATGCAGTTGGTCGTGTAGCGCGACTGCGTCTCGGGCGTGAGGTGCTTGGCAACGGCTTCCGTGGCAATGATGCCGGGGTTGAGCACGTTGACGCGCACACCCGCGTGCGCGACCTGACGCGCCATCTGGCGGCTGAGGTGGTTGATGCCGGACTTGGCGACACCGTAGCCGACCTGCGTGCGGTCGGGGCACACGGCGGCGACGGAGCCGATGTTGATGATGCTGCCGGAGTGCTGCTTGATCATGGCCTTGTTGAGCGCTTCCTGGCAGGCATTGAACACGGTCGAGAGATCCACGCAGACGGTCTTTTCAAACTCCTTGTAGGTGCACTTGGTGATGTCGAGGTCCTTGCGGGGGTTGGATTCGCCGAAGTTGTTGACCAGCACGTCGAGGCGGCCTTCCTTGGCGATGCACTCGTCGATCATGCTTCTGTGCGTGGCGGGGTCGTGTGCCTCAAAGTAGACGAGCTCGGCCTGACCGCCGCGGGCTCTGGCGGCCTCAACGGCAGCCTTGCCGGTCTCCATATTGCGGCAGGCATAATAGACCTTCGCGCCCTCATCGACGAACAGGTCTGCGATCGCGCGGCCGATGCCGCGGGTGCACGCCGTGACCAGCGCGACTTTTCCTTCCAAACGGTTACTCATAACAGTACACTCCCTTTCATTTTGTGTGCGCGGTTTTGCAGCTTTGCGCCGGTGTGCGCGCACCGGCGCAGCGTATCAGAGGTTTGCGCCGTAATCGGCAACGAGCGCCTGACCGTTGAGCGGTGCAGAATCGTCGCTGCACAAAAACAGCAGGATCTTGGCAATGTCGAGATCCGTGCACGTGCCCACGTCGAGCGTCGAGTGCTTCGCGGTGGAGGCCTGCATGGCCTTGGCGGCCTTCGTGTACTTGCCTCTGGCCTTCATGGCGCGCGTGGTCATGGGGGTCATGACCGTGCCGGGGCACACGCAGTTGGCGCGGATCTTCTGCTCGCCGTTGGCAAAGCGCAGCGCGATGTGCTTGGTCAGCGCGACCTCCGCACCCTTCGAGACCGTGTAGGCTGCGCTGCCGTTGCCGTTCACGCCGCCGACGGAGGCGACGGTCGCGATCGTGCCGTAGCCCTGCGCGATGAACTGCTTGACAGCCGCGCGGGTAACGTACATCGTGCCCTTGACGTTCACGGTCAGGGTCGTGTCGAGATCGCTGGTAAGAAAATCGTCGATCGGCCGCATGGCGACATCGAGCACACCGGCGATATTGGCCAGCGCGTCGATCTTGCCGTACTTTTCCACACCGGCCGCAAACGCCGCCTTCACAGCGTCATTGTCGGTGATGTTGACGACAGCCGTCATGACCTCGCCGCCCGCTGCCTGAATGTCGGCTGCGACCTTGCTGAGGTTTTCCTCATGCATATCCGCCATGATGACGCTTGCGCCCTCGTGTGCGAAGAGCTCGGCAGTCTTGGCGCCAATGCCGGAACCGGCGCCGGTGACGAAACAGACTTTTCCATCAAGTCTACCCATTTGTTTCTCCTTTGCTGATATAGAATGCGGCGGACGGACTGTGTGAGCCGCAGCCCGTCCGGTATGTTGGGATCACTCGTCCTTGAGCGGCCACTCCATGCCGATGCGCTCACACTGGCGCTCGGTATCCCAGAAGAAGCCCCAATCGGGCAGGTGACGGATGCGGGCGGTGTCCGCCGGCGTCCACGTCACGATCTCGCCCTTCTTGTAGAGGTCGTCGATCTCCTTGTCAGTGTATCCGAACTCCTGCAGCACCTCGCGGTTGTGCTCGCCGAAGCACGGCGCGGACGCCACGATCTGCGAGGGGTTATTTTTGAAGCGGTTCGTGATGCCGATGCCCTTCATCTCGCCGAAGATCTGGTCTTCCCACTCGACGAGATTCTCGCGCTCGGCATACTGCGGGTCGTTTTCGATGTCGCCAGGCTCATAGGCGCGCTGGTTCGGAATGCCGACCTTGTTGAAGATCTCCTCGAGCTCGGCGCAGGTGTGCTGCGCGCAGAAATCCGTGAGCGCCTGATCCGCCTTCTGCCCCATGGGGGTGTTGAGCGGGAAGCCAGGGATGCCCTTCGGCAGACCCGGCGTCACGCCCGGCGTGCCGACGCCGATGATGGGATAGCCCTTCTCGACCGGGCCGGGGCCATTGATGGCGACGAAGAGCTGCTTATTGTCCTTCGTGGTGTAAAACGAGAAGCAGGCCGCAAGGTCGGAGTGGTTGCCGGTGCGGTACGGCACGGGCTCGCCGTCCTTCGGATAGCCCTTGTTGTACCAGAGCACCGGGTAGTTATCCAGCAGGCGGAACATGGTATCGTACTGCGCGACGTCACACGATTCACCCTTGCCGGTCTTGAGCGCGTGGATATATGCCGAGAGCGCGGTCATGCAGGCGTTGTAGGCCGTGACATAGTCGGACAGATAGGGGTTGACCTTCAGCGGCACATCCGTCGGGGACACGCCGTTCATGTACATATAACCGCCCATGGCCTGACCGGAGACGTCGTAGGACGCCTTGGACTTATACGGGCCCGTCTGACCGTAGCCGGAGACGTGCACGATGCACAGCTTGCTGTTGACGCCCCAGCACACCTCATCGGTGAGCCCCATCTTGGCGTACGTGCCGGCCTTGCTGGACTCGATCCAGATATCGGCCCACTCGAGGCACTTTTTGAAGATCTTCTTGCCGGCGGGTGTGCGCGGGTTGCACGTGATGGAGTACTCGTTGCGGTGGTTCTGCGACCAGCTCGTGGTGCCGCGCGTACCGCAGGAGATCTTGGGGGCCTCGGACTGGAGCACCTTCGCGCCCATTTCCGCCATCAGGCAGCCGGCAAAGGGGCCGGCGATGGCCGTGCCGGACACAAAGACCTTGACGCCGTTGAGGACACCGAAGTCGGGGTATTCGCTGAACTTCTGCGTGAGGTTGCAGTCAATTTTTTTGAAACTCATGTATGCTGTGCCTCCTTTTTGTTGTGTTTTTCTACAGATTTCTCCGGATTCAAGATAAGCTGCCAACATGGGAAAAAGCCCATGCTGACAGCTTACCGTCTATTTGCGCTAAGATTTACTTTTTCGGGGGATACTCCAGGCCGATGCGCTTGGCCTGACGCTCCGGATCCCAGAAGAAGTGCCACTCAACGAAGTTCTTGATGCGGGCGGTGTCCGCCGGCGTCCAAGTCGCGAGCTCGCCCTTCTTGTAGAGCGCGTCGATCTCCTCGTCGGTGTAGCCAAAGTCCTTGAGAACCTCGCGGTTGTGCTCGCCAAAGCACGGCGCGGAAGCCACGATCTGGGACGGGTTCTTCTTGAAGATGTTCGTGACGCCGATGCCCTTCATCTTGCCGAAGCACTGGTCATCCCACTCGACGATGTTCTCACGGGCCTCGTACTGCGGATCCTTCTCGATGTCAGCCGGGCCGTAGGCGCGCTGGCACGGGATGCCGGCCTTGTTGAAGATCTCCTCGATCTCGTCGCAGGTGTGCTCGGCGCAGAACTTCGCGCACAGCTCGTCCGCCTTCTTGCCGCGGGGGTCAAACAGCGGGAAGCCGGTGCAGTTCTTCGGGATGCCCTCGGTGACGCCGGGCTTGCCCATGCCGATGATCGGGTAGCCGCGGGTGACAGGGCCCTGGCCGACGATCGCAACAAACATGGCGTTGCCTTCCTTCGTGTCGTAGAAGGAGAAGCAGGCAGCCTGGTCGCTCTTGTTGCCGGTGCGGAAGGGCACGGGCTCGCCCTGCTTCGGGTAGCCCTTGTTGAACCAGTTGGCCGGGTAGTTGTCGAGCAGGCGGAACATGGTGTCGTACTGCGCGACGTCGCAGGAGTCGCCTTCGCCGCTGTTCTTCGCGTTGATGTAGCCGGCGAGGGCCACCATGCAGGCGTTGTAAGCGGTGATGTAGTCAGACAGGTACGGGTTGACCTTCAGCGGACCGGACGTCGGGGAGACGCCGTTCATGTACATGTAGCCGCCCATGGCCTGACCGGAAACGTCGTAGGAGGGCTTGTTCTTGGACGGGCCGAACTGGCCGTAGCCGGACACGTGCACGATGGCGAGCTTCTTGTTGTGCTTCCAGCAGACTTCATCGGTCAGGCCGCGCTTGGCATAGGAACCCGGACGGCCGGCCTCGATCCAGATGTCAGCCCACTCGATGCACTTGAGGAAGATCTTCTTGCCGGCGGGGCTGGCGGAGTTGATGGTGATGGAGTACTCGTTGCGGTGGTTCTGGCTCCACGCGAGGGTGCCGCGGGTCTGGCAGGCAATGGTCGGAGCCTCGGCCTGCAGGACCTTCGCGCCCATCTCGGCCATGAGGCAGCCGGCGAAGGGGCCGGCGATGTTCGTGCCGGTCACGAAGACCTTGACGCCCTTGAGGACGCCGAAGGACGGATACTCGTCAAACTTCTGAGTCAGTTTGTTGTCGATTTCTTTCATGTTAGATGACAATCCTTTCTGTGCGTATCGCACTGAATGAGGTTGATTGGTCGGAAGAAATTACTCTTTGGCGGCTTCTGCCTTCTTGTGCACGCTCGGGATCAGGAAGCAGACCACGATGCCGACGACGACACAGACGAGCTGCACGAGCGCCACGGAGTGCAGCGCGCTGGCGGCAGCGGCGGGCACTGCCATGCCGGTGGCGGCCTTCTTGGTCATGCCGGTGACGAACATGGGCACGAAGATGGCGACGCCGAACGGAGCGCACATATCCTTGAAGACGTTGAACGTGCCGGAAGCGGAGGAGGACTCAGCCGGAGCAACGCCGGACAGCGCAACCTTCATGAAGATGGTGGTGTTGCCGCCGAGGCCGAGGCCGACGAAGAACAGCGCGCCGCCCATCATGAGGATGCCGGCATTCTCGCCGATGAAGAGCATGATCAGAGAGCCGATGGCAACGAACACGAGCGCGATCGCAGCAACGATCTTGGGCTCTTTCTTATCGGCCATAGGTCCGAGGACGATGGTGCCGATGGCCATGCCGAGGTACTCAATGCTCATGGCAACCGCAGCGACGGTGGCCTTGTCGATGGCGTAACCGAAGCGGATGACCTCGGTCAGGCAGGCGGTCATGAGGCCCTGCGTGAGGAACATGATCAGCACGGGGAGCACAAAGTTCTTGCGGGCGATGAACTTGCCGTTGAGGATCGGGCTGGCAGCCTTCTTCTCAACGAGGAAGAGGACGATCAGACCGACGACGGCCACGCCGATGGACGCGAGCGTCGCAACGCTGGCCCAGCCGTTCTGCTGGCCGAAGGTGGGCACGCAGACGAGCGCGCCGAACATGAGCAGGACGAACACGGCGCCCGCCCAGTCAAAGCCCTTCATAGAGCCCTTGGGGATGTTCGGGTTATCCTTGACTTTTGCAAAGCAGATGAGGAACGAAATCACGCACAGTGCGACGCAGATCCACATGACGATACGCCATGCGCTGGCCGTGCCGATGACTTTCATGACGATACCGCCGAGGGTGGGTCCAAAGATGACCATGCCGCAGGCCAGCGCCATGTAGATCGTGAAGCCCTGGCCCATTTTCTCGGGCGGGAACTCCATCATGATGTAGGACATGACGACCGGAGCGATGCCGGCAGCGCCGATACCGACCATGAAGCGGAACACGAGCAGCAGCGGGACGTTCTGCGGGCAGATGGCGATGAGCGCCTGGCCGACGGTGTAGAGCGCCATCGCGCCGAGCAGCATCTTTCTGCGGCCGATCGCGCCGCCGAGCTTGCCCATGATCGGCGCCATAGCGGCGGCGGCCAGGGAATAAGCCAGCGTGATGAAGGTCAGGGACGCATCCGCGTTCCAGGCCGTGGAGATCGCAGTCGGCACCGAAGCGGTGAAGCCGCCGCAAAGGCTGAGGATAGCCGCTGCAACTGCATACGGCACAAAGCCTTTCATGTAGTTTTTGTTGTTTTCCATAGTGTATTCTCCTGTCTGATGATTCGGCATTTGCCGTGGACAGTTTGGTTGCTTTCCTGTGTGCAGCGCCGGTCAGTAGCCTTTGGCGAGGCTCTCCTCGATCAGCTTGCTGCGCACGATCTTCCCGTTTTCATTAACGGGAATGTGATCCGTAAATTCAATGGATTTGGGGATCTTGTACGGGGGGAGATAGTTGAGCGCGAAGCGGATCAGCTCCTTGCTCCCGAGCGGGGCGTTCGTCTCCACGATGGCGTGGATGCGGTGACCCCAATCCGGGTCGGGCAGGCCGATGACCACGGCGTCAACCACTTTGGGGTGCTTTTTGAGCACCATCTCGACCTCGGCGGCAAAGACATTCTCTCCGCCGGTGACGATCATGTCGCTGCGGCGGTCTGCAAAGTACAGATAGCCGTCAGCATCTACATAGCCCATGTCGCCGACGCTGCGGAAGCCTTCGCTGTCCACCGCTTCTTTCACGCCCTTCCACAGCGTATTACCAAATCCCAGCAAGGGGACGCCCGCCCCGGCTCCTGCCCACTCCAGAAACGACGGATACAAGCCGACAGCTCCCAGAATGGTTCCCATAACCACCAGAAGCACCATGATACGTCCCGGCATCAGCTTTGTCTTATCCATCAGAATCTGCACCAGCGCACAGATCAGACCGCCGACAGCGAATGCTTTGATATAATCCATACGAACACTCCTTCTTTCAGACTTATTCATTTTTGTTCATCTGCGTTTTCGCCGTTTTCTTCCTTTAGACCTTCTCCAGGATGATTCCGTGCGCGATCCCGGGAATCGTCTGCCCCTCCTGAAAGCTGGTCTGTGAAGTCAGCGCTCCCGTCGGAATAAAGAGGACTCTGCGCCAGAT
>OLYB01002765.1_pt1 | contig 11565 bp, 9 predicted proteins | sample 1674481 | NCBI WGS metagenome assembly OLYB01 (sample SAMEA103958167, study PRJEB25191) | human gut metagenome
GTGTCGTCTTCAACTTCCGTGGCTACGATACCATGGGCGAAAGCTTTGTCCTGATTGCGGCCTCCACCGGCGCGATTGCAGTTCTGCGCAAGACCAAGAAGAAGGAGGGACAGCTGAAATGAAGATGAAAACGAAACACGTAATTACAATATTGATGGTTATCATCTCCGGTTTGGGAATCGTATCTTGTGATGATGATAATGAACGTTTCTTCCTTTATCAGAGCTATTAGTAGTACTGCCATAAACATAGTAGGTGGCGGTAGTGTCGGAATCACAGGAGGAAAAGCTCCTTATACAGCTGAAATAGAAGATGAACAAATAGCTACGGTGAAGGTCGATGAAGATAGGGTAAGAATATCTTCCGTAAAACTGGGAACGACTGGTCTTATAGTGAAAGATGCGGATGGGTTGACCGTTAAGATTGGAGTTAAAGTGGTGGAATTTGTACAAAGATTTATGAGTAATGCCGTATACGTGAAGATTGAAGGTGAAAATGTTAATGATGCGAACAAAGAGACATTAGAAGAATTAGAGGCTCAAGTCATTGCCGATGGCTTTTTAAAAGCTACCGGATATGTGAGGTTTGTGTATAACACTAAAGATGGCGGTGAAATGACATTGCTTGCGGAAAATACAGCTGGTGCTAAAATAATAACTGCTCCTTTTGAAAAAGTAATTAAGCGGATAGGTGAAAAATCATATTCTGCATTTTTAGTAAACTATGAAGATAGGACACATGAGTTTTACTTAACTGCTCCCGAAAGGCCGGAACTGGATACCCGTTCATTGGGACCTATGCCATGCTGGTTGGTGGAAGATGTGACGGAAATATATAAAGCACAGTATTCGGAACTAGGTTTGACTTCTGTCCGCCGAGTCTGTATTGGTAGCTTAAGCCGTTAAATATCGGCTATAAAGATTCACATCTTATAAAATAAAGTGCCCCTCAAAAGTTCGGATTATAACTTCTGAGGGGCATTTTATTGGGCTTGTTACAATTTTAAAGAAACACTATGGTTGCCAATCAATTTTCTTTTTCTTCAAATTGGGTAGAAAGAAGGTTACTAATCCCAATAGCGGCATATAAGCACAAATATTATATACGTATTCAATGCTCGTTTTATCTGCTAAATTACCGAGAACGGCAGAGGCTACACCGGCCACTCCGAAAGCAAATCCAAAGAACAAGCCGGATATCAATCCAAGTTTGGTAGGAAGCAACTCTTGGGCATAAAGCAATATGGCAGGAAAAGCGGAAGAAAGCATCAATCCCACACAGAAGCTAAGGATAATAGTCCACAGCAGATTGGCATGGGGCATTAGTAAGCTAAATGGGGCAGCTCCTAAAATAGAAGCCCAAATCACATACTTCCGACCAATTCGGTCACCGACAGGTCCACCAATTAATGTTCCGATAGCAGTAGCTACCAGAAAGATAAATAAATATAGTTGCGAATCTTGTACGCTTACATTAAATTTATGAATCAAGTAGAAAGTATAATAACTTGTGAGACTTGCCATATAGATATATTTGGAGAAAATCAGAATCAGCAATATCGCGATTGAAAGGGCTGTCTTATCCATAGGCAAAGGAAGATGAACAGGTTTTCTGACACTGACGGTCTGTGCTTTCATCCGGTTTAGATATGATTTATACCATTTGCAAATTGGGTACATCACTCCGATAGCAGCTAAAGCCACAAATGCAAATACGATGAGATGTTGTCTGCCATAAGGAGCCACCAACAGAGCAACCAGTAAAGGACCTAATGAACCTCCGAAGTTACCACCTACCTGAAAGAGTGATTGTGCTAGTCCACGTTTCCCGCCGGAGGCAAGGAATGTGATACGGGAGGCTTCCGGATGCAGTACGGAAGAGCCAATTCCGATTAAGAATACGGAGGCTAATATCCAGTATAGATTATCAGAGAATGCTAAGTTTATCAAACCAATCAGTGTAAAGCTCATTCCGATAGGCAACGACCATGCAACGGGATATTTATCAAAAATGATTCCGGTAATCGGTTGAAAGACCGAAGCCGAAAGCTGATAAACCAGTGTGATAAGGCCGATTTGCGCAAAACTTAATCCTAAATCATCTTTGAATAGTGGATAAGCTGCTGAAACAACGGACTGTAAAAGGTCATTGAGACAGTGTGAAAGACTTAATGCGATTAAGATGGAAAATGTAATTTTTCCTACGGGTTGTTCCTGATTTTGTACCATGATACCTATTGCTTTAGAAGTGTTCCTGAAAAATTGGCTGCAAAGGTACGCAAACTTTCCCGTTTCTCTAAGACTAAGGATTCTAAATTGTCGTTAATTCAATTTTGACTAACTGAACTATTCTCCGTACCTGCTGTTGTTAAATAAAAAAGGAGGATTATATGGGCTTTATATGGTATATCATTATTGGTATTGTGGCTGGATTCCTCGCAGGTAAAGTAATGCGCGGCGGAGGTTTTGGTCTTATTATAAATTTATTACTTGGTATTCTTGGAGGTGTACTGGGCGGTTGGGTATTTGCCCTTTTCGGACTGTCAGCTTCAGGATTGATCGGAAGTTTGATAACTTCCACTGTAGGGGCTATCCTTGTATTATGGATTGCTTCCTTATTCTCGAAATCTAAATAGATATTTATATAATTTATTTTTAATCTAAAAACAGAACTTAATTATGGAATGTAGACATGGTAATTTCTGGATTGGACTCGGAATTGGGTCAATCCTTGGCGCAGTAGCTTATCGTCTTTCACGTACAGCAAAAGCCAGACAGTTGGAAAGTGATATTTATAACGCTATTCACCGTATCGGTCGTGATGCTGAAATAGCAGCAGCCGAAGCTGAAAGAAAAGCGATGAATCTTGGCTTAAAAGCTGTTGAAACAGGAGCTAAAGTCGCAGATAAAGTAGCTGAAGAGGCTGATAAAGCAGTTGGAAAAGCAAAAGAAAAATGGGAGAAATAATCATCCTTGAAAGTGGTAATCAGGTTTAAAATAACTGGTTATCACTTTTCTTTTGTACTTATAGCTTCCTTCTTGAAAATCTACCTTAACCGGATACTGTCACTATCCTTCATATCTGCTTTTGCATAGAATAATCAGTGTGTGTCCGTACACATTTTACCTTTTATATCCCTCTTTTTTGTTCTTTTCACAGATAAAAAGCTTTTCTGACATGGTGTTTATTACCTCCCAAACGAATATTTGATGGCTTTTTCCACTCTTTTTCTTATGTTTAACAACATACGTATTACTTGCCTTCCTTTATTAAATATCTGAATATCATATTTATAGCATTTTTATAGTAGAACGTGTGTGCGCACACACTTTTGCTTAATTCAATAATTCATTTTACATTTGTCGTCGAAAAACAAGATACTTATCAGTAAATGGACAAAGAATTCTCAAATATTCGTATTGTAGACATCGCCAAGATGGCGGGAGTCTCTGTCGGTACGGTAGACCGGGTGATTCACAATCGTGGACGGGTATCTGAAGAGAACAGGAAGAAAGTTCAGACTATTCTGGAGATGGTTCATTATCAGCCGAATCTGATGGCGCGTTCGTTGGCATCTAAAAAACAATATCATTTTGTGGCAATTACTCCTTCTTTTACGCACGGAGAATATTGGGAAGCTATTTCCGATGGTATCGATAAGGCGGCTTCAGAGATGGAATCTTATAATATAACGATCACTAAACTCTTTTTCGATCAATACAATAATAAGACATTTGATGATATTGTCCGCAACCTGTTGGATGAAAAAGTAGATGGGGTATTGATTGCAACACTGTTTACCGACTCTGTTATACGGCTTTCGCAAGAGCTTGACAGGAATGAAATTCCCTATGTTTATGTTGACTCCAATATTGAAGGGCAACATCAGTTGGCATATTTCGGAACGGAGTCTTATGATGCCGGAGTGATTGCTGCGCGATTATTGATAGACAAGATTTCTTCGACTTCGGATATTCTGATGGCACGAATTATTCATAGTGGAAAAAACGACTCAAATCAAGGAAAGAACCGGAGAGAAGGCTTTTGTCACTATCTGAAAGAAACAGGATTTACCGGAAATTTGCATGAAGTAGAACTGAAAATCAATGATTCGGTTTACAATTTTATCAAGCTGGACGAAATCTTTGAAGCGAATACAACTATAGAAGGAGGAATCATCTTTAATTCAACTTGCTACATCTTAGGAAACTACCTGAAAGCAAGAGGAATGCAAAAAGTAAAATTGGTTGGCTACGATCTTATTGAAAGGAATACTCAACTGCTCTCCGATGGTGTTATCACTGCATTAGTTGCACAGCGTCCCGAACGACAAGGATATGATGGCATCAAATCATTATGTAATCATTTGCTGTTCAAGCAGAACCCCGAAAAGGTGAACCTGATGCCGATTGATATTCTTCTAAAAGAAAATCTGAAATATTATCTGAACAATAAGTTATAAACCATATAAATAAAAGAACCATGAACGAATTATTTAACGTAAAGGACAAAGTTGTTGTTATCACCGGTGGAGCCGGAATCTTAGGTAAGGGTATCGCTGCATACTTAGCTAAAGAAGGAGCTAAAGTTGTTGTACTCGATAGAAGCGAAGAAGCAGGTAAGGCATTGGTAGAAAGTATCAAAGCTGAAGGAAATGAAGCTATGTTCCTGTATACGGACGTAATGGACAAAGAAGTGCTGGAAGGTAACAAAGTGGAGATCATGAAAGCCTATGGACGTATTGACGTATTGCTGAACGCTGCCGGAGGTAATATGGCAGGCGCAACAATTGCTCCGGACAAAACTTTCTTTGACTTGCAGATTGATGCCTTTAAAAAAGTAGTGGATCTGAATCTGTTTGGTACGGTATTGCCTACAATGGTATTTGCTGAAATCATGGTAGAACAGAAGAAAGGTTCTATCGTAAACTTCTGTTCCGAATCGGCTCTTCGTCCGTTGACACGTGTGGTTGGTTACGGAGCTGCAAAAGCTGCTATTGCTAACTTCACTAAATATATGGCTGGCGAACTGGCTTTGAAATTCGGTAACGGTCTGCGTGTAAATGCTATCGCTCCGGGATTCTTCCTGACTGACCAGAACCGTGCGCTGTTGACAAATCCTGATGGTTCTCTGACTGACCGTTCCAAGACAATTCTTGCTCATACTCCGTTCAATCGTTTCGGTGAACCGGAAGATCTTTACGGAACTATTCATTATCTGATCAGTGATGCTTCTAACTTCGTAACAGGTACAGTAGCTGTTATCGACGGAGGTTTCGACGCATTCTCCATTTAATACCTATTACTTATTACCTATTACTTAATACTTATTACTTCACTCTAATTACCATATTAGCAACAATTGCAGTTAAACCTCCGGTGGTGATTCCTGAAGAGAAAATACTTCGAATCGCCTCTGGAGCTTGTTTTAATACGTCCGGCATTAGTTCCACGCCCAAACCTAAAGATAGGCTGACTGCTAAGACTAGGGTTTCTTTGCGGCCTATTTCCTGTGAGGAAACGATGCGGATACCTGCTGCCGCTACTGTACCGAACATTAATAAGGTGGCGCCTCCCAGTACCGGATCGGGCATCAGAGAGAATATAGCTCCTACAATGGGGAATAATCCCAGCAGAACGAGCATAGCGGCAATATAATAGCCTACATAGCGGCTGGCAACTCCTGTTAATTGGATGATACCGTTATTCTGTGCGAAGATGGAGTTCGGGAAGGAGTTGAATATACCTGCTAAAAGAGAGTTGAAGCCATCTGCCATCACACCGCCGGAAACACGTTTCAGATAAGAATCACCTTCAATCGGAAGTCCGGAAATCATGGAGTTGGCTGTCACATCACCTGTGGCTTCAATGGCAGTGATCAGATAGACCAGGCCAATGGCGATAAATGAAGAGATATTAAAATCAATACCGTATTTAAAAGGTTGCGGGATGTTGAAACTCATCAGCATCTCGACATTTAGTGCGCTCATATTTACTTTTCCCAGAGCGAAAGCCAGTCCATAACCCAGGCAAAGGCCGAACACGATGGAACTCATGCGCAGGTATTTGTTTTTGCAGCGATTGAAAAACAAGACGCTCAACAATACGAGTGCAGCAATGGACAGATTTTCCCACGAACCGAAGGAGCCGTCGTCCATCGCACTATATCCGCCGCCACAGGAAACGATACCGACTTTGATCAGACTCAATCCGATCAGTAGTACGACAATGCCGGACACTAGCGGGGTGATGATATTGCGAAGATACTTGAAGGTACGGCTGACGACCATTTCAATAGGTGCGGCAGCTATACAGGAGCCGAATATCAACGGAAGTCCGCCTACTAATCCGGTCGCTATGATAGGACCGATAAAGGAGAAACTGGTACCTTGGATACAGAGCAGCTTCGCTCCTATCGGGCCGATACGACGGCATTGTATAAACGTAGATACCCCCGAAGCAAAAAGGGACATAGATACCAGAAAGCTTGTTTTTTCAACATCCAGCTTCAGTGCGCTCGCAATGATAAGAGGAGGTGTAATGATGGCTACAAAGATAGCCAGCAGATGTTGCAAGGCAGCAAACAGGGCATCTTTAAATGGGGGGCGGTCTTCTACGCCATAGATCAAATCTGTTTTCATTCGATATTTTTATTCAATAATTGATGTATATCCGTTGGGGAATTTTGTACTTCGAAGTTTAGTTCAGCGTCCACTTCAAAGCCAGTGTCGGAATTACATAGAAGCCGTCACGACCACCGAAGTTATTGCTCAGTTCCACTTCAGAACCGACACTCAGGTTAAAGTTTTTATTCACTCCCTTGATGCGGTTCAGGTTTACCCAGAATTGCGGTTCGGAGAGGAAGATGGTTTTTCCATACTTGGTTTCTTCACGCCACCAGTCGGCAAAACCGGAGAAGGTGAGCAAATCCTTGCAAAAGTTCATGTACCATGTTCCTGTCAACTGGAAGTTATTCGGGGATGGGTGCTTTTGTATATACTTATACATAGCAGTCAATGTGAAGCCTCTGGAAAAAGAAGCGTTATTATAGGTATAGGTGGCTCCCGCCAAGTAAGCGTTGTTGTAGGAGAATCCTTTTGCCAATCCACCATTGTATTCGAGATGGGCGGAGAAAGGACCTTTCCAAAATTTCAGTTCACGGGCTATCTCCCAATAAGCGGAAGCGACTCCTTCGGACGTATAGTCCATATCGATAAAGAAGTAGGTACTTCCCCAGTTGTCGGGATGGAACTTCTCGACAGTGGAGGTCAACAGCGGGCGTCCTTTCAAGTCTTTATCATACAGGGAACGTCCGAAATCATAATGTAACTGAACGTTTTGTGCCTGCAATTCCGGTACGGCAGAAAGCAGCATACATAGGAAAAGAGCAGAAATGATCTTTTTCATGACAAATGTGTTTAAATGAAGGTGCAAAAATAGCTAAACCTATACATATATTCACATTCCGACACTAAAATTTTAATCCAGACTATTATTTCCTGTATCCCACCACAATCGGGTTCCTCCATGATCGGGTCCGCCCAAAGCCTCCACAAGAGCCAGGTATTGCTCTCTGTCTTCGGTTTGCAGCGTGCCGGGGAAGTTGAGGCGACGTACCATTGTCTCCGTGTCGATACATCCGTTCCTGCTATGGTTAAAGCGTACCGGAAACAGGCGGGGATATCCCGTGCGACGCTGTTCCGCCCATGCCTCGCAACCTTCCGGGAATAAGGCAATCCATTTCTGCGTAATGATCTTTTCCAGCTTTATTTCCTTGTCGTCTGCGGGATTCCATTTAGGAGAAACCCGGCAACGGGCAGGAATGTTATTTTCGGAGTCTTGTGTGTCGATGAAATCGGCAGCCGTCCGCTCACTGTTCAGATAATCGTCCATCTGATAAATGCCGTGTTGATGAAGAGACGCCTTTATTCCGTTCAGATAACATTCTTCTTCATCTTCCGGAATCCATCCGCGCAAAGCAGCTTCGGCACGGAGAAACCAGACTTCGGCGGAGCTCATCAAAGGGGCATCCGTACTCTGATCGACGGACAATTTGGATAAGCCTGCATAATGATTATGCGCAAAGCAGGTTCCCTGACGGATGCCGCGGTACTCTCCTGCATACGCCTTGTCGGTACAGGTTTCAAAGTAAACTTTCAGTCGGGGATCATCGTAGCCTGTCAGAATAGATTCCATTGCAGCGCTCATATAAGTTTCATTCCATACCCGGTTGAGCTCTCCCAACGGGTTCGTGAATCCGGATTTCGTAGAGACTGCTACCCGTTCAGCTTCCGCTTCAAAGACACCAAATTCATTTTCCAGTCCCTTCCGGAACTCGGCGCGTGCCTTATCCGGATCAACCGCAGAAATACGCATTGCCAGACGCATACGCAACGAATTGGCAAACTTGATCCAGGAGGAATATTGACCATCCAGCAAGATATCAAAGCGGGTGAATCCATTGGAGTCGGGCTTCTTGTCTATATAATCGGTAAGAGAGACAACAGCCGAATCGAGTTCATTAAAGAACTCATAGTAGACTTCTTTCTGCGTATCAGGGCGATATTGATTCTGGGCATTCGCGAAATTCTTATAAATAACAGGGCCGTAATAATCTGTCACACGGTGCATGACTTCCACTTTCAGCACTTTGGTAATGCCGAACAAGGCAGGTTCCGTATCACGGGTGGCATTCTCCGACTGGTAAATTTGTGGAAAGATATACGAATACATATGTGTCCACATGGCGCTGTTCCAGCCATCCTGCATATTATAATCCGAGTTATGCGTACCTCCGTTCAAGGGTTTGCCGTCGTGCATATAACCGGAGAACATATCCGCGTTCAGATTCTGTATCAACTGGAAAGGCCAGTTCTTGCCTTTACCGAAATCGTAGTTAAAGTAGATGCCTTGCTGGATAATCCCCAGACGAATACCGAAGCCATTGTCGTCAATCAGCAAATCATCGTCCGTAATTCCCGACTGGTCGGTATTAAATTCACGGAATTTTCCTGTACAACCAACAGAAAACAGCAGCATCCCCAGCAAGTATATATAAATATGTTTTTTCTTCATCATCTTCCCTCCTGCTCTTAAAATTCACATGTCAAAGTAAAGCCCAGACTGCGGGTAGTAGGCATACCGAACACTTCAATTCCCTGATTGTCATTGCCTGTAGAAAGTACCAGATCGGGATCGAAAGGCGCTTTCTTGTACAGAAAACAAAGGTTGCGGGCTACAAAAGAAAGTTGCAGGTCTTTCAGACAATTCGTTTTCTGTACCCATTTTCGGGGGCTATAACTCAGCGATACTTCCCGCAGACGGAGGTTGGTAGCGTCATACATATAGTATTCCGTCACGCCGGCGCGTCCGCCCACTACATTTTTATAGAATCCTTTGACATCACTTATTTGCCGGCCTTCCAGCGAAACATATCCTTTATCACGGGCTTGCGCCGTCGCTTTCGATACTCCATAGAGGTCCATCTCCGCCTGGGTCTGCGAAAGGACTTCACCTCCATAGCGCCAGTCAAGCAGGAAGTAAAGGCTGAAACCTTTGTAGGAGAAGGAATGATTCCACCCCAACATAAAGACCGGATTGGCATTGCCCACCTTTACGGTATTTCCGTCGCCTTCTACCAACGGAAGTCCTTTATAGTCTCCGTCCGTTCCATAAACGATGTGCCCTTCTTCATCACGTATAAAGGCTTTACCGTAAATATCGCCGATAGAGCCGCCTTTCACCAGTTTCATCGCATAACTGGACGAGAAGCTGGTAGGTCCGTAAACAAATTCTTTCAGTTCTTCATGGAGTTCTACAATCTTGTTCTTATTGGCAGAGAAGTTGAGAGAGGTCTTCCACGTGAAGTCGGGGGTCAGTACCGGAGTGGCATCCAGCGTTATCTCCCATCCCTGATTCCGGATATCTCCGGCGTTGACGTATCGATAGGCATACTTATCGCCCGCAAGCGCAGGCAGTTTGAAAAACTGCTCATACGTGTCGGTACGGTAATAGGTCAGATTTAATCCGAGGCGGTGCTGCAAGAACTTCCATTCCATACCCAATTCGACAGAATGCGTCATTTCCGGTTTCATCTCGGCGAAAGGGGCCGCATCGCTTGCCAGTATCTCTCCACCGGCAGTCACATACGAAACAGGATAGGTGATAAAGGGAGGCACCCCATTGCCAACGATACTATAAGCACCGCGCAACTTCGAGAACGAAACCCATTCGGGCATCTTTACCCACTTATCCGGAAGGAAAGAGACACCGACGGAAGGATAAAAGAATCCTTTCTTCTCGTACTTCGTGTAAGCCAGCGTAGACGACCAGTCGTTACGTGCGGTCAGGTCAAGGAAGACTCCTTCTTTATAGCCAATCTGTGCCGTCGCAAAGACCGATTGCAGTTGGTAATGGGCATCTATTTTCTGATCGATACTGGCAGAACTGCTCATCACGATATTGGCAAGATTGAACACATTGGCATATTTCAACGAAGCATTCTTCGAATCAATGCGAGTAGAGTTAGTGATTCTGTCATTGATACTGCCACCAATGGCTACATCCAATGTGAAGTCATTCAGTTGCTTCTTGACCATCGCCATCACATCTCCGTACATCTGCGTTTCCTGATAATCCATTTCAATATAGCGCCCGTTCATCCCACAGAGTGCCGTAGCGGTGGAGGCATAAAATTTCTGACGCAGTTTATCGGCTGAGTAATCCAGATTGCCACGAGCCTGAAGTGTCAGCCAATCAGTGACTTTCAAATTGGCAGAAAGGGAAAGGAGCAGGCGGATACGTGCATCCTTACTCTGTATGCGGTTTTGTATCCAATACGGATTCTGTTCAAAGTCTTCGGTAAAAGTATGCCAGTTTTGTGTATTCAGCTTTCTGTCCTCGTCATAACGCTCATAGTTATCTTTATAATAAGCCAAGTCCTCGCCACGAGGAAAGCGGTATAGACCTACCAGCGGATTCATATAAAAGCCTCCCGATACGGGTTTATTCTTCACTGTCTGCTTCATGACATTCACGTTACCGTCCAATTTCAGCCTGCTGTTGAAGAGGACGGCGGTCTCTCTCAGATTGATATTGTGTTTGGAGAGTTTATTTTCATTCAGAATGCCGCGACCGGTGGTGTTGGCATAGGAGAAATATGTTTGCAGCTTGTCATTTCCGGAGTTGACGGATACAGAAGTGATCGACGTCAGTCCGGTACGGAAAAAGTCACCCAAATTATCGTAAACCGTCAGATTTTCTTTTTCTCCCCAACTGTCTGTTACATCACTTACTCCGTAGCTGTTCTGCATTTCGGGCAGAGAGAAAGCCTTTTCAAAAGTCAGTCCGGTAGAGAAATGAATATCCCTCCGTCCTACGGTATTTCCTTTCTTTGTAGTAATAAGAATGACTCCGTTGGCCGCCTGGCTACCATACAAGGCTGCGGCAGGAGCTCCTTTCAGGATGCTGATACTTTCCACATCCTCCGGATTCAGATTCGAGATTCCGTCTCCCCCATCCCGGTTACCGGCATTTGCCGTACCGCCGATAGCCGAATAAGCCTGTT
>OLYB01002767.1_pt1 | contig 11552 bp, 7 predicted proteins | sample 1674481 | NCBI WGS metagenome assembly OLYB01 (sample SAMEA103958167, study PRJEB25191) | human gut metagenome
ATGGATATGATTTGTCCATCAATAAGTACAAGGAGACCGAGTATGTGCCGGTGGAGTATCCCTCGACCACGGAGATCCTTGCTGACCTGCATGAGCTGGAAATGGAGATCACCAAAGGTCTGGCAGAACTGGAAGAAATGGTATGACGGAGGAAAATGCGATGACAGAAAATGATAAACTGCAAATGTTTGAGGACCGTCCGATTCGTACCGCATGGGATGAAACGCAGGAAGAATGGTACTTCTCCATTGTTGATGTTGTGACGGTTTTAACAGAAAGCGGAGATTACAACACCGGGCGAAAATATTGGAATAAGTTGAAGCAGCGCTTGAAAGCTGAGGGCAGTGAACTGGTGACAAATTGTCACCAGTTGAAAATGAAAGCGGCAGACGGAAAACGCCGTTTGACCGATGTTGCCAACACGGAACAGCTCCTGCGCATCATCCAGTCGGTGCCCTCAAAAAAGGCAGAACCGTTCAAGATGTGGCTGGCGATGGTCGGCCGGGAACGCATTGAGGAGATCATTGACCCGGAACTGACCATCGAGCGTGCACTCGACACCTATGCACAAAAAGGTTACTCCCCGGAGTGGATCAACCAGCGTCTGCAAACCATCCGCGCCCGAAAAGAGTTGACCGACGCATGGAAGCTGCACGGCGTGAAAGAGGGGCAGGAGTATGCCATTCTGACGGACGAAGTGACCAAGGCGTGGTCGGGCATGAGCACACGGCAGTATAAAAATTTCAAAGGGCTGAAAAAGGAAAATCTGCGTGATAACATGAGCACGCTGGAACTTGCCTTGAATATGCTGGCAGAAGCTACCACAACGGAGCTGACGAATGCCCAGAATCCGCAGGGGCTGGAAGAAAACCGTGTCGTTGCCAAACAGGGCGGCGCGGTGGCTGGAAATGCCCGGAAAGAGATCGAGTCCAAGACTGGCCGCCCGGTGGTCACTGCCGAGAATGCAAGTACCATGTTGTTGGGCCAGACGGTTGCCGGAATGATTGAGAGCGTGGCAGCGGAAAAAGATGACGAAAAATCGGAATAATATGCAGGTGTGGGAGGAGATGGTGTGATGGCAAAGTTGGGAGAACTGGGAAAAATTATTACTGGAAATACGCCAAAAACTTCGGATGCTCAAAATTATGAATCAAATGATATTTGCTTTGTTAAACCGAGTGATTTTACAGATAATGAAATAACAGAGATACACCAAAGCGAATTTTATATATCAGCGTATGCGAAGGATAAGGCACGAGTTTTACCAACAGATAGTATTTTAGTTACTTGTATTGGAATTATTGGAAAAGTTGCAATAAATAAAGTTCCGTGTGCATTTAATCAACAAATCAATGCAATCGTGCCAGAAAAGAAAGTCTGCAATCCTAGATATATAGCATATGCAATTCAAAATTTGCAGCCCAAAATGCAGAGTACAGCAAATGCTGCGGTCGTGCCAATTTTAAATAAGACACAATTTTCAAATCTTGAAGTTCCACTTCTGCCGGTAGGAGAGCAAAAACAGATTGCCTGTAATTTAAATAAAATTGATAAGTTGATTTTTCTCCGTAAGCAGCAGCTTGCTAAACTGGACGAACTGGTAAAGGCACAGTTTGTGGAGATGTTTGGAGATCCAGTATTGAATACGAAAAGCCTTCTAGTTCTAACGGGTAGGGATTTTTTCAAACTTTCAAATGGAAAGGCTGTACCAGACGAAAAAAGATTTGAGATGGGCATTCCGGCATACGGCGGAAATGGCGTTTCATGGTATACAGACGATGCCTTACTTAATAATGATACCCTCGTTGTTGGTCGTGTGGGATTTCAAAGTGGAAATGTTCACTTTGCTAAAGGACCTCTTTGGGTAACAGATAATGCAATGTATATTAGCTGGTATGATTCGAAAAAATACAATTTGACATTTCTTCATGAACTCATGCAACAGATTGATTTTTCTCGCTATCAAGATGCCGGAGATTTAAAAAAGATAACGCAAAAGCCCTTTATGAATTTTGAATACATACAGCCTCCCATGTGTCAGCAAAACGAATTTGCCACCTTTGTAGCGTGCGTAGACCAGCAGAAGCAGACCGTACAGCAGAGCCTTGAAAAGCTGGAACTGATGAAAAAGGCGCTGATGCAGGAATATTTTGGGTGAAATGTTGTACTGCCATAAGATTGTGCGGTATAATGAAAGAAAAATATAGAAGGCAGTGAAAAAATGAACGTAACATTCTTAATTGGAAATGGCTTTGATTTGGGCATTGGCTTAAAAACTGCGTATTCGGATTTTTATGATATGTATTGTCATCCTCTAGACCGTGATGGTATGCAGATAAGACGTTTTAAATCTGATTTGCTAACAAATTATGAAAATTGGTCAGACTTTGAAATGGCATTTGGAGAGTATGCTAATAGAGCAGAGGATTCGGAAACCTATTTGATGTGTTTTGAAGATTTTGTTGAAAAGTTTTCTGAGTATCTAGCAAAGGAAGAAGAAAATTTCGACCCTTCAAAAACTACGACAATAGTTAAAAAGATGACAGAGGCGTTGACCTCTTACTATGATATTCGGCCGGCTGATAAGGAAGCACTTGTGAGAGTGATAGGCGAGAGTAAGGCCATGTTCAATTTCGTCTCCTTTAACTATACAATGTGCTTGAATGAGTGCCTCACAATTCTTAAGCGCCAGACTAACTATGATTCCGAGATAAGAGGAGTCATAAAAGAAATTGTACATGTGCATGGATTTACAGACCATGATTTAATTATGGGGGTAAATGATGCTGGACAAATCAAAAACCAAGCATTTGCGCAAGACTCAGATATAATTGAGGAGATTGTTAAGCCCTTACAAAATGAAATTATCCGTATGAATTTTGACAATGATGCGATACGGCTTATAAAAAGCAGTGATATTATTTGTGTCTACGGAATGTCCATTGGTGGAACGGATAAAAAGTGGTGGCAATTAGTAATGAATTGGCTTCAAGAGAGCACTGCAAATCATCTTATTGTTTTACAACACAGAGCAGGAACTAAATTTACATTTCGCTGGAATCGATTGGTAAAAGAAATTCGTTCAAAGCTCTTTTTATATGGTGATGTGCCAGAGGAAAAAAGAAAAGCATTAGAGAATCGTATACATATTGATGTAAATCATGACATATTTGCGATGGATTTGAGAAAACATCCTCTAAAGTTCGAAGTTAAAATAGATACAAGTAATTTCTCGCCGGATGTTATAAGAAATATACTTGGGCCTTCCGAAAATACTGAAAAGCCTGTGAGCAATGTTTGAATTTCAAATAATCTGGTAAAGACAGCAATGGAAAGGAAAACCTTCAATGTCCAACTTCTCCTATCTCTCCACCCACCCTGAATACTCCATATTCGCATCTTCCGCCATCGAGGCCGAGAAAGTGTTCTCCACCTCCCCGGCGATGTGCGCGGTGGGGTGCCGGAAGGCGTTGGAGCTGGCGGTGAAGTGGGTGTATGCGGCAGACAAGACCATCACGATGCCCTACAGGGACAACCTGCAATCCCTTCTGCACGAGCCGAGCTTCCGGTTCGCGGTGGACCGCAATGTGTGGAGCGTGCTGCCCAGCATCGTGAAGGCGGGCAATCTGGCGGTACATACGGGGCATAGTGTGTCGGCGGCGGATGCAGTGTTCAGCCTGCGGGGGCTGTTCGACTTCATCCAGTGGGTGGATTACTGCTACGGCACGGACTATGTGGAGCGCTCCTTTGACGAGACAGCCATCCCCGGCGAAAAGGTAACGCTGGACGAAAAGAAGATCCGGGAACAGGAAAGTTTACTGTCCCAGAAAGATGCCGAGCTGGAAGCCTTGCGCAAGCAGGTGGAGAGCCTTTCGGCGGCGTACACGGCCAGCAAACAGCAGAACCAGCAGAGCCGCAGTTTTACCGCCGCAGACCTGACCGAGGCCGAAACTCGGCGGAAGATCATCGATATCGACCTCAAGGCCATGGGCTGGAAATTCACCGGGCCGGACGCCGATGTGCGCACCGAGTACGAAGTGGACAACATGAACGGCGTGCTGGGGCAGAAGGGCTATGCGGACTATGTGCTGATGGGCAAGGACGGCTTGCCGCTGGCGGTCATTGAAGCCAAGCGCAGCACCAAAGACCCCAACATCGGGCGCAAGCAGGCTCAGCTTTATGCAGACTGTCTGGAGCAGAAGTTTGGCCGCCGTCCGATGCTGTTTACCACCAACGGCTACACCACCTATTTCTGGGATGAGCAGAGCGGCCCGCAGCGTGCCGTGAGCGGGGTGTTCTGCAAGGACGACTTGCAGAAGCTGATGAACCGCCGCACCGAGAAAAAGCCGCTGGACACCATCGAAATTGACGATAAAATCACCGACCGCTACTATCAGAAAAACGCCATCCGGGCTGTCTGCGCCCATATTACGCAGGGCTTCCGGCGCAATCTGCTGGTCATGGCAACGGGCACAGGCAAGACCCGCACCGCGTCCAGCCTGACCGATGTGCTGAGCCGGGGCGGTCATGTGACCAACGTGCTCTTTCTGGCGGACCGCACCGCGCTGGTCAAGCAGGCAAAGGACGACTTCAAGAAGTATCTGCCGGACCAGTCGCTGTGCAACCTATGCTCCTCCAAGGACGATAAGGCCGCGCGCATCGTGTTTTCCACCTATCCCACCATGCTCAACGCCATCGACAACGCCAAGACCAAGGATGGCGTGCCGCTGTTTTCGCCCGCCCACTTTGACCTTATCATCGTGGACGAGAGCCACCGCAGCATTTTCAAAAAATACCGCGCCATTTTTGATTATTTCGATGCGATTCTGGTGGGTCTGACCGCCACCCCGAAAACCGATGTGGACCGCAACACCTACGACTTTTTCGAGATGGAACATGGCATCCCCACCTACGCCTACGATTATGATACGGCGGTCTACACCGACCATGTGCTGGTGCCTTACTACAACTACGAGGTCAAGACGAAATTCACAGAAGAGGGCATCCACTACGACCAGCTTTCACCGGAGGATAAGGCCCGCTACGAGGACGATTTTGCCGAGGACGACACCCTGCCCACCTTCATCCCGTCCGAAAAGCTGAATAAGTTCATCTTCAACGCCAACACCGTGGACACGGTGCTGCAAGACCTGATGGAACGCGGCATCCAGACGGCGGGCGGTGACCGCATCGGCAAGACCATCATCTTTGCCCAGAACAAGCGCCATGCGGAGTTTATCCGGGAGCGCTTTGGCAAGCTCTACCCGCAGCTGGAGACCCAATACCCGGGTTTCATCCAGCGGGTGGTCTGCGATGATGCCTATGCGCAGTCCATTATTGACGACTTCAAGCAGCCAGACAAGCCGCCGTTTATTGCGGTCTCGGTGGATATGATGGACACGGGCATCGATGTGCCGGAGTGCGCGAATCTGGTGTTCTTCAAAAAAGTACGCAGCAAAACGAAGTTCTGGCAGATGATCGGCCGTGGTACGCGGCTCTGCCCATCTCTTGCCTGCGTGGATGCCATCGACGGCGACTATACGGGCAAACGGCGTTTTCTGATCTTCGACTACTGCGGCAACTTTGAATTTTTCCGTCAGAAACCCAACGGCTACGAGAGCGCGGACACCAAGAGTCTGTCCGAGAGCATTTTCTGCAAGCAGGTGCGCATTGCCGCCGCGCTGCAGGATGGAGCCTATGGGGACGAAAAATACCAGAACTGGCGCAAGATCTTAACAGAGACCTGCCGTGCCGAAGTGGGAGCGCTGAATCCGGAGCTGGTATCCGTGCGGCTGCACCGACAGGCCGTGGAACACTATCAAAAGCCGGAAGCCTTTGTCAGCCTGACTGAAACGGACAAGGGTACTCTGATGAAAGAGGTGGCACCGCTCATCTCGCTGGACGATAAGGACGAGGCCGCCAAGCGGTTCGATAACTTTGTGTATGGCTTGCTGCTCTGTGAACTGGAAGGTCTGCCGGGGCTGGGCCGCGCCCAGAAACAGCTGCGCAGCACGGCGGCAATGCTGGAAGGGAAAGCTACCATCCCACAGGTGCAGGCGAAGCTGCCCCTCATCCGGGAGGTGCAGACAGACGAATTTTTGACCTCGCATGATTTGCTCCGCTTTGAGGAAATGCGGCAGGAACTGCGGGAGCTTATCAAGTTTCTGGTGGACGGTGTAGAAGGGCAAAAACCTGTCTACACGGCCCTTGCCGACCCGGTACTGGAACAGACCGAGGGCAAAACGCTGGATTCCGGCTATGATTTCGGCGAGTACCGGGAACGTGTGAACCGCTACATCATGGAGCACCGCAGCGATACGCTGGCTATCCACAAGCTGACCCAGAACATTCCGCTTTCCCGGGGCGACTATACCGAGCTGGAACATATCTTCACCTGTGAGCTGGGCAGCAAAGAAGACTATGCCCGGGAGTTTCGGGATACACCCTTTGGTCTGCTGGTGCGTAAAGTGGCAAAGCTGGACCACGATGCTGCCATGCAGGCATTTTCCAAGTTCATCAACGACGAATCGCTGAATGCAAAGCAGATCGCGTTTGTGCAGAAGGTCATTCATTACATCGAGCAGAACGGTTATGTGGAAAGCAAAGCGGTTCTGATGAAACCACCCTTTGACCAGCCCATTCTGTTTACCCGCCTGTTTGATGGCAAAACAGGGAGTGAACTGATGGATACGATCAATTCGGTGAAAGAGAATGCCACCCATGTGACCGCATAAAGTAGTGGAATGTACTGATAAAAACCGGTATAATTCAGGACTATCGAAAAATGAATATCCTGCAACGCAGGATGGCAAGTCAGGGAATTTTGAACGATACGCAAACGACTCTGGCTGATTACCTGATGAGCATCGCACAAATTTCCGTGGAGGATGCCGGAGCGATTTATATCGAGTTGAGCAGCATCCGCGGAAATTTTATGGCAAACATCATTCTGCACATGATTGAAAATTATCACTTCCTGCCTGATATGGCGTGGAAACTGAAAAACAAACAAGCACTGGTGGAAAGCGTAATTGCAAATGAACAGCTGGAGCCTTCCATTACGTTGTCCATCAAAGATGTGTATGATGACCTTGTCAACAGCAAACTGGATATGATCGAGGGTCTCGTGCCGATCTCTGCCATCCAGTATGATGCTAAGATGCAGGAAGCAGAAAGACTTTAAGGGGATTGCGACTTGTAGGATTGCTTTAAATTATCGAGTTAATCCGCAGGCTGAATAGATTCACTCGAATCGAATGAAAACGAAAAAATGCCCGCTCACCGTGGAGATCCGACTCCATCGGTGGGCGGGCATATCCAATAAAACACCAGGATACGATTATGTTTTTCGTACTTCAGCTGGGATCTTGTTCTGGCTCAGATATCCCACAGGGAGGGCGCAGAGGTGGAAACTGCGGCGGCACCTGCGCGCATGGCGGCCATGACGTCGGCTTTGTCCCGCAGCAGGCCGCCTGCAATGACAGGCACCTGTGTGCGGGCGCTGATCTCGGCGATGACCCGGGGCATGATGCCGGGAAGGATCTCGACAAAATCCGGCTTGCCCTGCTCCAGCTGACCGGACAGGCTGGTCAGCGAGAGGGAATCCAGGATGAATGCCCGCTGGACGGTCAGCAGGCCGCGGTGGCGCGCCCGGCGGATCAGGGTCGGGCGGGTGGAGATGATGCCGTCCGGGTGGCACAGGGCGTTGAGGGAGTCCACCGCGATCTCCCGCGACGAAAGGCCGTCCACAAGGTCGATGTGAACCACGGCCAGTTTTCCGGCATCATGTATGCGGTGCACCAGACCGTCTACGGTGAGCAGGGTGCTCGCCAGCAGAAAAACGGCACTGCAGGGCGAAGCCAGCGCAGCAGTCAGGGCTTCGTCCGTTTTCACAGCGGCGATCACCGGTTCGTTCAACAAAGTTTCGGCAAGAGGATGCATTGGGTAAGACTCCTTTCGAGCCAGATTTACAGAGATAGGGAGCAATCAGAAGATACGGCCCTTTCAGAAAACTCTAAAAGGGCCGCACCATGCGTAAACCAAGTTTATAAAAAATTGAGGGGTTTGTAAAGAGGATTAAAGAGGCATTATTTATGTGCCTGCACGGCTGCATTATTTTTCTTCAGCAGTACAGCGCATGCTATGGTAACTACAAAGCCGATCGCGATCAGTGCGTAGACCAGAGCAGTGCCAGCGTACTGTGTTCCGGGGGTGTGCACGCGAATCTCGCAGATGCCCCACTCGCTGACAGCTGCAAGAACGCCGCAGAAGATGCCGCCAAGGTAGGGATTGCCTGTGTGCTGGTACAGGAGACGACAAATCAGGATCGCAACAAAGATGAAGCCGGGCAGCGCATACACTGCAGTTGCGGCAGAAGCCAGACCGCCGAACATCGGGTTCGAGCCGGTAGCCTTGAAGATGCCGTAAACGTAGCAGAGGATGAACAGAGTGGGAACCGATGCGATAAAGCTGATCAGAAGGTTAGAAAGCAGCTTGTTTTTGCCGAGCGCCGTGCTAAAGTTAAAACTGTTGACGCTGATGGACATGACAATGTAGTACACGAGATACATGGGTACAACAAGGAGCATACCCGGGATGCGGTTGGCTCCAAACTTCATAAAGCCCCAGTAAACGATCAGGAAGTTCACATCCACAAAATAGTCGACGGCAAAAACCATCAGGATCAGGGCAAAGACTGCAAGCAGGGCCGCGCCGATGGATTTGAGGAGTGCATGCCCGGAAATAGCGATGCCGGTATTCCGGAAGGAGAAACCGTGTTTTTTGCCGTAGGCCATGTACCACACCGTGCACAGAACAAGAGTCAGTGCGCCGCACAGCAGAGAGATCAGGCCGTGGTACGCAGGGTTGGCCGAGTGGAAAAGTGCATCACGGTAAGATGCCAGTCCCTGCTTGTTCAGGAATCGAATAATGAGGATGGACAGGACGGCACTGATGATCTGGATGCCCCAGAACCATGCAACTGCGTTCTTATCGCCAACTGGGCGAAGGTCCTGCTCGCCATTGTCGGCACACTGGAATGTCTTGACGGAGCTGACCAGCCAGACCATCAGAGACCCGGCAAACAGCAGCAGACCGGACAGGGCGATGATCTTGAAGATGTTCCAGATGGTATAGGTGTAGCTGCTGGCGCTCAGAGCAGTGCCAGTGGGCATAACACGGTTAAAGAAGGTCAACACACGGTTCATGACCAGCGGGGACCACCAACCAGCCATATGCGTCTCGTTAGAAACAAAGATCTGGCGGCTTCCGGTCTTTCCGCCGTAATCCTGCTCATAAACGGTCTCTGCCACGCGCTGTTCACTGGTGGTTGCGGGGTCGATACCGAAATACAGGAAGGACTGTGCACTGTTGTTGATCACATATTCTGCCGGGCTGGAAAGGTTGGCTGCATACTTGTTGGCGTCGTTGGAATAGGTACCGTTATCATTAGCTTTTTCCGAGAAGAAGAACTCGTCGTTCTTGTCTGCGAGAACTGCGACATCTCGGGCACCGTAAACATCGGTGTAGCCCTCGCTGTTACGCACGATGGGATCGCTGTGGATCAGGAAAATGGCCTTGACAACATTCAGACTGTCGTTATCGCACTGCAGTGCTTCGCCAGCTGCCTTGCCACCGCGGGAGTAGCCCAGCAGCGAAACTCGGTCGGTATCAACGTAGGGCAGAGTCACGCCGTAGCGTACCGCATCATAAAGGCCGCGGCCCTGGGTGAGCCATTCGGAGTCCGGCAGAGGTTCGCTTTCGCCCATGCCGTACATATCCACGCCGATCGCAACATAGCCGCGGCGGGCGAGCTCAATGCAGTAGTGCTGCATTTCTTCTTTGTTGTTGTTTCCGCCATGCTGTACAAAAATAGCGGGCGCAGGCGTTTCAGCGGTGGCGTTTTCCGGAATATAAACATCCATCGCAAGGGTATGACCGGATTCGGATTCAATGGTAACGTTCCGGATGGTCGTTTTGCCGGAGTTCGTCTGTAAAATGAAAGAACCGGCAATGCCTACGATGATGAGCGCGATGCTGACGATGAGACTGATCAGTGGCCTTGAAAGTTTTTTCTCGTTCATATGGGGGACCTCCTTTTTGAATCTGATTTTTCCGTAATAAAAATGGGGACACACTGCATCTGGACGATACAGTGCATCCCCATCTCACTTCTCTTGGGATGCTTCTAGTATAGCTTTTTGTAACAAAATGTCAATAGAAAATAAACAATTAAAAAATATTTTGTGCGCGAACTATAAAGTTGGGCGAAAACTATCAATGCTCTGCCCAGTCGCAGCTTCGGCCAACAGCCTTGTGCCAGCCGGCCAGCAGGCGGGTGCGTTCGGTCTCGTCCATCTGCGGGGCAAAGGTCATGTTGCAGTGCCACAGGCTGCGGATCTCGTCCCGGTCCTTCCACACACCGGTGGCAAGGCCCGCCAGATAGGCAGCGCCCAGAGCAGTCGTTTCCCGGATGGCCGGGCGCAGCACGGTCTTGTTCAGGATGTCGGCCTGGAACTGCATCAGGAACTGGTCGCGGGATGCACCGCCATCCACCTTCAGCGAGGTGATGGGCACGCCGGTGTCCTTTTCCATAGCAGCCACAAGATCGGCGCTCTGGTAGGCAATGGATTCTTCCGCCGCGCGGATGATGTGGTTCTGGGTGGTGCCGCGGGTGATGCCCACGATGGCACCGCGGGCGTACATATCCCAGTACGGTGCACCCAGACCAGTAAAGGCCGGCACGATGTAAATGCCGCCGTTATCCGGCACCTTCTGGGCATAGTATTCCGCATCGCGGCTCTCCTGGATCATGCGCAGGCCGTCGCGCACCCACTGGATGACGGCACCGCCCACAAAGACGCTGCCCTCCAGCGCGTACTCCACCTTACCGTTCAGGCTGATGGCGATGGTAGAGATCAGGCCGTTCCGGCTGCGGCAGATGGTGTCGCCGGTGTTCATCAGCATGAAGCAGCCGGTGCCGTAGGTGTTTTTCGCCTGCCCGCGTTCGTGGCAGCCCTGCCCGAAGAGCGCCGACTGCTGATCGCCCGCCGCGCCGCAGACCGGAATGCCCGCGAGCGCCTCCAGCCCCTCGATGCCGGGCACGACCGTGCCGTAGATCTCGCTGTTGGAAACGGGCCGGGGGAGCAGGCACATGGGGATACCGAGGAGCCGGCACAGCTCCTCGTCCCATATGAGCGTGTGGATGTTGAAGAGCATTGTGCGGCTGGCGTTGGAGTAGTCGGTCACATGGGCGGCCCCGCCGGTGAGACGCCAGATGAGCCACGTTTCCACCGTGCCGAAAAGCAGCTCGCCGCGCTCGGCGCGCTCCCGCGCGCCGGGAACGTTGTCGAGCAGCCATTTGAGCTTCGTGCCGGAGAAGTAGGCGTCGATGACCAGACCCGTCTTCTCCGCGATCGTCTCCGCCATGCCCGGCGTTTCCTTGAGCTTGTCGCAGATAGCCGCCGTGCGGCGGCACTGCCAGACGATGGCGTTGTACACCGGCTCACCGGTCGCCTTGTCCCACAGGATCGTCGTCTCGCGCTGGTTCGTGA
>OLYB01002776.1_pt1 | contig 11525 bp, 6 predicted proteins | sample 1674481 | NCBI WGS metagenome assembly OLYB01 (sample SAMEA103958167, study PRJEB25191) | human gut metagenome
CTGCAATGACACCGGACTTAAAATCCAGTCTGGATTAAGTGAGGATACAATCTCCATATCCGGACTCATGGCTGTTCCGACTGTCTCTACATCTTTGTATCTGTCTGGAATTGTGGATACGGTGCTACTGCAAACACCTACCAAATCCAGTTCCAGCTTGTCACAGATATCTGCGGTTGCCGGAGAAGTCGCTATAATTCTTGGGCTTTCTTTCATAGCCTGTACTTTTTTCTTGGCTGCTTCTACGGCTGCCTTTTCTTCCGGATCATTAATCTCTAAGAGAGACTTGGCATCTTCATTGGAAGAATCCTTGTCCGATTTGCTGTCAGAAGTCTTTTTATCTGCCGTCTTACTGCTGGCTGTCTCATCTGTACTGCTCTCTGTCTGCGTAGCAGAATCACTGCTTTTCTTTCCCTGACTCTGGTCTACACAACCTGCCAGAGAAAAAATCATGGTCATTGCAAGGAGAACAGCCGATGCTTTTTTCAAACGCCTATTCATCATCGTCCTCTGCACCTCCCCAACGTTTCCAGTTCTTACGGAAGAAATAAATCACTCCGGATACTGCTCCAAGCAGAATCAGACCTGTTACTACAACTGCCAATGCAATCTGAAAAATCCGGTTGCCGGAAGAAGTATTTCCGCTATCGGAATCGCTGTCACTTGTTCCATCTTTCGCAGTAGAAAGACTTAATCCTTCTGAAGAATTTACTGGATTTTCTGTATCCAGTGAAGAAGAATCACTGCTCGGTTTTGCAGCTTCTGTAATACTGCTCTCCAGTTTCTTTGATGAGCTGCTGGAAGAACTGCTTTTATCGGATGAGCCGGAACTCTGAAGAGAAGAACTTCCAGAACTTAAACTTCCACTGGAAGTAGAACCTGAATTATCTACTGAACCAGAACCACTGGATTCTACTGCTGTTCCATCAGAACTTTCTGTTACCATAGTTGCGTTCATGTCTGTATTGTTTCCTTCACTGTAGTTGCTCGGATACAGATAGAAAATAACATCTCTTCCCATCGGTTCTACATACATGGAACCTCTGACTACACAGTTTTCGCTTGGCACACGCATACACACATCGGCTGTTGTACCGTTGCTGTCTGAACCATTTCCTGTAATACCGATTTCTGATGGTGTAGACCAGCCGGAATCTCCTACATTCTGTACCTGAAAACTATGTCCACTGGTGTAGTCCATCAGACTCATGCGGATGGTCAGATAATAAGCTCCATCGTCTGATACTTCCAAGATACCATTGCTGTATACACAACCTTCTACCATGCCCTGTCCTGTTGCATAAGAACTCTCTCCACCGGAATCTTCGATTACTCCGGTAACCGGGTGTGCGTAACATCTGTTAATTGTACAGCTATACACTGTCCCGCTTGCGGCATAAGCCTTAACAGCAGGAAAGCCTGCCATTAAAGTAATGGCAAGCACACAAGTCATAATGGCAGACAATATTTTATTTTTTTTCGCTGCTAATTTCATTCCTTATCTCCTGTTAAATGAGTTTGGCAGACTCCCAGTCCCGAAGGAATGGGAGGGTCGTCTGCCAAATCTCTACTTAATTATTTTACGTTTGCTTTTTTCTTTCTGTTGTACTCCATGATTCCTGCCAGTAAAGCGACTCCTCCGAGAAGAAGGATAGCTGCCCACAGGGTATTGTTCTGTACAACATCACCAGTCTTAACGTTGGATGCTGATTTCAGGCTGGAACCTGATCCAAGGCTGGATGTTCCACTCTTCAGACTTGAAGAACCACTTCCAAGTGAGGAAGAACCAAGTTTGCTGCTTCCAAGAGAACTGCTTCCGAGGCTGTTATTTCCAAGAGAGCTGTTTCCAAGTGAAGAGCTGTTGTTGCTTCCGTTGGAATTATTATTGTTGTTATTGCTATTGTTGTCGTTCTTATCAAAGTCTGGATCATCGGATGTTGTTGCTTTTAATGAGCTCCTATCCAGTTTCAGGAATACTGGCTGTGTACCTGTACCAGAGCTGATAGCGTCCATAATCGGAACAAATACCTGTAACGGAACATATCCATCATCCAGAGCTTCCGAAATAAGCTCGAATGTTACTTCATCTGGATAGTTTGTTCCGTACTGGTCAGAAACCAGTGAGCCATCGCTGTTCTTCTGATAGCTGTCAACTGTAACATCAGCAAGTGTTCCCTGCGGATTACCATACTTATCAAGTGTATAACCTGTTGTAAAGTATTTGAGCTTGCTTAAATATCCAAGTTTCTGTCCTACTATCAATCCGTTGAAGTTCAGAGTAATGTAATATTTGCCATTCTTTACTGTCAGCTTAATTGTATGGTTGATTGCTTCATTTGACATAGAATAAGTATTCTTGTCTACTTTCACCATTGTTCCATAGATAGAGTAAACCCCATCAGCAAGGTTCTTGATATCCAGTTTTCCATCACTCTTCTTTGCTAACTGCTGGATTGCTTCTGTCAGTTTTGTCACCTGATCATCTACCAGTTTCTGTGATGCAGAATCATTATCCATTACATTCTGAGCACGACCTACTGCACTCTGTAATGTTGCAAGAGAACTTTCTGTATAAATGTCTGTCTGGCTTAAATATGTCTTTGCTTCTGCAATCTTGCTTTCCAGTTTGCTCTTATCTACAACTGCTTTTTCTACCAGTCCGTTTAATGCAGTTGTCAGAGATTTCTCTGCTGCTGCAACTTCTGCCTCTGTTGCTTTTGGATTTGCTGCAACATTCTCAGCCAGTGTAATTGCTGTATTCAGGACCGTCAAACTGCTGCTTTCATAAACATCTGTTTTTGCTGCCTCAGCTTTTGCTTTTTCAATCAGGGCATTTAAGTTTGTCTTATCAACAACTCTTAAACTGTCAAGTGCTGTCTGAAGTGCTGTAACCTGTGCCTGAACTTCTGCCTTGGTAGCATCTTCTTTTGCTGCTACTGCCTGTGCATTTGTGATTGCTGTCTTTAATGCTTCTAATGTTGCAGAAGTATAAACAACATCGGTACGATTTGCTTCTGCTGTTGCTTTTTCAATCAAAGCATTCAGTTCTGTCTTGTCTACGATCTGAGTTTCTACTGCATCTACGGCTGCCTGTAAAGCTGTCACCTGCAGATCAATTTCTTTCTGTGTAGAATTCATATCATTGTAAACATCCTGAGCTGTCATGTAAGCCGCATTTAAAGCGTTCCAGTATTCGTCAGCAACATCACCCTGCTGCATACCGGATACCTGATTCAGAAGTGCTTCGATTACACTGTTGTCTCTTTCTACTCCTGTCTCCTGTTTGATGTTTGCCCAGTCGATAGAAACTCTGGCAACCTTTGTACCCTGTCCTTCACCGATACTTTCCATAACCGGAACATAAACCTCTACATAGAACAGGTTGTCGTTCAATTTAATCGGGATTGATAATTTCTTCGGATACCAGTTTCCTTCTGTATTCTTGTCGTAATACTCAGAGTTCTTGTCATTAAATAAATCGTAAACATCTGTGTACTCTTCCAGAATTGTTGCATCGGAAGCTTCATATTTTACCGGATAATTATATTTGTTGTATTCAACCGTATCCATATCTACTTTTTTCAGTTTGTACAGATAACCTGTCATTCCGGCAAATTTCATGGACTGGAAGTTCATCTCCAGTGTTACTTCACCTTTACCCGTAACTCTTACAATTCCGTTCTGAATCATGGAAGCATTTCCCATAGAATCTTCATCGGATGTTGCGTTGAGCAGTTTGATCGGTACGGAATATGTACCTTCAAAAATCTGCGGATATTTTTCAAAGAGATCACTCTGTTTGTTTTTAACAACAAGTGCTTCATAAGAAGAGGTCAGCAGTTTTGTCTGCTTTTCTACTTCTGCTTTTGTTGCATTGACATCAGCGGATACTTTCTGAGCAGATTTGATTGCTGCCTGGAAACTATTCCAACTGTTGTCTGTATAAGTGCCGTCATTTGTCTTGGTCAGTGCATTTTCGATATAGCCATTTAATTCTGACTTATCTACTGCATCATCCAGACGAACAAGTGCTTTCACTGCTTTATCCAGCTTGTCAACCTGTTCATTCATTTCATCTACTGTCGCATCAGATTTTGCTAATACTTCTTCAGCTTCCTTGATTGCAGACTTCAGATTCTCATAACTGTCTTTTGTATAATTTGCTTCTGCATAATTATTTTTCGCATCGGAAACTGCCTGATCCAGTTCTGCTCTTGCTTTTACTTCTTCTTTCATTACAAGACCTGCTGTTGCTGTGTCCAGAGTAACTTCCGCTGCTGTGATTTCTGACTGGAATGCCACTTTGTCTGCCAGAACACTCTCTGCTGTAGCAACGGCATTTGTCAATACTGCAAATGAATCACTTGTGTAATTCTTCTCTTTTAATACTTTTGCATCATTCAGTTTTGATTCCAGATCGGATTTTTTAATTTCCTGTTTTACTGCAGATTTTAAATCAAGATTTAACAGGAGTTCTGCTTCTCCGCTTTCTGTTGTTACTTTTACTTTATGGTTTTCTACATTTGCAGGAAGTTTCACTACAAGTCTGCCTGCGTCTGTATCTGCATCCGCATATCCGGCACCCTTGCGATACTGCATACCGGTAATTCCGTCCACGTACAGATAAGCAGTTACATTGCCGTCTTTATCTGTATATAAACGAGCAGATTTTAATCCTGCATTCAAATCACTTGCTGTTCCATCCTGATTGGTAAGTGTTGCCTGTACTTCGTAAACACCTTTTTCCATGGAAACGGCTGTTGACATCGGTACAAGTGCATCTACTGCTGACTGAAGGTCTGCGGATGCCTGATCTGCATTTTCTTCTGTTACCTTTCCTTCCTGAGCAGTAATCACTGCCTGAAGGTCTGCCCAGCTTTCTGCTGTATAATCTGCTTCATTTAATGCTTTGGCATTTTTCAGGACTTTATTGTATTTGTCAAGTCCAGTTGCCTCTTTTAATCCGCTGATTGCATCAGAAATTTCTTTATCTAATGCTACGATTTCAGAATCGTTTGCAGAAGTTGTTCCGTCGATTACCTTCTGAGCTTTTGCTACTGCGTCAGATAATACTTTGTAAGATTCCTCTGTATAATTGTCGGCTGTATATTTAGATGCTTTATCAACTGCTACAACTAAAACAGATTTATCGTGGGTTGGCTCGTTAATTTCTGCCACAGGTGTTAAACCAGATAAAGTCATAAATGCAGTTCTGCATCCTTCACCAGATCCAGGAACTTTATGCTGAAGTTCATCCATGATAGGAACAAAGAAGTTCAAATATACCCCATCATCTCTGTCTGCTGATTCTGGAAATTCAAAACCTACGCTCTTCGGATAATATAAGTCATATTCTTCCGCATAGGAATCCATATCTGTGCTTCCCGAATCATTTAGGTAGTAACTATAATAATCAAGCGGTGTATATTCACTTAATATCGGAAGTCCGTTTTCTTCTGTCTGCTCATTATTTGCCCAGAATATTCCATTTGTATAACCATATCTGCCCGTAATCACAATTCCTTGTGTATCAAAATAGATATGTTTCTTTCCATTCTCTACTACCAAACGAGCTGAATCATTTACAACCGCAGAATTGCTCATAGACAATCTATCCGGCTGATCCTGCTGCCACATAGTAACATTAACATTATATGTTCCGTCCTGGATTTCTGAAATATCTACTTTATCCGCTTTTTGTGTAATGGCGATTGTATTATAAACACGAGTAGTGCCTGTTATAACCAGTTCATCGCCCTCCATGTGAATACTTCCATCATCATTTTTATAGGAAGATGAATCAAAATACTCTATCGGATTAAACATTTCATTTACTGGATAATACCATTGAACTTCTATTTTGCTCGTATCCCAGTCTTTCGGAATTTTTACTCTTAATTCTACTGCTCTCGATGGAATAACCTGCGAGTCATTCATTTTTAATGACAAATTATAGATCAATGCTTTTGAAGCGTTTCCTGCTAATAAAGAATAATATTTGTTATATTCACTATCTTCATCTGAGGTTTCCTGTAAAAGTTCTGCTCCAAATTTTGCTTTACTATTAACTGTATAGTTATCTGTTACAAGTGTAACATCACCATCTGTCAATTCGAGTTTTTCTTTCGGTGTTGTTCTTACTCGCAATTCTCCATAGTAGGTACCATCTTCTGTTTGTATCTCAACCTGTTTTCCAAAAATAGCTTCTTCTAAGTTTTCGTATTCAATGGAAAATTTTCCATCTTCCAAAATATTGTCTGAATAAACAGAAATATACTTATTCTTTTTTACTTCTCTCGAATACGCATACATATATTGGCGATATGAAGAAGTTGAAGGATAAGTACACTCGCCTAAATCCTTAATTTCTTCAAGTACTCTTATTGAATCAATGCTACTTGTCTCTGCTGTAACAGTAACTTTTCCATTCTCAATTTTTGCTTCACAAGTACCACTAAACAAATCATTTGCAGTTTTTTCTTCTGCTACAAATCCTGTGAAATCCGGTGAATCTCCAACACTGGTTACAACTTTAGAAAGCTCCAATCCAATATTTTTATAATTTTCTTCGTTAATCTCTTTAGCAACTACTGCATTATTTACATCAAATGTAAATTTTCCGTTTACAATTCCGTACATATAGCTTTCCAAGTCATCATCTGTTCTTCCATAACTATAGAAAGCTTTAGTATACATCGTTCCTTCCAGTGTATCCACATCAAAAGAATACCACGACACACCCGTTGTTGCTTTTTCAACAGAATAATTTTGAATGTATTTATCATTCCACTCTTCATTAATTTGTCCTTGTTCCTTCAAATATTCCGTTGCCTCTGATGGATTTTCCTCATTATTAGCAATATATTTTTCTGGAATATTAAAAGTTCCCATAGGTGCATTCGAAGGTGCTATATCATCTGAAATTACACCCGGTTTTGAGAACTGCAAAATATCAATTTTTTCATAATTTTCAATCTGTAAGGTTACATGATATGTTCCATTATCATTCTTTTTTACTAGTGCAACATTATCCATGTAATCCTGAACTGTACCCGAATAAGGCTCCTCCGTAAGCAGTTTTCCAGAAGGTCCATAAAACGTTAACGGGATCACATATTCGCTTTGATTATCCAGTTCTGCATTTGATGCTTTTGTTTCTTTCTGTTCACTAGCAAAAGCCTGTATATTCATACTTCCAAGCAACATACTTGTACTCAATACAAAGGCTAATATCTTTTTTATTTTTTTCATTTTTCCTCCGTATCAATTAAAACAAGCTGCTGCACTTTTGGGTACAGCAGCTTGCTTTACATACATATTTACTTATTTTATTTTGCTGTGATGTCTGTAAGTTTCAAATATCCTGTTGCGTTCATCGGCATACTTCCAACGTATGTTGTGAATTTACCAGTAATTACACAGCCTTCATAAATTGTAGATGCATCTAAACCTGTGAATGTGAAGTAGTAATCTGTTACGCCATTAGTTGTAGTCTGTTTCGGAGTAACTGTTTTTCCATTAACTACCATTTTTCCTAAATGTCCAGTCAGACCTAAATATGTAATCTCATGAGTATGAACAACAAGTGTTGCCTCATCATCTGCAATCGTAATTTCTGCACGCATATCATTGAGTGCAGCATCTCCCATAGATGTTGTTGTACAAGCTGAGTTCTTATAAAGATTCTGCTTTGCTGTGTACTTACCATCTGCTAATGAATCTGCAGCAAACGCTGTAACTCCCATTGCCATTACCATTGTTGCTGCTAACAGTGTAGCAACTAATTTCTTGATCTTTCTCATAACTGTAATCCTCCTTTTCATGTTGTGGTATTAGCTTTTTGCTAATAAATCTTTAGTTATGATGTTTAGAGTTCTACGAGAATATTTCCGGTTACCCGTATCTAACTCCTTGTCTGAAAGATACCATAATTTGCTCTCCAACGTCAACACCATTTTCGTACAAGTTTGTTGCTTAAATTGCAACAAACAAGCTGTTATTTCCTTTGATTTTGTTGCTATTCAGACAACAATAGACGTAAAAGTGCCGTTATTGATAGTGTTTTATCAACAGCGACACTTTATTGAAATTTTTTCTTATTTTGTTACATGATATGCGTAAATGAGAATTTTTCTCACTTCTTATTTATACCCAGAAATATAACAGTGCAGTGCTTTCCGGCATGTGCATTGGTCCTACGCTGCAGGTAACGGTAACTGGTACAATTCCCATCGTGCCAATCCCCGTCCATCGGTGGATTCTGCACGCTTCCATCGGGATTTTCACTATATTATTCTCTATTCTTGCTTCTTCAAGGACTTCATTATGCTCATACTTCAATGTTTTCAGTTTTCCAGCCATCATTTCACCACTCACTCTGGAGTGTGCTGCCATCTCTTTCAGCTTTAATTCCAGATAGCTTTCTCCATTCTCCTGAACGATTTCGGCTATATCTTCAAATCCTCTCATCGCCATTGAATCTCTGTCCTGCCCCGGCTTTTTATTCATTCGATAAAGCCGGAACACTACCGAATGTCTTTCACATTTCTGCAGATTATGCTGTATCTCCTGATCCAGCTCATTCTCTTTTTTCTTGTATACTGATTTTTTCTCTGCATGGGCATTGATCATCAGTTCCAGCATGTGGATATCGATATTCTCCACCATAACATCCAATGATTCCTCGATTTCTTCCGGTTTTGCACCGATTTCTTCCAGATATTTTTCAAGATTCTCATACAGCTTGGTATATCTTTCCAGCCATTCTTCTCCCACAGGAGTAAATTCCAGTGATTCTGTCAGAATTCCTCTTTCTATGCAGTTCTTAAAATAACGGTTTACCGTTGATCGATTCACGCCATAAAATTCTGCGATACTTCCCTGAGCTCCACGTTTCTTTTCTACTCTTGACAGACCTTGTAAATATTGCAGTTGCAGCATCGTAGGTCTGTTCTGTCTCTTTAGATGTTCACCTTTTTCCATTTTCCTGTTCCTCTCTTCGTCACCATACATGAATATTCAATTCCCGATAATCGATTGGCAATGGCTTCTGTTCAAAGCGTGTAATCGCAATGATTGCCACTGCTTCTGTAATCGGGATTCCTGTATTCGCAGTATAAGTACAGATGTCTGTCGGTAACTGATAAACACCTTTTTCTTCTTTCGCCTGTATCCATTCATCATCTCTTCTGTACCATACATAGCCGATGGATTCGTCTTTTTTTGTCTTGAGCAGGAAGCAGTTCTGTGACTTTTTCACTCTTAATATGACAGAGTGTTCCAGTTTCCCGTACTCTGGTGCAAGGAACCTTGGATTGCGTCGTTCCGGTTCATACAGTCCGAATGCCATCGGGAACTCACCATCCTCATAAAAGGTATACAAGTCCATATCGTCATAAACTCTGTCGTATACGTCACCGTACTGCAGAAAGTTTTCAATTCCTTTTAACCCTTCCGGACTGATATAATGTTCCACTCTACAGGCATCTTCCTGCGCCCTCTGCTGATCCATTCCACTTACCATCTGAAAGAACTGTGTCAGTTTCTCATGGCGTGCAAGGCACTCCATACCTTCCAGTTTTCCCTTATCGCTCAGTTCCAGATGTCCGTTTTCCGGCTCACACAAAAATCCTTTTTTCACCAGACTCCGCACCAGGCCTGCCGCTTCATATCCGGTTATGTTCACTTCTCTGGCATACTCTTTCGATGTGATCTGTCTGCCCTGCCTCCATGTCCGGTAGACATATTCCAGAAGATCTTCTTCCAGTTCGCCTCTGGCTTTTGTCACATCAATATTTCTGTTTTCAATCTTCTTTACCATTTTACCTTTCCCACCTGTCTTTTGCCACTTTCTTTGTTTCCATTACTTTTCCTCTGTTTCTCGTTTTCCGATTACGCTTTAGTTAGTTAATTCAAACCATGTGTTTTTAATTATATTGTCCTTTTTTCAGGTTTGTCAATGCATTTTCCGCTACAACATTATAATTCCATATAAAAATATCCAAAAATATGTTTTTATTTCTTTTTTTCACATACTTTTGGATATTCTCATAGTTAATTTCCTGTTTCCTTTAATTTTGACTCATCCGTAGTCTGTGCGTCAACGCAGACTGCATGGATGGCAAGCCGCTTGCTGTATCCGTTCCCTGTACAGGTAGAAAGTGTCAGTATCTTGTTACTGGTCTGCGGCTTTACTCCTGTATCGACATCGGAATCTTTTATCATCTGATCGATAAATTTCTGATACTCTTCGCCAGGCTGGTATCCTACTTTATACACATCACCGCCATTGACCGCATCTTCATAAGAGAAGATTCGATAACGGTAGGCGGTTGTCTCAGAATATACAGTAAAGTATTGATTCTTTTTCCAGAATCCGTCATCCTTATATTTTTTCAGGCTCCCAAACATGCTTCCGTCATTCATATTGTGACCGTAGATAATGTTGTAATAATCAGAAAAATCAGATTTGTTAAGACCTTCCAAAAAGATACACCCTGCAATATGGCTGTTGCCATGCAGGTCAGTTCTCAGATATTTCTGATTATCACCGGAATACAGAATCGGATAGTTAATACCAAGTTCATCCTGATTATCAAACCGTATCCATCCGATAACATCTGGATTCTCGGCTTTCAGTTTGTCAAACTCTACTTTTACGTCTGTTGCCCACCAGTCTTTTTTCTTCTGCTTTCCATCATCTGGTTCGGACTCATCATTTACATACTCCTCGGCAAGTTTGTCATAATCTCTGGCGGATTTCCATCGGTCGATGTATGGGGGAAGGATATGCATAAGTGCTACCCCGATTAAAACCACTGCCAGAATGATCCATATCAGCCATCGGTATGAGCTTTTTTTCTTCATGTTGTCTCTCCCATTTTTCCTGTTAGTTCTCTCGAACCACTATCGTCATTATGGAATGTGTGGTCAGAATTGTCAATCTTTTTCTTCTGGCGTACTGTCTGTTGCCTGTCCGTCTGCCCCTATCTATCTGCTCCTGTCTCTCCATCTGTTTCTGCCTGTCCGTCTACGAGGTCGTAGCTCATATCGAGTAAATCCAGAACTTTTGAATCGCTGACAGAACCATCCAACGGAACTGCCAGCCAGTGCTTCTTGTCCATGTACTTTGCCGGAGCAAGGTGATACATTTCGATGTAGTTGCCTATCATGTCCGGCTCTGCCTGAACTTCCATGAAAGTTGTTCTTTCAGCTGGTTGGTAAAAGATGGCATAAGGTGCGGCGGTTCTTGGGTTTTTGAAGATGGTGACGGGGTATCCGGATTTGTTGATGGTGTCTGGATGGGTGGGGTATTGCTTTTGGATGTATGTGAATATTTCTTGTTGGTTCATGTGGGATCCCTTCTTTTTCTCATAATGAATGGATGACCTCTGCCATCCATTATCATTTATTATAACTTTTCTGATTCGCTTATTACAATAGCTTTTTAACAAGTCTCTGTTTTTGAAACAAAAGAAAGCTACCAGTTTTTTTCCTCTGATAGCTTTCCATTCATTCTTATTCTG